>ULUB01030975.1_pt1 | contig 11387 bp, 9 predicted proteins | sample 1958111 | NCBI WGS metagenome assembly ULUB01 (sample SAMEA4835749, study PRJEB28245) | human gut metagenome | biome: gut microbiome; material: fecal sample | place: Denmark | collected 2008
GATGTCCTGTAGGCTGGATTCCCGGGCGGAGAGTCTGTAGGAAGAGCCTGCTTTTCTGCGGCGGCTGAAATATTTTGTCAGCGTATAATAAATCATGCAGATGAGGCCATAGATCTGCAATAGTTCCCGGTCAGAAAATGTGCTGTCCGGATGCAGCTCTCGAGTGTAGGAGTATGTTCGGCAGGCTTCATAAAGATTGGTCATTAAGTTTTTCAATTCCGGAACTCGGTCAGGACAAATGGAAAGTTCAAATTCCAGAGAATCCAGGTCTGGACACAGATTTTGCCAGAAGTTCATGTCTGCGACCAAAGAAATGCCCCGGTGTTCCCCTACGGAATTTTCACCCACGTGGTGAAGCTGACCGCTGTTAACTAGGATCAACTGCTGATTTTGTACATCGTAGCATTTGTTGTCCACACGAGCACGGAAGCCACCCTGAAGGAAATAGCAGATTTCAACATTGGTATGCCAGTGCAGAGGCAAGTGGGCGTTTTCATCTTCGTTAAACAAAATTTTACCAGGGATTCGAGGGTCACGTAATTTTTCGCTTAGAAACAGCATATCCACCCACCTCCTATATTGGGTAATATTGTACTCGGAAATTGATCCACATGCAACAAAAAGGTCAGGACGCCGATTTTTTAGCGTCCTGACCCTTTAGAATGGGAAGTCAATATTGCCAACAATTATAGTGGAAAGCTGGGACCTCCGGTTCACCGGTCATGTCCTTTTCTCGTTTGCAGAATTCAATGTACTGCTGATGAATGCGGACGATATCCTCACCTTCCATCTGGGGAACAACACGACTGGCCTCTGTGAGGAAATGCATCTCGTCCCGTCCCATTGCACGACCTTTTCGGGTATGAAGATCATAAGCATAGTCCGGAACCTCGGGCTTTTTACCGTGCTCCCACTCTTTGATGATCTGGTTTTTAATGTTATCGGTGGTGCGTTCCTTTGTGCACCGGCACAGGAAACGGATCGCATGCATGAAAAACAGGGGCTGATCACCATCGGAATACGGAAATTCCTGAGCAATTTTAAAAAGGGTGTATACCTGTTGCGGCGCTTGGGGAGTGCCGAAACCCACATCCTCTACAGAGATTGCCAGGAGTCGACGCCACATTTTTTCGTGGAATTGCGGGCTGGTAATGTACATCTCGTAAGCGGCGGCCAGGGCATTTTCCTCCAGTCCCCGTCGGATGGATTTCTGAAGCATGGAAATCAGTTCATCGCCGGGAATTCCGTTTCGGGATTGGATATTGGACCAGGGGTCATAAGACATAAAAGCCTCTTTTTCCATTTGTTTTACCTCCCTACAGATCAAATCAAAGTTTACTGCAGTGTGGAAATCAAGCTTTCCAGTTCTGTGCGTACGTCGGCGCCGTTATTGAGGATGTTATCCATGGCAATCACCACATAGTCGTGCAGACCGCTGGAGGTGTAGGTGTCAGTCTCAAAGCCGGGATAGGTATAAGCGAAGTCCTGCTGCTCAACACCAGCCAACTGAGCAGGAGCAGCATTTTGCAGGAATTCTTCGCTGGCAGCCACGGACTTCAGGAAGGGGAGGCGAGATTCACCGGAGAGGATCTTCTGGCTGACTTCATAGGACTGCATGTACTGAATAAAGATCCAAGATGCCCAGCGAGTAGCCAGGTCGCCTGTGTTATCCAGCATGCTGAGAAGGAATCCTTCAGCGTAGTCAGCTTTGGTTCCATCCTCAAACTGGGGAATAGGTGCGCAGGACCACTCAAATTTGTTGCTCTCAGGAATCTTCATATTGATGAATTCGCCTTCATTACCAGAGCTGATATACATCTGCACCTGCTGGTTCGCGAAGGGGCCGGAGAAGAAGAAGTCTTCGCCGGGGGTGCGGATGATACCCCGCTGGACCATATCCTGATACCAGGAAATGACGTCTGTAGTGGCATCCAGATCTTCGGCAAAGAGGAGATTGCCCTCCCGGTCAGTATAGCCGATTCCCTTCTGCTCCACCAGAGTGGAGAAGCATTTGACACCTTCATCCCAGCCACCGGCAGGACGACCGGTGATTTCAGAGATCTTGGTGCACACGTCTTCAAATTCGCTCCATGTGGTGGGAACCGTTAGGTTGTTTTCCTTAAAGAAATCCACGTTGTAGTACATGACCTCACAGGCTACATAGAGGGGCAGGCTGTAATATCCCTCCACGGGATAGCTGCAGCTGTCCTCAATGTAAATGTCATAATAGTCATCCAGGTCCAAACCGTAGTTTTCGTTTTCAATGTAAGGCGTCAAATCCACTACACATCCGGCCTGCAGCCAATCCACCACAGATGCTGCCTCCGTCATAGTGACGTTGGGCATATCGCCGGCTTTGATAGCGGCGGTGACGGCATTTTCCAGGTCGGACATCTCGCCTTTGGCATAGGATTCCACGGTAATGCCCATTTCGGCTCCGATTCCGTTGTTGAAATCATCAATAATTTCATTCAGGGTCTGCTGCATGTTTTCCTGAACAATGCCATGCCAGAAGGTAATGGTGATGGGTTCAGACAGTTCTACCTCTACAGATGCGGGGTCTGCCGTCTGGGATTCCGCATTACTAGAGGAACTGTCAGACCCCCCGCACGCGGTTAGGCTGAACATCATGCCCAGCGCAAGAAGCATACTCAACCACTTTTTCATATCATACCTCCAAATATATTTATTTTGGGCATCAGCCCTTGGTACCGCCGGATGCAACGCCTTCCATAATTTTCTTATGGAAAATAATATAGAAGATTACCATGGGCAACAGCACGATACAGGCTGCTGCCATCTGATTGTGCAGATTGGAACTGGATGCCTGCCGGAACCGCAGAAGACCCACAGAAAGAAGCGTGTGCTCATCAGAGAGCGTGACGATCAACGGCCACATAAAAGAGTTCCATGCAGTGATGAAGGTTAAAATGGCAACTGTAACGATGGCGTTAATGTTCATGGGAACAACAATCTTAATCAGGAACTTCAAATTGCTGCAGCCGTCTACTTTGGCCGCCTTAAAAAGCGACGGGGGCGTCTGCATGAAGTATTCCTGCAGCATGAAGATATAAAAGCCATTGGCTACAGTGGGCAGTACGATGCCGGAGAATGTGTCCAGTAAGCCCAGTTGGCTGCATGTTACATAGTTTTGAATGATGAGAATTTCCGAGGGAACCATCATCGTGAGCATAAAGAGATAGAAGCAGATGTTCCGCCCCGGAAAGGAGTAGATGCTGAAAGCGAAAGCACCCAGAATGGAGAACACCAGTGTAACGATAACACTGAGAATTCCTACCCAGATGGTATTACGGAAATACAGTGCAAAGGGAACCAGATTCCAGGAGTACTCATAGTTTTCCCACTGAGGTGACTCAGGAAGCCACTGCGGAGGAATCGCAATTGCCTCCGACAGTGTTTTCAGGGAAGTGAGGAGCATCCAGATAAAGGGAAACATCATTACCAATGCGCCGGCAATCAAAACCGCGTATTTCACAGCGGTTAGAGCTGTCTTGCGGGTATCCCGGATTTTCAGTTCTGTTTGTTGTCTCTTCATCGTATCGCCCCCTTACACGTAATGAATGAATCTTTTGGATACAACCCGCTGAAGTACTGTGATGAGGATGATAACGATGAGAAACAGGATTGCCGCTGCGGCAGCGTAATTTACCTTTCTCTGGTCGTAGAACATCCAGTAAATGTAGTACATGATGGTGATAGCGGCGTTTCCGGATCCGGCAGTTCCTCCCGAAAAAGAGACAAACATGGCATAGACTTCATTAAAGGTACGAGCCACATAGATGACGGAGACCAGAATCACCATCCAGATAGTGGGGCTTAACAGGGGGAGTGTAATGCGAAATAAGGTTTTGGCCGGAGAAGCACCGTCGATTCTGGCTGCTTGATAGACCTGTTGACTGATTTTCTGCAGTCCCGCCAGAAACAATAGAATTTTAAAGGCCAATCCGTTCCAAACAGAGAAGATGGACAGACTTACAATCATCAAAGTGGGATCAGTCAGCCACTCTTTTGGGCTGATACCAAACAATTGCAGAAAATAGTTGATATATCCATAATCTGAGTGGAACAGCCATAAAAATGCCATGCCAATGGCGATGGTAGAGGTGACGTAAGGAAGAAAATATATGGTTTGAAAGAGCCCCTGCAACCGTTTGATGGAGTTGATGAGCAAGGCGGCTCCCAATGCCAGCACCAGAGTGATCGGCAGCGCGATAAGCAGCAGGATCAGGGTGTTTTTACAGGCCATCCAGAATGTGGAGTCCCGTAAGACCCAGGCAAATGAAGAAAGACCAAACCCTTCTCCGGTATTGGTAATGTAAATATATTTTTGGTAAAACGCTGTGCGCAGTACCATAATCAGGGGATATATGGTAAACAGCAGCAGCAATGCCATTCCGGGAAGAATATAAAGGTATGCCCATCCGCTGCGGACACGCAGGGTTCCATCGCTCATCTCGATCAGTCGGGGCTTTGGTTTTCTGGGGCTTTGAGTCCTTTCCGTTTCTTTGTTGTTTCGCATTGCAAAGCCTCCTCTTATAGGCGATTGCCCGTCTCAGAGTCAAATAAATAACAGCGCTTTTCCGATATGTGCACACGAATTTCCTGGCCTGGGCGCACGTATTCTTCTGCATTGAGGATGGCCCGGATGGGCTGGTTTTCCAGCAGGAAAGAGACTACCTGATCTTGCCCCCGCATTTCCACATCTGTAAGGGTGACGGCCAGGTCATCTCCCAGAGACCATGCCTCAGGCCGGATTCCCAGTTTGGCAGGACCGGAATAGTCATTTCCACAGTGAATGCGGAAACCGTTCCGTAAGATTGCCCAGCCGCGGTCTACCTGAACGTCCACATAGGAAATGGGCGGATTGCCCATAAAGGAGGCCACAAAGCTGTTGGCAGGGTTGAGATACATTTCGTGAGGATCAGCAATCTGCTGTACTACCCCTTGCCGCATCAACACGATCTCGTCCGTGATGCTCATAGCCTCTTCTTGATCGTGGGTAACAAAAATGGTGGTTACCTTGGACTCTTGCTGGATCCGGCGGATTTCAACCCGCATTTCCATACGCAGGCGGGCGTCTAGGTTGCTGAGAGGCTCGTCCAGCAACAGCACATCTGGCTTCTTGATCAATGCTCGGGCGATTGCTACCCGTTGCTGCTGACCGCCGGAAAGCTGACCGGGCTTACGATCCATGAGGGATTCGATCTGAACCAGTTTGGCGATTTCCTCTGCTGCAGCATCCCGCTTGGCCCGGGTATATTTTTTCCCGGTTTCGGGGTCCTTCATATTTGACAGGGGAAAGACGATATTGTCTCGGACTGTCATGTGTGGATAGAGCGCATAGTTTTGAAACACCAGGCCAATGTTGCGCTTTTCCGGCATGAGGGTCGTGACGTCCCTGTCCCCAAACAGGATTTGACCGTCTGTTGCACTTTCCAGACCGGCAATCATATAGAGCGTGGTGGATTTTCCGCATCCGCTGGGTCCAAGCAGACCTGTCAGCTTTCCGTCTTTAAATACGACGTTGATCTGATTGACTGCTGTGGTCTTACCGAATTTCTTTGTGAGGTTTTTTACTTGGACATCCATTTTTATGCGGCCCCCTTTAGTAACGTTTTTTACATTATATAAAAAGTATTTAGACTTTTCTCGACAATACTTGACAGTTTACTTACACAATTTGACTCAAATAAGGGGAAAAGTCGAAGTTGAACTTTAAAATAAAATAGTTGGCATATGAAAAAGAATTACGATTTAAAACATCAAAAATGGTCAGAAAAAGCTTGCTGTGAGACAAGCTCCGACAGAGCTTAGTTCATGCGTCATTTGCTTTCATCTTACTTTCCCCTGAAGTGCGGTGCATTACATCAGTTCTTACGCCGTTTCGTGGCCGGAATGCTCAAAATTTGCGCCGCAGTAAAGGATATAGAACGGTCTCCTATTGAGGACAAAACAAGAGAGAAGTGAGTTGACGAGCAATTCTCGGTAACTCACTTCTATGGTTTCTGGAAAACTCATTCGAGAGGCATTCAAAAAAGTGTATCCAATTTCACACTTTGAAGTTTATTTATATCATAATTGAGAAAATGATATAAATAAACTTGACAATAAAAGAGTTGACTGGTACGCTTTAGTATATCATAGAAAGAAAAATGATAAAATTAATTATTTGAGGAATCGCTATGCGCATCTATGATTTTACCAGAGCCTATGAGCAGTTGCTCACCCCGGATATCGTGGCTCTGTTGACGCAGATCCATGAGTACAAGGGCGAGCAGGCCCTGTTTATCGAAGCCAAGGCTGATACTCTGACTAAGCTGGTGGAGATCGCCAAGATCCAGAGTACCGAGGCCTCCAACAAAATCGAGGGCATTTACACCTCGGATGAGCGCCTGAAAAAGCTAGTGCAGGACAAGACTACGCCCCGCACCCGGAACGAGCAGGAAATCGCTGGTTACCGGGACGTGCTGGCCACTATCCATGAGAGCTTTGACTATATCCCTCCAAAATCATCCTTGATTTTGCAGCTCCATCGGGATCTCTATAAATTCAGTGGTGCATCCTACGGCGGAACTTACAAAACAGCAGACAATGTGATTGCCGAGACAGATGCCCAGGGAAACAAATCGGTTCGCTTCCAACCCCTTCCGGCCTGGGAGACACCAGAGGCGGTAGACAGCCTCTGCCAAGCTTATGAGGAGGCTGTGGGAAAGGGTGAGATGGACCCCCTGCTGCTGATCCCGATGTTCATTCTGGACTTTCTCTGCATCCATCCCTTTAACGACGGGAACGGCCGCATGAGCCGACTGCTGACATTGCTGTTGCTCTATCGGGCAGGCTATATCGTAGGCAAATATATCAGCATTGAAAAGCTCATAGAGGAGAGCAAAGAAACCTACTATGAGACCTTGCAGCAAAGCTCCCAGGGCTGGCATGAGGGAACCAACGACTACGCACCTTTTGTTCGCTATACCCTGGGTGTGGTGGCGGCAGCTTACCGGGATTTTTCCAGCCGGGTGCAGGCTCTGGCTGTCAGCGGCATGAGTAAGCCGGACCGTATCCGGGAGATCATCAAGGGAACTCTTGGAAAGATCACCAAGGCGGAGATTCTGGAACAATGCCCAGACATCAGCCAGATTACTGTGCAGCGCACGCTGGCCGACCTGCAGAAGAGCGGGGAAATTCTGAAACTCAGCGGCGGGCGCTATACCGCCTATATCTGGAACAATGAGAAATTATAATATATAGAGGAGATATGGATATGCCCAATGTCGAATATATCAGAAAACTTAAGGAAGAACGGCCGGTTGTTGCAATCTGCTATGATTTTGATAAAACGCTTTCACCGGACGATATGCAGGCGCAGGGGTTTATTCAGTCTGTTGGGTATGGCGTTTCTGATTTTTGGCAGGAATCCAATGGCCTGGCGGAGAGTAATGATATGGATCAAAACCTCGCCTATATGTTTAAAATGATGGATACAGCAGAGGGACACCTGTTATTCACGAAGGATACATTACTGCAGTATGGAGCACAGGTCCACCTGTTTCCAGGTGTGGAGGATTGGTTTCGCCGCATCCGGGAGTACGGGGAAAATCATGGTGTCATAGTGGAGCACTACATCATTTCCTCCGGCTTAAAGGAAATGATCGAGGGAACTGCTATTGCCAATGAATTTGAGAAGATATATGCAAGCACTTTCTTTTACAACGCAAAGGGCGTAGCCAAGTGGCCTGCGCAGGTGGTCAATTACACCAACAAGACGCAGTTTTTATTTCGGATTGAGAAAGGCGTTTTGGATATCAATGATCCAGGCGTGAATGAGTCGTTTGCTCCGGAGGACATCCGAGTGCCCTTCCGCAATATGATATACATCGGTGATAGTGACACTGACATCCCCTGTATGAAGCTGGTTACTACCTATGGAGGGCATTCTATCGGAGTCTATAATGCAGATACCTTGGATAAGACAAAAGTCTACAAGATGATGCGAGAGGGGCGGATACGATACTTTGCACCTGCTGATTATTCGGAAGGTACCCAATTGGATGAACTTGTGAAAGCAATCATCGATAGGACTGCGACCAATGAGAGGCTGGAAGAAATCCATTTCCGATGCAAAAAAGAAAATATTGAGGCAGATAAGCAAAACAGTGAAGAAGAACTGGAAAAGACGGATTCATTGATTTCGTTGGAGAACAGCCGTAGTTTTACAAGGACTCATGAGGTAATCAAGAAGCTGAGTCGATACAATACTTGGTCCTCTGCGGAATTGAACCTGCTTTTCCGGATTGCGGCGAACAACAGCCAGGTACGGTACATCATCCATGATACTGACGTAAAACTGTTTTATAGTCAACTGTTAAGCAAGGTCAAAAAAGAGACAGAAGAAATAAGAGCTGTAAGAGATATGTTGGAGAATGAGGAATAAACTATGATTACTGGCGAACTGAAGAATAAAATTGACCGCCTCTGGGAGACCTTCTGGACCGGCGGTATTACCAACCCCCTGGACGTGGTGGAGCAGATGACCTACCTCATGTTTATCCACGACCTGGACGCCGTTGACAACCAGCGGGCCAAGGAGAGCGCCATGCTGGGCCTGCCCCACAAGAGCCTGTTTGCCGGCGAGGTGCAGGTGGGGGAGCGTACTATCCCATGCAATCAGCTCAAGGGGTCGGTGTTCCACGACTTCCCCGCCGGGCAGATGTACTCCGTCATGCAGGAGTGGGTGTTTCCCTTCATCAAAAACCTCCACGCCGACAAGGACAGCGCCTATGCCAAGTACATGGGGGATGCCATTTTCAAGATTCCCACGCCGCTGATGCTGGATAAGATCGTCACAGCCATGGACGAGATCTACGACCAGGCGGACAAGCTCCACGATACCGACGTTCGGGGCGACATCTACGAGTATCTGCTTTCCAAGATCGCCACCGCCGGAGTCAACGGCCAGTTCCGTACTCCACGACATATCATCCGCATGATGGTGGATATGATGGCCCCCCAGGCGGACGATGTGATCTGCGACCCAGCCTGCGGTACCGGCGGCTTCCTGGTGTCCGCCGGCGAGTACCTGAAGGAAAACCGCAAGAAGGAGATCTTCTACGACCGGGTGAAGAAGGGTCACTACATGAACCACATGTTCCACGGCTACGACATGGATCGCACCATGCTGCGCATCGGCGCCATGAACATGATGACCCACGGCATTGAAAATCCCTACATCGAGTACCGGGACAGCCTCTCTGACCAGAACACCGACCGGGAGAAGTACACCCTCATCCTGGCAAATCCCCCCTTCAAGGGGAGCCTGGACGCGGACATCGTGTCCACGGACCTGCTGAAAGTGTGCAAGACGAAAAAGACGGAGCTGCTGTTCCTGGCCCTCTTTCTGCGGATGCTGAAGGTAGGCGGCCAGTGCGCCTGCATCGTGCCCGACGGGGTGCTGTTCGGCTCCTCCAAGGCCCACAAGGACATCCGCAAGGAGATCGTGGAGGGAAACCGGCTGGAGGCTGTGATCTCCATGCCCTCCGGGGTGTTCAAGCCCTACGCCGGGGTGTCCACGGCTGTGCTGGTGTTCACCAAGACGGGCCACGGCGGCACGGATGATGTGTGGTTTTACGACATGAAGGCCGATGGATTTTCCTTGGATGATAAGCGTACGGAGGTGACGGACAACGACATCCCCGACATCGTCAAGCGGTTCCATAACCGGGAGAGGGAGAAGAACCGGCAGCGCACGGAGCAGTCCTTCCTGGTGCCAAAAGAGGAGATCGCCCAGAACGGATATGATCTTTCCATTAACAAGTATAAGAAGGTGGAGTACATCCCAGTGGAGTACCCCTCCACACAGGAAATCCTGGCCGACCTCAACAAGTTGGAGATGGAGATTACCAAGGGGTTGGCGGAGCTGGAGGAGATGCTGTGATGGCGAGATTGGGGGATATTTTTTCGATCATAAGAAATGGCGCATCTATTAAACAAACAGATGGTGCAGGTGGACTCCCAATTACAAGAATTGAGACCATCTCTAGTAGACAGGTTGATCGAAATAAATTTGGTTACGCAGGAATTAAAGACATAGATAAATACCGTGAGTACATCCTTCAGGATGGGGACATTTTGATGTCACACATTAATAGCGAAAAGCATTTAGGAAAAGTGGCGCTTTACAAAAAACAAGGAGACGAAAAAATCATTCACGGGATGAACTTGTTAATGCTACGTGCAAATGAAACACTTGTCTATCCTCCATTTGCGACATATTATTTTGAAACTAATATGTTTTTGAACCAGATTCAAAGAATTACAAAAAAATCTGTAAATCAAGCAAGTTTTACTGTTACGGCATTAAAAGAAATTGAGATGCAGCTTCCACCGTTGGAGGAGCAGCGCCGCATCGCCGCCCTGCTGGACAAGGTCGGCGATCTGATCGCCAAACGCCGGGCACAGCTGGACAAGCTGGACCTGCTGGTCAAAGCCCGGTTTGTGGAGATGTTTGGGGATCCGGTAATTAATCCATACGGTTGGGATACTTCTGATCTCATTAACCTGGGTGAATGCAAAAATGGAATGAATTTTCACACGGATGATTCTGGGGTTGTCATTCACTGCTTAGGAGTTGGTGACTTTAAGGATTTGTCACTCATAGAAGACACTTCAAAACTTCCTACAATTTCATTAAATGAAATGCCGTCTGATGATTATTTGCTTGCAAATGGTGATATTGTCTTCGTCCGCTCTAACGGAAATAAGGCGTTGGTGGGACGAAGTGTTGCCGTATATCCCAATGATATTCCAACGACCTTTAGCGGATTTTGTATCCGGTTTCGGATACAAAATCCCGCTATATTGCCCAGCTATTTGCTAAGAGTTTTGAAGACAGATTCAATGAGAAAAAAGATGGCAGGACGAGGGGCAAATATTCAAAATCTAAATCAGAAAATCTTGGCAGAGTTAAGAATTCCGATTCCAGGGTTAGCATTACAAGAAGAATATGAGCTTTTTATTAAAAAGATTGACAAATCGAAATTGACGGTTCAGAGGAGCCTTGATAAACTGGAAACACTGAAAAAAGCTCTGATGCAGCAATATTTTTAAGTGATAAATATAGCTTCTCGCATTGCCAGATAGCATTGATGTGACGCCTTATATAGAGGAGTCCCAAATTGGGGCAATAAAACTCTATATTAAATTTTTGAAAATTGTTGCACAGGACATATTTCGATTAAAGTCATATTTAGGAGAACTTTATGCCGGATTTAATCCAGTATCTCCGACCATTATTACAACGGGTGAAACCATACACAAATTGCAAGTTGAAGCTGTTCCCGTATATTATTTGAATTTGTTTTTGAAAGAAC
>ULUB01037573.1_pt1 | contig 11326 bp, 9 predicted proteins | sample 1958111 | NCBI WGS metagenome assembly ULUB01 (sample SAMEA4835749, study PRJEB28245) | human gut metagenome | biome: gut microbiome; material: fecal sample | place: Denmark | collected 2008
CTCAATGTATGGAAATAAAAGTCTCTTACGTGCAAGCACGACGATTCATTGATTTCCATACATTGGATCCTGAATAGTTACGAGTAAAAAATTAAGAATGAAACAATTAGGAGGCGGTTATCATGAAGAAGGGCAACACACCAAAGTATGAGATTTTAGCACTTTTGGTTTTGGCATTTATTGTCATAGCAGCCAGAAATGTACCGGAATATGTAAGCGAGCATATATGGGGGTATGGAGAATGCTGGGCAAGTGACTGCCATGAAAAACGTTTTTCAGAAGATAGTTTATATTGCAAGAAACACCAGGAAGAGGCAGATAAAGAAGGAGAAGAAAGAGAACAGTCGGAATCGACAGAATCTTCGAGTTATTCATCAAGTACCTATTCTACAAGTGCGACAAGACCGTCTTCGACGAAAAAACCATATCATTACGATTCGAGCTCGAGCAGTTCGTATTCGAACAAATCGAGTTACTCGGGTTCGTCCAAGAGCAAAAAATCGTATTCGAATCCTTATGAATCCTACGACAAAGGATATGAGGATGTGTATGAGGATGGCGATTATGACGATGACCGGTATAATAGTGATTCGGATTATGCAGATGGAGTGGACGATGCGATAGATGAGGACGAAGAAGGAGATTGGTAAATTTCTGCTTGCACAGTTTAATGTATCATGATACATTAATAATGCGAGTAAAATTAAGGCAAATAAAAGGAGGAAAAAGAGTATGAAACGTGTTTTGATTGCTATGTTACTGGTGCTAGCTCTTTTGAGTACGGGAATCGCGAGTGGCAGTTATGTGCAGGCAAAGACTCAAAAGTATTGGGTGTACGATTCTGCACAGGCAAAGGTCAAAGGTAATAAACTTGTTGTAAAAGCACCACTATATGTGGGAGAAAAAAAGATAAAAAAGAAGAAGGTATTTATTCTTACGAATAAGACTAAATATTGGGATCCAAATTATGGCGGTTCCGATCCGATGATCGGAAAATGGCTTTCAAAAGCGGAATTCAAGGATTTGTTGAAAGTTCATCTTGGATTGGAAATTAGAGTGAAAAAAAGAAAAGTTACACGCTGCGAGATTTCTTCGTAATGGTTATTGAGGGATCAATAGTGTGCAGGTAAAAAAATGACCGTTCAGTTTTTCGGACTGTGTACCGACCTCCAATCGTTAGATTTTTAGGTCTAACTTTTTGGGGTCGGTACACTGATCGGTCATTTTTGTATTATTTTTTATAACTATTCAAAATAATCAATCTTCATCGCATGTTTTACTTCCGAAAGTGTCTGCGCTGCGACCTCACGTGCCTTTACACTGCCCTCGCGGAGAATTTCCATGACAGCCGGAATGTCTTTTTCCAATTCATGGCGGCGTGCCTGGATTGGCTCGAGTTCTTCCATCAAAACGGCATAGAGGAACTTCTTCACTTTGACATCGCCGAGCCCACCTTTGGTATAGTGATCTTTCAGTTCCTGAAGGTTGGCATATTCCGGAAGATGATGTTCGAAGTGAGCGTCGTTACAAAAGGCATCCAGATAAGTGAATACCGTGTTCCCTTCGAGTTTTCCGGGATCTTCGATGCGGATGTGATCCGGATCGGTGTACATACTCATGACCTTTTTGCGGATATCGTCCGGGTTGTCCGAAAGATAGATGCAGTTGCCAAGAGATTTACTCATTTTTGCTTTTCCATCGGTTCCCGGAAGGCGCATACAAGCCTGATTATTTGGGAGAAATGCTTTTGGCATAACGAGAACTTCTTCTCCGTAAATACTGTTAAAACTATGCACGATCTCGCGAGCCTGTTCCAGCATTGGGAGCTGGTCCTCGCCCACAGGCACGACATTTGCTTTAAAAGCTGTGATATCAGCTGCCTGACTGATCGGATAGGTAAAAAATCCGACAGGGATACTGGAATTAAATCCGCGGAGCTGAATTTCACTTTTTACGGTAGGATTTCGTTTTAAACGCGAAACCGTTACAAGATTGGCATAATAAAAAGTCAATTCTGTCAATTCAGAGATATAGGATTGAACAAATAACGTAGATTTTGCCGGATCCAATCCGCAGGACATGTAGTCCAAGGCAACCTCAGAGATGTTGCTGCGTACTTTGTCCGGATTGTCAAAGTTATCTGTTAAAGCCTGCGCATCTGCAATCATAATATATACTGAATCATATTCGCCCGAGTTTTGAAGCTCGACGCGGCGTTTTAAGGAGCCGACATAATGTCCGACATGAAGTCTGCCGGTAGGACGGTCTCCGGTTAGAATTATTTTACTCATACTAATATCCTTTCCTGCATTTCTGCATTGCACTGTACCTCAAAACATTATATCAATAAACACAGAAATATGCAAGAACGATTGCAAAAAAAGGAAAAGTATGCTATACTATAGAAGTTATTTTACATAAAAACTATATAATATTTTCATTAACGAGATGCAAAAACAGGAGGTAGTTATGAGACTTAGAAAATGGAGTATTGGTGTATACGCAGCATTGGGGCTGGCATTGTGCCTGACCGGATGTGGACAGAGTGAGCAGAAAGAGACGAAAAATCAGCCGACGACAGCGGCAGTGACAGCATCGGCAGTTACGGATTCGAAAAGCGAGGCGAAAACGTTGAAAGAAGCCTTTGACGGCGATTTTAAAGTGGGTGTGACGACGACATCCGGGTATCTGAGTGAAGAAGACCGAGTTACCCAAATAAAGGAAAATTTTAACAGCATTACGATGGAAAATGAAATGAAACCGGAAAGTCTTTTGGACTGGGAAGGGTCCGAGAAGAGCAAAGACGGAATGCCGGCGATCAAAGAAGAAACGTTGGAAAAGGCGCTGAAAGCAGCCCAGGAAGCGGGGATTCCGCTTCGTGGACATACTTTGGTGTGGTATAGTCAGACACCGAAGTGGTTCTTTTCCAAGAAATATGATCCGTCAAAGGGGTATGTGGATAAGGCAACGATGAAGAAGCGCATGGAAAGTTATATTAAGCAAGTTCTTACCTATTGTAAAGAAAATTACCCGGGTTTGATATATGCCTGGGATGTCGTCAATGAGGCAGTCGGCGACGACGGAAATTACCGCACGGAAAGCATGTGGTATGAGACCTATGGCGATTTTTCATATATTAAGGATGCGTTTACATTTGCAAGAAAATATGCCGAGAAGGGAACCAAACTTTTCCTCAACGATTATAACGAGTACATAGCACAGAAACGAGATCTTTTCTACGCGAAAGTAGTAGAACTTCACGATGCCGGCCTACTTGATGGTGTGGGCATGCAAAGCCATTGGGATATGGATTTTCCATCCGTTGATCTGTTTGAGACGGCACTCGAAAAATATGCCTCAATCGATGGCATCGAGATTCAATTGACAGAAATTGACATGCACAATACCGATGATTCCGAAGAGGGATTGAAAAAGCAGGCAGAGCGTTACAAAGAATTTTTCGATGTGATTACCAAAATGAAAAGGGAAGGAAAGGCGAATATTACTTCTGTGACATTTTGGGGATTGAAAGATGGCGAGTCCTGGCTTAGTGGTTTCAAAGGGGAAACCAGCTATCCGCTGTTGTTTACCGATGATATGGAAAAGAAGCCGTGCTATGACAGCATTTTGGAAGCAGGAAAGACCGCACAGAAATAATTTCCGGCTTGTCATATGCCATGATTTGTGATAATATTAGAAAATGATAGCGTCATTTGAACCTATTTCATCTGACGCTATTTATTACTATATAGGTATCAGAAATGAGGTTTTTAGATGACTGAACGCAATAATGTAAAGAAAATAAAAACAGATATTTTGATCGTGGGAAGCGGGGCAGCAGGATTATATTGTGCTCTGAAACTTCCGAAAGAAAAACAGATTGTCATCATTACGAAAGAAGATGCCGAAAGCAGCGATTCTTTTTTGGCACAAGGCGGGATGTGCGTGTTGAAATCCGAGGATGACTTTGATAGTTATTTTGAGGATACGATGCGGGTCGGCCATTATAAAAACCGAAAAGAATCGGTGGATATTATGATCCGGTCTTCGCAGAATATTGTGAAAGAACTGATTGGATATGGGGTGGAATTTGAGCAGGAGAATGGAAAACTTCTATATACAAGAGAGGGGGGACATTCGACGCACCGCATTGTTTTTCATGAAGACATCACAGGAAAAGAAATCACAAGTAAATTGTTGGCGGCGGTGAAAAAGTGCGAAAATGTGAAGCTGCTGGAGTATACGACGATGATCGATCTGCTCACGGATGGAAAGACTTGTGCGGGGGCAGTTACCGTCGATAAAGCGGGCACAAAGCAGGTGATCGAGGCGGAAGATACGGTGCTTGCCTGCGGTGGTCTGGGCGGTCTTTATGAACATTCGACCAATTTCCGCCATTTGACGGGGGATGCCCTGGCAATTGCTCTGTTACATGATATTCAATTGGAAAATATTGACTACATACAGATCCATCCGACGACATTGTATTCGAAAAAGCCGGGACGACGGTTTTTGATCTCAGAATCGGTCCGCGGAGAGGGGGCGATTCTTTTGGATAAAAATGGAAATCGCTTTGTCAATGAACTTCTGCCGAGAGATCTTTTGACGAAGAAAGAATATGAGCAGATGAAGAAAGATGATATGCCGTATGTTCGTCTGAGTCTGGCACCGATCAAGGAAGAGGAGATCAAGGGGCATTTTCCGAATATATACCGGAGATGTCTGGAGGAAGGTTACGATGTGACCAAAGATCCGATTCCGGTTGTACCGGCACAGCATTATTTTATGGGCGGCATCTGGGTTGATTCGGAAAAAAGCAGGACATCGGCAGAACATTTATATGCGATTGGTGAGACAAGCTGCAATGGTGTTCACGGCGCCAATCGTCTGGCAAGCAATTCTCTCCTGGAAAGTCTTGTGTTCGCAGGACGTGCGGCAAAGAGCATTACGGAAAATCCGGGCAAAGTCGATGAAACGATGGTAGAGAAGTTAGATTTAAATAAATATGAAGATCTTGATAAACTTCGTGAAGAATATAAAAAACTCGTATTGGATGAGATTGAACGAGTAAAAGAAGCGAGAAAAGGAGAAGAACAATGAATACAATAACGATGCAGTTAAATGCAGATGAACTGATCTTACAGGCGCTGCGCGAAGATATTACGAGTGAGGATATTACGACTAATGCCGTAATGCCGGAGAAAAAGCTGGGAAGGGTAGAACTGATCTGTAAGCAGGATGGCGTGATCGCCGGACTGGATGTATTTGCCCGCGTATTTTCCCTGCTGGATCCGGCGACAGAAATTACCTTTTTCTGTAAAGACGGCGATGAAGTGAAAAATGGTCAGAAGATGGCTGTGCTGACAGGCGATATTCGTATTTTGCTTTCCGGAGAGCGTGTAGCGCTGAATTATCTGCAGCGCATGAGCGGAATCGCGACTTACACCAAATCAATCGCAAAACTGTTGGAAGGTACCAAGACAAAGCTTCTGGATACGAGAAAGACGACACCGAATATGCGAGTATTTGAAAAATATGCCGTAAAGGTCGGAGGTGGATACAATCACCGTTATAACCTTTCCGACGGTGTGCTTTTGAAAGACAATCACATCGGAGCTGCCGGAAGTGTGACGAAAGCGGTTCAGATGGCGAAGGAGTACGCGCCATTTGTAAGGAAGATTGAGATTGAAGTTGAGAATCTTGATATGGTAAAAGAGGCTGTAGAGGCCGGTGCCGATATCATTATGCTTGACAATATGACGCCGGAAGATATGACAAAAGCCATCGAGATCATTGATGGACGTGCAGAGACCGAGTGCTCGGGAAATGTTACGCGAGAAAATGTTGACCGCCTTACGAAGATTGGTGTCGATTATATCTCCAGCGGAGCATTGACACATTCTGCTCCAATTTTGGATATTTCATTGAAAAATCTGCATCCGGTAGAATAATTTGAAAGATTGAGAAAATGAAATGCTCCGCGTGATCTCGGAGCATTTTTTAAGTTTCTTAAACGTGAAAAAGAACCGCCGTCACGGTTCTTTTTCTGAAAGAGGAGTTTTATGAAAAAATATCAAAAATAAGATAACTACCAAAATTAAGTTTTATAAGTTGAAGTTGTTTATCTTTAACTTATGGTCTTAGTATATACTTAAAATGTGAATAAATGATGTTCAAATTTTCGAAAATTTGTGAACGTTTTGTAAAAACGATTTTCTTAGTTCGTTTATACAATTTTTATCGGAAGCCGCCACCGGAAGAATGTCCTCCGGCACCCCCGCCACCGCCGGAAAAACTTCGTCCACCGCGCCCTTTGGAAGGAGACGACGTCATGACCATGCGGGCAGAGGACATCGTTGTAGTAAGTGAAGAAGCAAAGGCACGTGTGGTGTAAAGGTTGCTTCCATGATACCAGTGAGCCGGTTCGATAGCGATATCTTCAAATTTATCAATCCATTTGTCTGAAACTCCCAATATATAAGTGTAAGGAAGAATATCATAAAAATAGGATGGATTTTCGGTTACCAGCATTTCAAGCCGGTCTTTATCGGCAACTTCCAAAAAATGTTTAAAGCCACGAATGCGGCCTAACATTTCCGTCCCATATGGGGTACGCTTTGGCACAAGATAGCGGAAAATTGCCATGCCAAAGGAGCAGATAATGGAAAAGATAAGCATCTGCAGAAAAAACGGTGCGGTGTAAGCTAATTTTACTAACGATGTGATGACGGAACTGAGCCCGAAAAGGATACTCCATACGATTAAAAATATTTTGTTGCTGATGCCCGGTTTCGAAGGAAGTTGTGTCAACACAAGAAGGGCTGTCAGAGGAAACAGACTTAAAAAGAAGGCAATTGACAGATCGCCTTCTGCGGCATAAAGGGAACGCACCAGACCGCAAAGCAGAGACAGAACGATCATCAAAGTGATAGGAAGTCTTTTTGACAAAGAAGAAGATTCAAAAATAATCTTCTGGTTATCTTTACTGTTCATATCATCTGCGATGTCTCCTAAAACGCGGTAAAATTTATTGGTCAGCATACTTTTTGACACAATCGTTCGTCCGGCAAATAAACCATCAAAAAAACGTTGTTCAATGGAGTTGACACCATCATAATCTTTTTCCTTTTTCAAGATAAAATCGCTCGATTTTATCAATCCTCCAAGTGTTTCTTCCGTTTTGGCTTCGATGGAAAGATATCCTTTGGAAGCAAGATACACAATCATGGAAGTAAGGTCCTCGTTTGTGACCTTGCCTTTATAGAGAAGAGCAATTTCGGCACTGTTGTGGTCATCCGGAGGATAAAATTCTGTGACATCGACCGGCTTGTCATCGTGTCCCCAGATAAACCAGATCAGAAAAGCTCCAATCAAAAGTACGAAAGGGATGGCGAAGATCAGATAATCATAAAACCGGATCGTGGCAGGAGTTATGGCATCTTTTTTCGCCTGTTCGCAGATAGCATCAAAAGACTCACCTTGCTCTACTGCTGTAGAAAAAGTGCGGTCCGGAAATTGGATTAAAGCTGTCATATAATGTGACGAAGGGAGAGTGCCTTGTGAATCCATGCGCACACCGCCGTTTTCAAAAGTAATCGTGCCGTTCGGATAACCAAATGCCCAGATTTTTGCGTTATTTTCATTTAGTTTCAGCATATTTGAGTGAATATACACGGAAACGTTGTCCGGATTTTGCTTCATCTGTTCCGGGATAAAACTAAAATAAAGTCCCTGCGCATCTTCGTATTGATTGATAATGTTGGTAATATTGTATGTAAGCGTGTAAGTCCGGTTTCCGTATTTGGTGATTCCCCAGCAAAGCTCAAGTGTATCGCCGTTGTTAACGATGCCACATTTTTCCCGTTTGTCTACAAAAAAGCCATTCGTATCCCAGTGATCCTGCAGTTCATAATGGTTTCCCAAGTCATCACTGACAGAAAAATCGGTGATCTCGCAGGCACCCAGATTTCCATATGGCCGGTAGCCTTCCGTTCCCTGGTAGACAGAAGCCCGCCAGACTTCTTTGATATGAGCGGTTCCGTTTGCATCGATCGAAACATCCATATCAATCCGTTCAATGGAGTTGCTGTCCTCTGCATAAGCCGCCTCCGGCAAAAAGAGGCAGGAGAGCAAAAGCAGTCCCCATAAGAAAATAGTTGCAAAAAATGATTTTTTCATAAAAATCCCCCTTTGTTATGGTAGTGTTAGATTCATTGTATCATAGGTGGCAGGGCATTTTCAACCTATGATACAACAAGTGTGTAAATAGTAGAAGTGTGATAGTATTGTAAACTATTGACAAAATCTTGCTCTTTAGTATACTAATAATAGTGTAATTTTTATGCGCTGTGGGAGGAACTTTCTAATCCCATTAAAAGAGGGGGATTTCATAATGAGATACAAACGTATGATTCATGACAAAACGATTTTCTTATTGATTATTTCCATGACAATGACAATGGTATTTTTCATTTTAGGTGTGGTCTTTTTTTTATCGGTACACGATGAGAGAAAGATGACATTTCATTATCAGCAGGAAAAAGAAATTGTTTTCGTTGGTAATGAAGAAATTGATCGCACACCTGCCAAAAAGGAAGTGGAAGAAGTAATTGAAAATCTGTGCAGCACAAAAAATGCCAATATAAGTATGGAAATCGACTGCAATGCAGGAATGGCGGGAAAATATCAAAAAGTAAAAATATATCTAAATCAAGCAGAGGATATTTGTGAGAAAATTGCAAAAAAATATTATGAATATTCCGGAGACAGTGATCCATACGCATTTGTAGGAGCAGAAAATGCATATATGGTGAGAAATGGAAGCATTAAAGTAAATGCACAGAATATAAAAGTGGCTGGAGTGTTAGAAAATAAAACGATTCATGATGACAACCGAATTGTATTGGTGAATGCAATTCAGAATCCGGGAATAAAAGAAGAAATTGTGAATACACTTGCAAGTGCGAATGATTATACATATATAGAAGTGGGAAGTAATGAGGAAAATCTTCAGAATATAGATTGGGCGGTGCTGGAAAAAGCGTTGAAAAAACTTAACCGGGATGTGTTGATCCAGGATACGGTGGAAGAAGCATCAAGCGGAAGTATCGATGAGACCTTAGGAAAACTTACGGATAAAATTTTTATTGGTCTTACGTTCTTTTCCTTGATTCATTTAATCAGTCTTGATGTGATGTGGTTTTCGAAAAAAAGAAAAGATATTGCGATTATGAAAACCTATGGCTATTCTACCGAACAATTGGTGGGTGTATTTGCCAAAGAATATTTGCTGGCGGTGTTTGCAGGTATAATTTTTGCGGCAGCGGCAACCGGTTTGGGGTATGCTGTGGGAACACCAAAGGCGATTTGGGATAATCTTAGAGAGGCCTATATGTATTCCGGCTTTTTGATTCTGTTTATTGTATTGATCATGTTTTTATTTGTTGTACACTATGCGGAAAAGACAGCACCGGCAGACGGAGTAAAGGAGAGATAGAATGAAAATACGGGAATTAATTAAGTTTTCATTTGATGAAATGGTGAAAAAATTTGGACAATGGTTTTTGTTTTTTTTAGCCAATTGTGTCGCCGTAACATTGCTTATATTAACGGTATTTATGGTGAAAATGATAGAAGTAAATCAGGATGATTTTAAGGCGCTTTTTAAACAGGATATTGGAAAATATGGCGTGGTATCTATTGGTTTGCAGTCTGGCGGTCAATATACAGCGGATGAATATGATCCCGAAGATTGTTTAAAATGCTATGAGGAAATAAAAGATAAATTAAAAGATAAGTTTGTTGATTTTTATTATGAAGACAATTCTTCCGTAATCACAAATTTTGATGAAAAGACGGAAAATATCATTCAAGAAAGCGATAGGTTGGAAAAAGAAAGATTAGGACTTGTGTATTATACAGAGACGGTTTTTGATGAATTTGATATACGCTTTAAAAAAACAGAAACAGCAAATGCAAACAATTATCCGGTTTTATACCTCGGAAGTGCATGGGGAGATTCGCTCCTTGGCAAAATAGTGGAATTAGACGGTACGAAATATTTTGTCGGAGCAATATTAGAGGAAGATTCGAAGATTCCCAATAAAGAGGTTTGGAATAGCAGAATAGCAGAATTGAATGCAGAAAACAATCTTAATGATGCTGTCATAAACGTGTATCGTACGGAGGACTATGTAAGGGAAAATAGCATGGGAATATTGTCCATGCAGTTTCGGTATGAGGGAGACTTCGACGAAATGGAAAAGGAATTGGAGGGTATCTTTTATAAATATAAAGGATATGTAAATGTCACCAGACTAGAGGATTCGGTATATTCTGCACTGATTCCGTTTAAGTCCCTGCGAAATATGTGTATTATTTTTGTAATTGTTACGTTTGTGACGATTGAACTGATATATTCGATAAATCAGTTTTTGTATGTTCTTAATGATAAAGAGGATATGGGGATTTTTTATTCCAATGGGGCCTCTGTCCGGGATTTGATTCGGATACAGTTTTTTAAAACAATTTTTCAGATTCTGGGTTCCTTTGTTGTCGCACTGGCAGGAAGCAGTTTACTGGCCTATTCCTTAGGAAATGGAGGTAGTGTGGTTTTTAAAGAGGCAGTCTATAAGATACTGTTTTACCGGACGTATCCGCCGGTGTTTATAATCACAGCATTGTTTGGAATTGTTTTGTCAATTGTACCGGTTATCTGTATTTCCCAAAATAAACCGGCGGATCTGATGCGTTAAAAAGAATGATGTACTATAGAAAGGCAAGGTGGAATGATGAAAGATAAATTGCTTCAAATGAAACATATTGTAAAAATATACGGAAAAGATACTACAGAAATTAAGGCACTCAACGGCATAGATCTTGAAGTGAAAGCAGGAGAAATGATTGCTGTTATGGGAGCATCCGGGTCGGGGAAGTCGACACTGCTTAATATTTTAGGAGCCATGGACCGACCACAGGAGGGCGAGTATATATTTTACGGAGAGAAAGAGATTAAGGTAAATGAATTGACCAATAATCAGCTTCCGCTTTTTCGAAAAGACAATATCAGCTTTATATTTCAACAATTTGCTCTGATGAAGCACTACACAGTGTATGAAAATATAGAAATGCCGCTGAGAATACTTGGGTTGTCTCGAAAAGAGAAAAAGGAACGGATTTTTAAAGCGATGGAAGAATTAGGAATTGCAGATTTGGCAAAAAAGAAGCCGGCGCAGATTTCAGGAGGGCAGCAACAGAGATGTGCAATCGCAAGAGCACTGGTAAAAGACTCGAAACTGATTCTTGCGGATGAACCGACGGGAGCACT
>ULUB01039310.1_pt1 | contig 11259 bp, 11 predicted proteins | sample 1958111 | NCBI WGS metagenome assembly ULUB01 (sample SAMEA4835749, study PRJEB28245) | human gut metagenome | biome: gut microbiome; material: fecal sample | place: Denmark | collected 2008
ATCATCTAAAAAATAATTATATACAAATCTAGAGCAACCAATTGTTTTATTAATTAACTCTTCTTGCTCTTTAGTTGGATACATTCTAAACACATAGCCTTTTAATATTTGCATGTCATCACCTTCTATCATTATTGCAATCAATATATCACGAATAGTTATATTTGTAAATAACTTTTTGCAAACTTTTACCGTTTGCAAAGCAAATTCCTAGTATATAAAAAAGTATTAACCGGTGAAGCTACTGTATACCACCAAACAGGTGTCATTAAAATAATTGTGTCATAATTATCTAAACTAACATCCAAATCTTGTATCTCTGGTTGATAATTCATATTAACTTCCTCTTGAGCTTCATTAACTACCTTATCGTAATCATCACTATAAGGTTTTACCGGTTTAATTTCACATATATCATAACCATATTTTTCTTTAATTTTATAAGCTAAAGCTCATGTATTTCCAGTATAAGAATAATAGCAAATTAATTTCATTCTTTATCACCCTTTCTTTTTTTATATAAATCAATCTTATAATTTAAATAATCTAAAGTATCCTGTTTCTCCTTAATTTCTTTTTCTAACACTATCTTCTGATTTTTAAGCATATCAATCCTTAAATCTAATGTTTCATTACCTTCCTCATAATATTTTAAAAACTTCTTAATATCCATTAAAGAAAGTCCAGCAGATTTCATACATAAAATAAACTTTAAATCTTTAATATTTTCATCTGTATATTCACGTTTCCTATTGATTTTATTAATGTTTTTAACAAGTCCAATTTTTTCATAATATCTTAAAGTATCAATTGACAAATCAAGTTCTCTAGCAACCTCACCAATATTCATCAAACCACCATCCTAAAGTAATTATATAACCTAGAGCTTGCTCTATGTCAAGAAAAAAGAAATATTTAATATTTCTAATCACCGAACATATCAAATATTTCTCCAAAGATAGATTCTTTTTTTCTCTTTGTATGTTTTCCATTTTTAATATATTTAGAATCTTTATCATATTTTTCATCATGCTTATCATAATCATTATAACAAGAACGTAAAGTTTCATTCTCTTTTTCTACTAATTTTTCAAGTTCTCCCCTATCAAGCCAAATTCCACGGCATTCAGGACAATAATCAATTTCGATTCCTTTCTTTTCGCTCATAAGTAAAGTAACATCTTTACAAACTGGGCATTTCATACAATTCCTCCAATCTAAATAAAGTATATCATATTTATGTGAAATAATCTTGAAAAATTTATTTTCCTAATAAATCATTAACCTTTATATCACTACTAACATTTAATATAAATTGTTTCAAATCCTTTTCATCACCAACCACCATACCATAATGAATAGGAACTACTTCTTTGGGTTTAATGTTATTAACATAACCAGCAGCTTCTAAAGCATCCATAGTATAAACACCACCAATAGGAATAAAAGCAACATCTATGTTTTTTAAAACAGATAAATTATCCATAATAACATCCGTATCACCCGCAATATAATATTTCTTACCTTCAAATTCAAGTACATAACCAACCCAATTACTTTCTTTTAAATGAAAAGTTTTATTTAAATTATATGCATAAACCGTTTTAAATCTAATAAAACCATAATCATATTCTTCACAAGGTTTTACTTTAATAACCTTATCTTTACTAAATCCCATTTCTAAACACTTATCATATATATCATAAGGACCAATAATAACTGTATTATCATTTTTAATATTTAAAATATCTTCTTTTGAAAAATGATCATAATGACTATGTGTTATAAAAATATAATCTGCATCATACTTTCTATCCATCTTTATCGGATCAAAATATATTTTAATATTTCCACTAATTAAAATACTACTTTGAATATTAACTGAAATCATAAAAACCTCCTAAATTAAATTATTTTCTTTTAAAAACTCATTTGCCACACTCTCTGGATTTTTACCTAATTCATCAACTTCATAATTTAACTCTTGAACACTTTCATTAGTTAAATATCCCCCTAAATTATTCATAAGTTCTTCAAGTTCAGGATATTGTTCTAATACTGAATTTCTAATAACTGGAACTGCATAATAAGGGGGAAAGAAATTCTTGTCATCCTCTAAAACAACCAAACCAAACTTTCTAAGTAATCCATCAGTTGTAAAAGCATCAATAACCTGACTATTATCATTCATTAAAGCTGTATATCTAGGACTCCCATCTATTGCAATAACATCTGCAAAATTAAGTCCATAAGTTTTATTTAGACCAGCTAATCCATCCTCTCTATTAACAAATTCTAAAGTTGGAGAAATCTTTAACTCTCTAGCATAAGGAACAATATCAGATATTGTTTTCAAATTATATTTTGAAGCAGTATCTTGCCTAACCGCCAAAGCATAAGTATTATTAAAATTCATTTGTTTTAAAACAGATAAATTATATTTACTATTAAACTCTGATTTAACTGTTTGATACACCTTATTAACATCACTAACAGGTGAATATTTCAAAATATCTGTATAATCAGTTCCTAAATAATCAATATATAAATCTATATCTCCTCTTTGAATTGCAGAAAATACAACTTGAGCTCCACCTAAATTACACTTTCTATTAACTGAAATATCCGTATTATATTCAATATAATCAGAAACCATTTCGCACAAAATATTTTGTTCTGTAAAATCCTTACCACTCACCGTAATTGTCTTTAAATTATCATCATTAAATTTAACTTGACTTAAAAACACACCACCAATAATTAAGAAAATTAAAAATAATATAACCTTTTGTATTTTACGTTTTCTTAATACTTCCTCTCTAGATAAATCTTTCATTTGTATACTAACAGGTGTTACTAACTTTTCTATTAAACTAAAGAAATAATCAACAAATAAAGCTAAAATACAAGCCGGAATTGCCCCCGCTAAAATTTGATAATTATTAACCGTTCTAATACCCGAAAATATCAAATAACCAAGACCGCCACCACCAATAAATGCTGACATAGTCATTAAACCTACTGCTGATACAGCTGAAATTCTAATACCAGCCATAATAACTGGTAATGTTTGAGGAATCTGAATTTTAAACAAAATTTGACTTTTAGTAAGACCAATACCCTTAGCCGATTCAATCATTGACTCACTAATACCATTAATACCAGTATATGTATTCTTAATAATTGGTAGTAATGAATAAAGTATAACCACAATAATAGCAGGAATAGTACCAATTCCAACAAACGGAATCATAAAACCAAGTAAAGCCATTGATGGTACCGCTTGAATAACTGAAGAAAGTCCCAAAATAGGTTTATCCAATTTTCTAACATAACTAATTAAAATTCCAATAGGAACACCTATTAAAATAGAAAGACCAACAGCAATAAAAGTAAGCTCAATATGTTCTAAAAAAAGTGAAATAATTTGTTCATGATTTTGAACTACATAATCTATAAACTCCATATTATTCCTCCTCCAAGAACTGCTGACTTAAAGCCATAATTAAACTACTTCTAGTAATAAGACCACATAAATGATTTTCTTCATCTAAAACTGGAATATTAGAAAGTCTACTTTCAGTAACTAACTTAGCTAAAGTACTAATAGAATCTCCTTTTTTAACAGTAGGAATATCTTTAAGCATATATTCACTAGCTTCTTTATTCATTGCTTCTTTATCTGTAACACTTTCTGCATACAAAACTCCAAGAAAATTCTTTTTATCATCAACAACCATTAAACTATCAACCTTCATCATCTTCATTTTATTAAGACAATAAAATACCGTATAGTTTGGAAAACAAGTAACTGGTTTATCAATCATAATATCCTCAACCTTAATATACTTAGGACTTGTCCAAATTCTTTTTTTACCAACAAAATTTTTAACAAAATCATTTGCCGGATGTTTTAAAATATTTTCTGGAACATCATACTGAACTAACTCACCATTATCAAAAATTGCTATTTTATCAGCTAATTTTATAGCCTCATCCATATCATGAGTTACGAACACAATCGTTTTATGTAATTTTTCTTGTAATTTAAGTAATTCATCCTGTAAAGCAACTCTACTCATTGGATCTAAAGCACTAAAAGGCTCATCCATTAAAATAATATTAGGATTAGTAATAAAAGCTCTCGCAATTCCAATACGTTGTTGCTGTCCGCCAGAAAGCTCACTAGGATATCTATCAAGTAAAGATTCATCTAATCCTATCATATTCATCATTTCTAACGAATCTTTATTTATTTTATTTTCATCTACCTTTAATATTTTAGGAATAATTGTTATATTTTCTCTAACAGTCATATGCGGAAATAAACCAGTTTGTTGAATAACATATCCCATACTTCTTCGAAGTTTAATGTCATCAATTTCTTTAATATCTTTTCCATCAATAAAAATATTACCTTTAGTCGGAACTATTAACTTATTAATCATTTTAAGTAAAGTTGTCTTACCACAACCTGATTCACCAATTAAAACAGTAAATTTCCCCTTCTCAATATTAAAAGAAATATCTTTTAAAATCATATTATTTTTATAAGCTTTCGATACCTTTCTAAATTCAATCATCAAATCATCTACCTTTAATATAATTATATCATGTTCAAAAAAAAAACAAAGCAAAAAAGAAAAAATTAGACACCTATTAGTGTCTAATCAATTTCACCTTCATAAACAGTTCTAGCTGGACCTTTCATATAAACATGATTATCTTCTTTATTCCAAAGAATTTCCAACTTTCCACCAAGTAAATTAACGGTAACTTTTCTATCCGTATACCCATTTAAAATACTCGCTATAACCGAAGCGCATGCTCCAGTCCCACAAGCTAATGTCTCACCAGTACCACGTTCCCAAACTCGCATATTAATTTCATTCTTACTAATAATTTCTATAAATTCAACATTTGTTTTATTAGGAAAACATTTGTCGTTTTCAATAATTGGTCCAATTTTAGCTATATCAATATTATTAATGTTATCAATAAAACATATTGTATGAGGATTTCCCATTGACACACAAGTAAATTTTTTAAATTCAACTTTAACATTAATAAAATCAATACCATTCAAAGATTTTTCTTTAAAACCATTAATAACAGGTATTCTATCGGCATCAAGTATTGGTTCACCCATATCAACAGTAACTAAAGAAACTTTTCCTTTTTCTATCTTTAAATCTAATGTTTTAATTCCAGACAAAGTTTCAACTGTAATAGATGTTTTATTAGTCATTTTTTTATCATAAACAAATTTAGCTAAACATCTTATTCCATTACCACACATCTCAGCTTCTGATCCATCAGGATTATATATATTCATTTTAAAATCGGCTATATCACTTTTACTAATTAATATTAATCCATCAGAACCGATTCCAAAATGTCTATCACTAACTTTTTTAGAAAGTTTACTTGGATTTTCTATTGTTTGATTAATTGTATCTACATAAACATAATCATTTCCAAGCCCTTCCATCTTTGTAAATTTAAGCATATCTATCACCTCAAGTGCTTTTTAATTTTATATTTATTTAGACTTTTTGTCAAACTTTTTTAAATAATTATCGATATTATATGCGGCATTTCTTCCAGAAACAGAAGCATATGCTACTGTATTTTCTTCTTTAATTAAATCTCCTCCTGCAAATACACCAGAAATTGAAGTCATTTGCCTCTTATCAGTTTTAATATATCCGTCCATATCTAATTTAATTCCAAGTTTTTTAGTAATTTTTTCATCAGTTTTAGCTCCTATTGCAAAAAACACATAATCACAAGGATAAATAAATTTATAACCATCATTTGTCATTAAATAAGCTTTATAAATATCTTTATTCTGAATTATTTGTTTAACATTTGTATTAAATAAAAATTCAATATTTTCATTTTTTGCATTTACTATCTCACAATTTGAAGCCTTCATCCTTTTTTCATCAGCGCGGTAAACAACTAAAACATTAGCACCCCAATGTTTAACTACTCTAGCCATATCCATAGCAGTATCACCACCACCGACTACAATTACATTCTTACCGTTTAAATCAAGTTTTTGTTTACTTTCTAAAAATTCATTAGCTCCATAAACATTACATAAATTTTTACCTTTAATATTTGGTATTTTAGACTTATTAGCTCCAAATCCTAAAAATACTGCATCATAATTCTTTTTAAGTTCCTTAAGAGATATATCAACACCAAGTTCTTTGTTAAATTTAACTTCTATACCTAAATCTAAAATACGTTTAAATGTTTGATCACAAATTTTTTTATCTAATCTAAAATCGGGAATTCCATGACTTATAATTCCCCCAACATAATCATATTTTTCATATATTGTTACATTATAACCTAATTTCTTTAAAAAAGAGGCGCATGTAAGACCAGCTGGGCCCGCTCCGACTACTGCTACTGTTTTACCATTAAATTCTTCCATAGTATCAAAAACAGGATAATTATCTTTTATAGCTCTATCTCCAATAACAGATTCAATATATCCTATTTGTACAGGTTCACCTTTTAATCTTCTAACACAATTACCCTCACATTGCCTTTCAAAAGGACAAATTCTGCCACAAATAGAAGATAATACCGTAGTTTCACTAAGCACACTAAAAGCCTTTAAAAAATTTTCTTCCTTAGCTAACTTAATAAAATTAGGAATATCATTTTTTAAAGGACAACCTTTTGTACAAGGTTTAACAGGACAATTTAAACAATAATTAACTAAATCTTTAAATTTATTCATAAACTATTCCTTATTAATTGTAAATGTAACTTTATATTGATTACCTAAATCCATCTCATCCATACTTACAAAATATCCATTTTGTTCAATTTTATCTGCACAATCCCTAAGAAGTTTTACAATCTGAGCAAAATGAGTTTGATTATTAACTGGTTTTACATTTTGTGTCACAGTACTAGCCATTGTGCCAACAGGATTAGCGTTTGGATGAACTGCATATTCATTTAAAGTATTATCCGCAATAATATCAGTACTTGGAATAGATGGTTGTGAAACATTATCAATTGAAATATCACTTATTGGTTGATTAACTATAGGTGTTACCTCCGGAGTTGTTTTTAATGGTGTAGATTCAGTATTTAAATTAGGACTTACTGGTGCAACTCCTGATACTAAATTATTTGTTGAAACATCATTTTGAGAAGATTTTTTAGCATTAAATCTTCTTAAAGCATCTGCAACTGCTGATGAAATAACTTTTTTTGTATCCTCAGTAACATCATTTTCTACAACTTGATTACTTATTTCAGGAACTCCTGTTTGAGCAATATTATTTTCATTACCATGTGAAACTGTCAAATTAGAATCTACAACAGGCTGAACATTTTGTTGAACAAAAGTATCTTCATTTAAACTAGGTGCTGGTGATGAAACTGGAACTGAACTAACACTTGGTTGAACAGTAGAATTAGCTACTGATGCAGAATTCTGATTATTACTAGATTGTTCAATATCCACATGTTGATTAAACATACTATCAAACGTAACTCCTCCACTAACTGGTTGTGACTGAACAACTTTAGTTTTTTCTGGTTGAGGTGCCACATTTATAAATTTATTATTTTCTAGATTAACTGAATTTGAAACTTCTTCTCTTACTATTGGTTCACTTTGAACATCATTTCCCGGTTGCATTAAACCTGAAATATCTTTTTGTGGTTGTTCTTGTGGCACATTAATATCTTTAGCTTCCCTCATTATTTTGTCTATATCCATAATATTACCTCCCCTTTTTTCTTCATCAAATAAACTTTCTATTTCTTCTGATACTGGCATATTATTTACTTTTTCTGTAGAAGTTTTTATATTAATTGTTTCAGATTTTGCTGGTCTATTATTAATTTGAGTTTTCTCTTTTAATTTTTCAATTTCTCTATCAGTTTGTTTAACGGTGAGTCTCTCTTCCACAATTCTATGAAGCATTTCTACCTGTTTTTCTTTATCAGGGATTCTAAGTAAACTTCTTGCATGTCTTTCAGAAATTTTGTTATTAAGTAAATAATTTTGAACCTCATCATCTAAATTCAATAATCTTATTTTATTTGCAATTGTTGATTGAGCCTTACCAATCTTTTTAGCAAGCTCCTCTTGTGTAATATATCCCATATCTAAAATTCTTTTATAAGAAACAGCTTCTTCAATAGGACTTAATTGTTGCCTTTGAATATTTTCAAGTAACGCAATCTCTTCACTATCTTTATCCGATAAATTCACGATAATAGCAGGAATGGTAGATTTATTCGCAAGTTTACTAGCTTTATAACGCCTTTCGCCAGCAATAATTTCATATTTATTACTCACTGGTCTTACAACAATTGGCTGAATAACACCATATTTACCAATAGATTCCGCAAGTTCTTCCAACTTTTCTTCATCAAACCTAATTCTAGGTTGAAATCTATTTGGTAAAATATCATTAATATTTAAAACAGTTAATTGACCGTTTTCGAACACAATCCACCCCTCCCTTCTATTCTTTTATTTTATCATACTATTTTTCGGGAAATAATTCAACTAAAATGACATAAAAAAACAATATTAAACTAATATTTAATACTGTTTTACAAAATTATAAAGTTTTCTTTTTAATTTCTGCATATCTTCTAGGAAATTTTTGTGGTGTCTTATCTACTTTAACAACATCAACTAAAGTTCTATTACTTTCTTCAAAAGGTAATTTAAACTCTAACACCTTATTAATTTTTAAATTTAATACCTTTAATGCGTTAATTCCATCAGAGCTATCATCAAGTCCTCTCATCGCAATTAAATGACCATGAGTTTTAAGTAAAGAAGCACTATACTCAAGTAAAATAGGAAAGCTTGATAAAGCTCTAGCTGTCACAATATCAAAACATTCTCTATGTTCTTTTCCATATTCTTCTGCTCTTGAATGCACTAAAGTAACATTTTCCAAATTTAACTTCTTAACTACAATATCTAAAAAATTAATTCTCTTATTTAAAGCATCAACCAAAGTTAATTTTAAATTAGGAAAAAATATTTTAAGTACAACTCCTGGAAAACCAGCTCCTGTTCCTAAATCACATAAACTATCAACTTTATTTAAATCAATTACTTTAACAATTGTCAAACTATCATAAAAATGTTTCAAAAACACTTGTTCTTTATCAGTTATCGCTGTTAAATTAATTTTCTCATTCCACTCTTTTAAAAGTAAAGCATACTTTTCTAATTTACTTATCTCTTCTTCAGTAACCTTAATACCTAATTTTTCTACTTCAACTTTAAATTCATCTAAATTCATATTAACCTCGCTTCATATACATAGTAAGTATTGAAATATCTGCAGGATTTACTCCACTAATTCTCATAGCTTGACCAATTGTAAGTGGCCTAACTTCTTTTAACTTTTGTTTAGCCTCACTAGCTAAATTATGCATCGCATCATAATCTATATCTTCAGGTATTTTTTTATCTTCTAAACTTTTTAACTTTTCAGCTTCGCGAAGAGCTTTATTAATATAACCTTCATATTTAGCTGAAATAGAAACTTGTTCCAAAACTTCAGAATCATATTCATTATCTAAAAATTCAGTTAAATCCTCTATCTTAATTTCTGGTCTTCTAAGTAAATCATATAAAGAAACACCATCTTTTAAAGGTTTTGTACCCAATTTTTCTAAATAATCATTGTTTTTAGGAGTTAATCTTTTATTTTTAAATTCCAAAGTTGCCTTTTCAATATTCCTTTTTTTATTTAAAAATCTTTCATACTTTTCATCAGAAACAAGTCCAAATTTATGACCATATTCACGAAGTCTCAAATCCGCATTATCAGTTCTAAGAAGTAATCTATATTCAGCTCTAGAAGTAAGCAATCTATATGGATCTCTTATTCCTTTAGTAATTAAATCATCAATTAATACCCCGATATAAGCCTCATCCCTTCTTAAAATAAATGGCTCTTTCCCTTCTAATTTCAAACAAGCATTAATACCAGCCATTAATCCCTGACAAGCCGCTTCTTCATATCCACTTGTACCATTAATCTGACCTGCTGTAAATAAATTTTCGATTAATTTAGTTTCCAAATTAAACTTTAACTGTGTTGGATAAATTGCATCATATTCTATCGCATAAGCATATTTTAAAATTTTTGCATTTTCTAAACCTGTCAAACTATGAACCATCTTCTCTTGCACATCATAAGGCATACTAGTTGAAAAACCTTGTAAATAAATATCATCATAATATAAACTTTCCGGTTCTAAAAATAATTGATGTCTTTCTTTATCACTAAATCTAACTATTTTATCTTCAATAGATGGACAGTACCTAGGTCCAACACCTTTAATATCAGATAAACCTCCATACATACTAGATTTATTCAAATTATCTCTAATAATTTTATGTGTTTCATCGTTAGTATAAATCAAATAACAAGGCAATTGTTTATCTATATCATACATTGGTTTATTATCAAAACTAAAAGTGTGATAAACACTATCTCCATCCTCTCTTTTAGCTTTTGAAAAATCGATACTATCGCGAGCAATCCTAGGTGGTGTTCCTGTTTTTAATCTTTTAATAATAAATCCTTTTTTAGCTAAATTATCACTTAAATAATTAGAAGGCTTCTCACCATGAGGTCCCTCTCTATGACGAGTATCACCAACCATAATATCCGCATTCATATAAGTACCTGTTGTTAAAATAACCGCTTTAGCATTAATCACTTTGCCATCTTCAAGTAATACCCCACTTACTTTATTATTTGGGGTTATTACATCTTTAACTAAAGCTTCTTTAATATCTAAATTATCCGTACTTTCCAAGGTTTTAAGCATATTTTTAGGATAAGTAATTTTATCTGCTTGCGCCCTTAAACTACGAACAGCTGGACCTTTAGCCGTATTAAGCATCTTTATTTGTAGTAAACTTTTATCCGCATTATTTCCCATCTCTCCGCCTAAGGCATCTATTTCTCTAACAACTATACCTTTCGCACTTCCACCAATCGATGGATTACAAGGCATATCCGCAATATTATTAATATTTCCTGTAACAAGTAATGTTTTTTGTCCCATGCGTGCACACGCTAAAGCTGCTTCACATCCCGCATGACCACCACCTACTACAATTACTTCATATTCCATACAAATCACCACCAAATACTAGAGATAATTTTACAACATCAAAAAAAGATAGTCAAATAAATGAAAGCCTCATTTAAAAATAATAAATTATATTGTATT
>ULUB01041635.1_pt1 | contig 11093 bp, 9 predicted proteins | sample 1958111 | NCBI WGS metagenome assembly ULUB01 (sample SAMEA4835749, study PRJEB28245) | human gut metagenome | biome: gut microbiome; material: fecal sample | place: Denmark | collected 2008
TGCGGAAACCCCTGTTATCAATGTCGTGCCAAAACTTGTGCCGACGGCGGCTACGAAGGAGCAATTCCTTCCGGAAAAACCTGTACCAAAGTTGCTTATGCCAACTTATCCTGCTATACGGATTGTACGATAATCCAGGGAAATCCGCGACTCATTGTCAACTGGAGCTACGGCGCAGGTATTTCAACACCCGGTGTTCGGCTTGACGCAAAGAAAAACGGCAACAGCGTCCTTCTGGGGATGATGAAGAGCGGTACCAGCGGCACGCTTATTTATGAAGACGTTGCCGTTGGAGACCTCATCAGCTCTTTCAGCGGTTACGGAATTGCCAATGACAGCACCAGCGGGTCGGAAAGTTTCAATATTTCGGCCAATGTTCCCAGTGTCAGCATCAGTGAGGCTAAAGATTATTATATCAATGTTACGCTTTCACCGGCAGACAGAACCCCTGCTCCAAATACCAAGGCAGATCTTGCTGTCGGCTGCTACCTCCCGAGCGGATATACCTGTACGATTTCTTCCAATACACCCTGCAGCCTGAAAGGCGCTGATGGTAAGGGCATCGGTTACAATCTCTGGTCCGGAGGTATGTCCTATGGTAGCGGAGATATGGATGCCGGCCAAAGTGTCACAATTGACGTGAATTCCGAAATCAAGTGCGAAACCGGTTCATATTATACTTTTGTCGTTGACTATATTGAGATTGGAGGAAAAAAAGTCGACAGCAACACGCGCAGTTTTTATCTTAAAGCCAATGGCGATCCCGGCAATGTTTGGGTCCGTTACCGGCTTAAGTAACAACAATAAAAATCCCGCAGCCTTGCTGCGGGATTTTCTGTCAACTCTGCCTAGGCCAGCTTGGCAAGGGCATAATCAATACGGCGCAAGGTTTCTTCCCGACCCAGCACAACGGCTATTTCGGTAGCTCCTCCGGGCGTGGTTTCCTTACCGCTGACAGCAATACGCGCAGGATATAACACCTGTCCGTTTTTAACACCCATTTGTTCAGCCAAAGCCTTAAGACTCTCAAACAGAGCCTCGTTCGTCCATTCGGCTTGATTTGCCAATACCTTGCGTACCTCAGCCAAAGACTTTTTAGCCACATCGGCATCAGTTTTCATTTTCTTATTGGTATAAAGTTCAATTGCGTAATCAGGCAGTTCCTTAACAAAGTCCGTCTGAGTTTCAATATCCTTAAGAGTTTCTACCCGAGGCTGCAACGTGCGGCTTAAAGCTTCGCGGTTAACATTGGCCGGCATTGCCTCATAGTATGGCAAAGCCAACTGATGAAACTTCTCGGGGCTAAGGGCGCGAATATAGCAGCCGTTCATCCAGGTCAGTTTGGTGATGTCAAAAATAGCCGGGGATTTATTTAAGCGCTCAACTGAGAAAATCTTTTTCAAGTCTTCAAGTGAAAAAATTTCTTCATCATTGCCGGGATTCCACCCCAGCAGCGCAATATAATTGATAATCGCTTCAGGTAGATATCCCTTGGCAACCAAATCCTGAAATGAGGCATCGCCGTTGCGTTTGCTGAGTTTATGCTGTGCATCTTTCATAACCGGGGGAACATGGACGTAGTGCGGATGTTCCCAGCCGAAATCTTCGTAAATCAAATTATATTTGGGTGTGGAAGAAATATATTCGTTGCCGCGGACAACATGCGTGATGTTCATCAGGTGGTCGTCTACAACATTGGCGAAATTATATGTCGGAAAACCGTCAGACTTCAGCAAAACGCCTTCATCCAGTTCGTCATAATCAATTTCAATGTCGCCATAGACTTCGTCATGGTATTTGGACTTTCCCTTTTTATTGATGGTTTGACGGATAACATAAGGTTCTCCGGCGGCAATACGTTTTTTCGCCTCTTCCAAAGAAAGCAGCTTGCAAGGATCCTTGAACTTGATATTAAGTTCTTCGTTTTTTTCCTCATCCGCCTCGTTTTTGGAGCAAAAACAATAATGCGCCCCGCCTAATTCGACCAGCTTGTGAGCATACTCCGCATAAATAGGCTTGCGTTCCGACTGAACGTACGGACCATAACCGCCGCCGATGTCAGGACCTTCGTCCCAGTCCATTCCCACGGTTTTGAGCGTATTGTAAATTATGTCCGTCGCCCCTTCGACATAACGTTTCTGATCAGTGTCTTCAATACGGAGCAGAAACTCGCCGCCGGCAGCTTTGGCAATTAAATATTCATAAAGCGCAGTGCGCAGGTTTCCGATGTGCATATAGCCAGTGGGGCTGGGAGCAAAACGCGTACGTGTCGTCATATTTTTAACCTCTGTAAATTTATTCGTTTAGGCTAAGATAGCGCAATTATTTTTTTAGACAAGAGTTTTTAACGGCCAATCAACCGGCAGCAGCCATAAATATAGGACAAAGAGCTGAAAAAAAGCCGTAGCCAACTACAGGGGGCAATCCCTTATGCGCTTAACAAAACCTGAGCCGCGGCGCGCGCTTCGTCACTAATGGTTTCTCCCGCAAGCATACGGGCAATTTCCTCCCGGCGTTCTTCGGTTTCCAACTCACGTACGGTGGTGGTGGTAACATTTCCGTCAGTATGTTTTTCAACCTTAAAATGCGCAGAACCGCGGGCCGCCACCTGAGGCGAATGGGTAACAACCAAAACCTGTACCTGATTTCCCAGACGTGCCAGACGTTCTCCCACGGCCTGAGCCGTCGCGCCGCCGATACCGGCATCGACTTCGTCAAAAATCATGGTGCAGACATTGGAGCTGGCAGCAAGATTAACTTTCAGCGCCAACATAAAACGGGAAAGCTCACCGCCGGACGCTATTTTGTTCAACGGCCCCTGCGGCGAATTGGGATTGGTGGCTACGGTAAAATACACATCGTCAAAACCCTGTTCGGTCCAGGAGGCTTCGGATTGCTTTTCAATTTTGGTTTCAAAACGGGCCTTTTCCATTTTCAAAGGCGGCAGCTCCCGCATAATCAACCGGTCGAGCTCCGCAGCAGCTTTTGCCCGACTGCAATGAAGAGCGTTGGCCGCCTCAAGGTAAGCCATACGTTTTTCCTGCTCGATTTTGCGCAAGGCGGTTATTCCGTCTTCACCCAGTTCAATAGAAGCCAGCTTTTGTTTAAAATCAGCAAGCGTGTCCGCCAAATCATCTACCGCCACCCCATGCTTGCGGGCCAAATCTTTAAGCGTAAACAACCGGCTGTCAATATTTTCCTGCTCATTGCTGTTCAGGTTAACGTCGGCAGAGGCATTTTCAATCCGCTCCACGGCATCGGAGGTTTCTATCAAAGCTCTGTCGAGTGCGGCATAAATTTCATCATAACGGCCGTCAACATACTGGTTGGCCTTATCAACCGCCGACTGCGCCTGACGAATGGCGGACTGAACGTCACGCCCCTGCGTCAGCGCCGCATAAGCATAGTTCAGGCTTTCCATAATCTTTTCGGCGTGCATCAATTCCTGCCGGCGGCCGGACAGTTCCGCTTCCTCGCCCTTTACCGGATTAATGCGTTCAAGCTCTTTTACCCAATGACGAAGATTGTCTTCTTCCTCTTTGGCTTTGGTTACGTTTTCTTCCGCCGAAATCCGGGCTTTCGCGGCAGCCTTATATTCATGATAAGCATTTTTTACGGCATTCAGCAGCTGCGGATAGCTGCCATATGCATCCAAAACATCCCTATGGTTGGCGGGATTTAGCAAACCCTGATTGTCGAACTGCCCGTGGATTTCAACCAGATATTTACCGATGTCTTTTAACAGTTTGGCACTTATCGGCTGGTCGTTAAAAAAGATTTTTCCTTTGCCGTCGCGGTTTAAGACCCTTTTTATGATAATTTCGTCTCCGGCATCCAGTTCGTTTTCCGCCAACAACTCCTGCAGAGGGCGATTGTCCGGTTCGGCGTCAAAAATTGCGGTGACGCTCAGCTTGTCTTCCCCCTGACGAATCAAAGACGTTTCGGCGCGCTTGCCCAACACCAGCCCCAGAGAATCCAGCAAGATGGACTTTCCGGCGCCGGTCTCGCCGGTCAAAACGCTGAGCTGTGGCTTGAAATCGATATCAAGCTTATCAATCAGGACAACATTACGGATAGACAAAGACTGCAGCATCGGTTAACAAAGCCTATTTTTTCTTTTGCAAACGAAGGGCATCCTTATACCATTTACTGTCAGGATAATTATGGCCCAGAACCTTAAAAGCATCGGCACTTTCTTTTTCAAGCCCCAAAATCTTATAGATTTCCACCTGACGATAAAGCGCTTCTTCAATCTGAGAGGTCGTTTGATAGTGGTTTACAACCTCGGAAAAACGGTTAAGCGCAGACAGGTAGTTGTGCTGGCCGAGATAATACCGCCCGACTTCCATCTCCTGCCCGGCAAGGTGATCATATATCAAATCAAGTTTGAGGCGCGCATCCTGGGCGTATTCGGTGTCAGGAAAACGGACAATCACCTGACGGAACGCCTCCAGCGCCTTTTTGGTATTATTCTGGTCTTTTTCCACACCGGTAATCTGTTCATAATAGCACAGGCCTTTCATATAATATGCATAGGCAATGTCTTTGTTTCCGGGATGAAATTTGATAAAACGGTCAAGGCTGATGATTGCGTCATCGTATTTCTGGTCTTTGTAATAGGCATATGCGCTCATCAGCTTGGCTTTGGTCGCCCACTTGGAATAAGGGTGTTCAAGCTCGACTTTTTCGAAAGTTTCCGCCGCTTTCTGATATGAGGTTTTGTTTAAAAGCTTGTATGCGGTGTTATAAAGCTGTTCGGCCGATTTATTGTCCTCGGGTTCCGGTGCGGAAGAACAGGCAGTCACAAGTCCAAGCCCCAAAAGGCAGCAGAAAAGCAGGGTTAACTTTTTCATCTTGTATCCTTATCCTTAAATAATTGCGTAGTTAGAACTGTCCGCAAAAAGTTTTTTCAGCAACTCATTATTATGATAATGACCGGTTTTATTGGCAGCCATTGCCCCTATAATATGGTAACCGGAAGTGTACATGTCACCTATGGCATCAATAACTTTGTGATTAACACATTCGTTTTCGAGCCTGAAGCCGCCCTCGTTCAGAATCGTATCTCCGTCCAGAACTACAGCATTTTCAAGGCTGCCGCCTTTGATAAGACCGACGGATTTCAGATAATCGACCTGATATTTTTCGCAAAACGTGCGGCAGGGCGCAATTTTTTCGGCAAAACACTGCGGCGTGATTTTTTCATTAAACTCCTGATGTCCGACAACCTTGGAAGGAAACTCAATGGTGAAATGGACTGAGAACTCGTCAGCGGGACGAAGAACAACGGCATTGCCCTTGTCATCGACAAAGTTAACCGGCTTCAACACCTTGAGAGACCGGCGTTCGGCATCCTGCTCTACGGTTCCCGCATTTTGCAGGGCTTCTATAAAAGGCAGAGCGGAACCGTCCATAATCGGCATTTCCTGATTGTTGATTTCAATCAAAACATTGTCAATGCCGGCAACGGACAAAGCAGCCATAAGATGTTCAATCGTGGAAACGACATTGCCTTTTTTATCGCCCAGGCAGGTGCAGTTGCGGGTATCCACCACATTTGAATAAAGAGCCCGAATTTCCGGCTGGCCGGGTAAATCGACACGCTTAAACACAATACCGGTGTCAACGGGTGCCGGTTTGAGGTTAAGAACGCTCTCGCATCCGGAATGGAGGCCGATACCTTTGATTTCGAGATTGCGGGCAATAGTTTGTTGTTTCATAAGTACACCTTCAGTCAGACAAAGAAAATTATAAGGCAATCTATAAGCCGGGTTCTGTATTCCGGCAGCTTTACGCATAACGCAAAGTCCGGAACGATAGCTATTCATCTGGGCCGAACATCGCTGCGCGGCTCGTTGCGACCTACCTCTGGAGTGGAGAGAGAACGCTCCGTTGTTGTTCAGTTTGCAAAGCCGAAGCCCGGCACTTGAACACCCCTAACTTGGTCTTGCATCAGACAGGGTTTACCTTGCCAGAACCGTTACCGGTCCTGCGGTGAGCTCTTACCTCGCCTTTTCACCCTTACCGGACATTTAGCCCGGCGGTATATCTCTGCGGCACTTTCCCTTGGATTGCTCCAGCCAGACGTTATCTGGTGCCTTGTTCTCTTGAAGCCCGGACTTTCCTCACCGAAAACCTGTTCCGGCGCAGCTATCCGACTGCCTTACAAATGGTGAGGTTATACGAAAATCCTTCATATTGCAACAGCTTTATCGTTTTAGTTAAACGCTTTTAAACAAAAATACAGAGGTTTCCGAAGAAACCCCTGTTTTTTTGATTTTCTGCCGCAATCAGCCTACTTTCAACACTTGAGGCGGATTGAACCGCGCCTGCGACATCGGCTGCGGAACATCGGCATGCTGCTCAAAGTAAACACTGCCGCAGCCGCGAATATACCGCAAAACCCGATATGAATTCAGGCGACCGTCATTTCCCCACCAGACAATGAAATTGCAGGCGTAACAATCTTTCGGATTGGAAATGTTTATCATCGGGGTGGTAATACACTCTATCCCGCCCCACAGCGGACAGCAGATGTTTATATCGCAGTAAACCCACTCGGTCGGTTTGTCGGCACGCGGCTCATACAAATCATAGTCAGCCTCGCTGCGGACAAAACGGTAACGCTCGGCCAGAACGTCCTTGCCGATACCGTAAAACTCGCCCTTGATAACATTTTGCGCGGCAAGCTGCCGATCGCCGAGTTCAACTGCGTGTTCCTGAAAACCGTCAATTACCGAACGGATAACACCGCCGGGCTTTACATCTTTCCAGATACGTATCGGCTCCTGTTTAACGGCTATGTAAACCCCGTTCTTTTTGGTCTTTTCCTTTGCAAGGGCATACAAGTCCTGCACAATCAGATACGGCACGCCGACCTCGTTGTAAACGACTTCGGGAACGTCGGTTTCTTCTCCGTTTACGACTGCAACGATTTTGCCGTCACGGTTAACCAGATAATTAGCACCCTCTACTTCCGTGATGCCGGTAGCTATCAGGAAGTGTACACCGTCTGCGGTGTGAAAACAATTATTGTTCATAATAAAACTGCGGGACTCAGATTTTTTCCTTTTCGACCGGTCCCATTAAGCCGAGAGGAAACATTTAATAACATATCGGATGACAATATACCACAGAATCGCCCGCCCGTAAATAGACAAAATAAATAAAATTCAATGATTTGAAAGAACAACGCCGCGGTTAGCAGAATAGTGTTAAAAAAAGATAAAAAATATCCCCAATTTTTTTGCACATGGAAGCTCAAGCCCTCTGCGGGCTTGGAGAGAATCGAAAAAAATTTATGCAGAACAAACACAGAACAGTTAACAATTTACTAAATTTTCCCATTGATTCCCATATTTTCCCATGTTATACCATAAATAACACAGGAATTAACGAGGGAAGCAAAGAGTTGCGCAAGTCATTTCTCTTTATGGATACAATCTATAACAAGGTAGACGCCAAAGGCCGCGTCTCCCTTCCCTCAGATTACCGCGCAATAGTTAAAGAAACGTCAAGCGAGATTGTATGCTACAGAAGCCTCAGCGCTCCCTGTATTGAAGGATGCCTGGAAGATCTGTTGGACAAGCTGGCCGCAGACATCGAAACTTCGCTCGACTTTTTTTCTCAGGAACAAGACGACCTGACCAACCTGATTTTCGGCGATGCAAAAAGATATCCCTTTGATTCGACAGGGCGGATTATGCTGAGCGAAAAACTGCTTAAGCATGCCGGCATCAAAGACAGCGCCGTTTTTGTCGGCAAGGGCCGCAAATTCCAAATTTGGAACCCGGAAAACTGGGAAAAAGAAGAAGCCCGCATCCGTGCCGAAGTCCTCAAAAAACGCCCATCCCTCAAAAGCCCGGCGGAGGACAAGTAAATGAACCCCAATTACAAAAGACATTTTCCGGTGATGTTGTCCGAAGTGCTCGAGGCTCTGGCCCCGGCAGACGGTAAAACGTATGTCGACGCGACTTTTGGCAACGGAGGATACAGCGAAGCCGTTTTGGAAAAAGCAAACTGTAAAGTCATCGCCCTCGACCGCGACCCGACGGTCAGCGCCAGAGCCGAAGAGCTGAAGGCCAAATTCGGCAGCCGGTTTGATTTCAGAGCCGGACAGTTCGGCGATTTTGCACAACTGGTAACCGAGGACATCGACGGTGCGGTTTTTGACATCGGGGTCTCCTCCATGCAGCTGGACGAAGCCGAACGCGGTTTTTCTTTTGCCAAAGACGCTCCCCTGGATATGCGGATGTCACAAAAAGGCACCTCTGCCGCCGATTTGGTCAATACCCTCAAAGAAGAAGATTTGGCCAATTTGATTTATCGTTACGGCGAAGAGAAAAAATCCCGTGCCATTGCCCGCAAAATCGTCGAAGCCCGCAAGGCCAAGCCGATTGAAACGACCAAAGAGCTGGCCGAGATAATCTATACCGTCATCCGCCGCACGCCGAATGCCATCGATCCGGCAACAAGAACTTTTCAGGCTTTGAGAATCGCCGTCAATGACGAACTCGGCGAGCTTGAAAAAGGGCTGGCGGGAGCGACTTCCCGTTTAAAACCGGGCGGCAGACTGGTCGTTGTGGACTTTCATTCGCTGGAAGACCGCATCGTCAAAAACTTTTTCAAAGAAAACGCCGGCCAAAGCGCTCATGTATCGCGCTATCTGCCGGAAGTAAATTCAACCAAAGGCATAACGTTTGCAAAATGCTCCAAGGCAATCGCCGCATCTCAGGAAGAGATTGCGCAAAACGCCCGTTCGCGCTCCGCCAAGCTGCGTTATGCCATAAAAAAGCAACTCGAAGTCTAGGAAGGGATTCGAAAGATGAACAGCACAAAAATAGCCACTATCGCGTTATGGATTGCGTTGCCCTGTTTAATAGGTTTCAGCTCTTTGGTTATGAAAAACAAGGTTCAGGAGCTTGAAAACGAGTTAAATTCAATCAACCGCAACATTCAGGACGACATTAAGACTATCCACGTGCTCAAAGCGGAATGGAGCCATCTCAACAATCCGTCGCGTCTGCGGCAACTGGCTGCCAAACATATTTCGCTGAATCCGGTCCGGGCTGAACAAATTATTAACTATTCTGCGTTACCATTCAGCTATGAAAACGGCGAATCGAGAAAGATAGCCGCAAGAAAAAATATTTCGAGTTACGCCGAGCAGAACAAGGAACTTAAAAGACTTACCAATGCCCGCCGTTAACCCGTTAAGTTATGGGCAGAAGCAAATACAATGGCAGGAAAGTATTTTTCCAAAAAAAGCAAGGATGACTTTTACCTTCCCGGTGAAGAAATTAAGATTGACAAGAGTTCCTCTTTCAAAAGCTTTTCCTGTGAAAAAGACCCCGTATCCGTTTGTAAAAACCGCGTGTTAGCCGCTTTGCTCGGTTTTATTGCCGTATATACGATTATTGCGGCGCGATTGTTTGACCTTTGCATTATTCCCAACCTTCATTTCAGTTCTGAGGCCGACGACGCCTCCCCCGGCATTTATGCCCAGAATCCCATCCGCCGCGCAGACATCATCGACCGCAACGGAACCATCATCGCCACTTCGCTGCCGACCGTTAACCTGTATGCCAATCCGCGCAAAGTGCTGAATCCCAAAAAAGCAGCCGAAGAACTGGTCCGGGTTTTGCCGGAGCTGAAATACGACAGCGTTTACAAAAAGCTCACCCGCCGGGGCAGCTTTGTTTATCTGAAACGAAACCTGACACCCTCGCAGCAATATCAAATCAACTATCTGGGCATTCCGGGGCTGGAGTTTGAAAACGGCGAAAAACGCGTCTATCCGCACAAAAACTTGTTTGCCCACGTTATCGGCACCACCAACATCGACAACATCGGCATTTCCGGCATTGAAAAAGAAATGAACGAAAGGCTCACCCAGTCGGACATTCCGCTGATGCTTTCAATTGACGTCGGCGTTCAGGACACAATCCGAGAGATGCTCAAAGAAGGTATGGAAAAATTTAAGGCCGAAGGCGCTACGGCGGTTTTGCTTGACGTTAAGACCAGCGAAATCGTTTCCATGGTTTCGCTGCCCGACTACGACCCCAACATCAACAAGGTGAAAAAAGAACAGGCCTTGTTCAATATGGCGACCAAAGGCGTATATGAACCGGGTTCAGTCTTAAAAATCTTTAATACCGCGATGTCGCTGGAGAGCGGAAAAGTTAAAGTTGCCGACAGGTTTGACGCCTCTGAGCCGCTAAAACTCAAACACAACGTCATTAAGGACTACCGCGGCGAGAACCGCTGGCTGTCCGTGCCTGAAATTCTGGTTTATTCCTCTAACATCGGTTCGGCTCGTATGGCGCTGAAAGTCGGCGGCAACGAGCAGCGCAATTTTTTGGAAAAGTTGGGATTTTTTGAACCGCTTAGCATTGAAGTGGCGGAAAAAGGCCAGCCGCTGGTCCCTAAAAAATGGAGCGAAGGAACAATTGCGACGGTGGCTTTCGGATACGGACTGGCGGTTTCGCCCCTGCATGTCGTCAGCGGATATGCCGCAATGATTAACGGCGGCATTTATCACAGCCCGACACTGATTAAAGGCAGCAGCAAAACCAAAGACGGACACCGGGTTATTTCGTTCAACACTTCCAAGGCAATGCGCGATTTGATGAGACTGGTGGTAACCGACGGTTCCGGCAGACGAGCCAACGTTCCCGGCTATGAGGTGGCCGGCAAAACCGGAACGGCCAACAAGCTTTCGGCTCAGGGAAAATACGTCGACAAGAAAGTCCGCACCACTTTTGTCGCCGCATTTCCGATTTCCAACCCCAAATATGCCTTAATCGTTATGCTGGACGAACCCAAACCGCTCAAAGAAACCTGGGGGTTTGTGACTTCCGGCTGGAATACGGTGCCGACGGCGGCAAAAATCATTGAAGCAATAGCCCCGCAATTAAACATCAAGGCCAATTACGACCTTGACGAGCTGCGCCGCAACAGAATTATTGAGGCGGCATACTCCCGCTAAAAACGCTTGTTAAAACAAAAGCCTCATTTTTCAAACATAATAAAAGCCCTTCGTTCAAACAGGGCTTTTTTGTTACCGGCGGTCAACCAGCTCGATGTTGACCTGT
>ULUB01070841.1_pt1 | contig 11073 bp, 10 predicted proteins | sample 1958111 | NCBI WGS metagenome assembly ULUB01 (sample SAMEA4835749, study PRJEB28245) | human gut metagenome | biome: gut microbiome; material: fecal sample | place: Denmark | collected 2008
GCTCTCGCCGAAGGACTGTGCGCTTATAAAAAGATATGTGCCGTTTACTATAACGCAGTTGAGACACCATACAAACATATTTATGGCGTCAAATCGCTGAATGAAAACTGTCTTTGCGTACGCTCCGAGGGCAAGCATGGGATATCCCAAAACACCGACGAAATTCCACAAGACCAGCGTCACGAGCAGCATTAACGTTTCAAGGATTAAAAACTTAGATATCAAGTAACCGCCGACAGTTTTTCCGACGCCGTTTTTAAGATACGCCCCCATAGAGGCAAGCATAGGAAGCCACCAGCTCGAGGAAAGATCTCTTACGGCATAGTCAAGAATCTTATCAGTGTCCTTTAAAGTGACGGGCAGAAGGTTAAGTCTTTCAAATTCGCCCTCACTGACCGCCGCCATGACGACAAACAGCACCATAAACGCCCAAAGCACTATAGTTCCGGCTCTGGCTGTCCCCTCAATGCCGAGATAGGCGCAATACGCAGCGGCTAAGGTCAATACAATAATAACGGCCATAGGAGTCGCCGTTTTATTGAACTCCGCCTTCATAAACTGAGCAAAATACATCAGTGTACCTGCCGATATAAATAAGAAATACGCCGAATACAAAAAGCGTACGAAAACCGCAAGCCTGCCGTTACCGGCTATTATAGAAACAGGGTCGCAGCCGCCGTCCTTTAAAAGCAATATAAGCGGTATTGACATGACCGATTCTATTATCGTCGTAAAAACCAGCGCAAGCATTACCGGTGTGCCGATTTTAAATTCCTTGGCGTGAAATATCATGGTGTGCATTATTCTTGCAAGAATCAGCAAAACATACATCTGTCCGCTGCTTATTTTTATATTCTTTTCTTCCACTACTGCCCTCTTTTCGTTATCTGTGAAAAAGCTAACTTGACTTACTTGTCTCCCTTTGCTCCGTTTAAGTCCTCAATAATAACCTCTTGCTGCTGCATTTTCTTGAAGCCGACTCTTACAAGGACGTCTCTCATCGCCTTCAATGTAAACGGAGCTATCGGAGAGGTATAAGGGACGGCAAAACAATCGGTAGCTGCTGCGTTGATTAAGAACACTGTTATAAGTATCCCCATTCCGAAAAAGCCCCACATTCCGCCTGCCGCAACCCCTACAAGCCTTAAAACGGTTGTTTGAGCATTAAGGCTCGGCAGCGCAAACGAGCTTGTTGCGGTTATTCCTATAATTATCAGCAAGGGAGCTGAAATCAGTCCGCTGGTAACCGCTGCGTCTCCTATAACAAGACCGCCGACTATCGATACCGCTCCTCCGACCGCTTTAGGAAGCCTCAAGCCTGCCTCACGCAGTATTTCAAACATGACGATAACTATAAACATCTCTGCGACGAGCGGAAACGGCGTGCTTTCCTCCGAAGCAATTAAATTGAGCAGAAGCGCTCTTGATAAAACCTCGGGATGGTGCATAGCCGCAGCAACATAAAAGCCAGGCAAAAATGACGCAATGAAGAATGCCGCATACCTTATAAGCCGCTGATAAAAAGCCAGGTACGGCTTTTCCTCGTAGTCGTCAACCGTCTGGAAGTTTTCTATAAACAATGTCGGACATACGGCGGCATACGGCACTCCGTCGATAAGAACGGCAATTCTGCCCTCGTTTATCTTAGCCGCCAAAACATCAGGACGCTCTGTTGTTGACACGGCGGAGAAAAAGGCTCCGCGGTTTTCCGATACAAACGGCAGAACGCTTCCCGTTGTTAAAATCAAATCGAGCTTTATTCTTTTCAGTCTTGCCCGTATCAATTTTTTAAGCTTTTCCGGAGTTTTGCCCTCAATATAAACCAAGCAAAGCTCCGTATTGCTCAGCTTTCCTGCCTTAACAAACTCAAATCTTAAAAGCGGATTCTTCACTCTCCTTCGGATTAAGGACATACTTGTTCTTAAGTTATCCGAAAGTGCCTCCTTTGTGCCCTTGACATTTGCCTCCGTGCTGGACTCTTCTATGGATTTAATAGAAAAGCCCTGTGCGCTGTATGCCATTCCCTTGTCTATACCGTTCACTAAAACTACGGCAAAGCCGGAGCAGAGCTTTTGCGAAATATCGTCAAAGGTTTTTATCTGCTTTTGTTCCACCGAAAATATGCCCTGACTTGATATGAACTCAAAAACGTCCTCGGGCAGTGCGTTTTTCATGTTAAAGTCCATCAACGGTGCGAAAAGCATCTTTGACAAATCCGCTGATGAAACCATTGCTTCAAGGGTTACAACTGCGCATCTTACCCCCGACACATAGACCTTTACAACGTTCACATCTGCTGATTCACCGAAAATCTCTTTTATTTTAGCTATCGACCTTTCAAGCCTCGGATATATGTTTATATTAATATCATTGTTCATTTTTATAAGTCCCTTTCTTGATAATGCAGGCTTCAAATCGCCGATTAGTCTGCAAAGCCCCTATTGTCAGCCTGATGCGGCGCACTATAGACTTCAGCGGCTGATTTATCAACAATCCGTCCCACCGATATCAAGGATATTTTTGACTTAAAACAAGATTATTATTCCGAAAACGGGTAATAATTCTCTTGAAGCTTTAAAAGCATTAAAACTGATTGAAAGGAAATCATATGCTCATTGTATTCATAAGAGGTATCATAGTTTATGTCCTTGTAATATTTGCAACAAGGATAATGGGTAAGCGTCAGCTCGGCGAGCTTTCACCCTCGGAGCTGGTTATAACAATACTTATTTCAAATATCGCCACGCTTTCAATGGAAGACCCGTCCATGCCGATAATAACCGGTATAATACCTATATTGACGCTTGTGTGCTTGGATATTTTAGCGTCCTACGCTGCGCTGAAATCCAGAAAGCTCCGCCATTTAATATCCGGACGCCCTAAGGTGATAATATCAAACGGAAAAATCGACCAACAGGTTATGAAAGAGCTGAGGTTCACCATAGACGACGTTTGCGCATCGCTTCGCACAAGCGGAATTTTTGACATAAGCGAGGTTCAGTATGCAGTTGTAGAGACGACGGGAACTATAAGCGTCCTGCAAAAAGCCGACTACCTGCCGCTTACGCAGAAAACAGCCGCTGTTCCCGAGTCAGCCAAAAACCCGCCGCAGGCGGTTATATCCGACGGCGACATCATAGCAAGCGGCATGGCAGGGGCAAACATAGATGAAAATGCACTGAGAAAAGAGCTGAAGAAAAAGCATTACAGCCCGGAGGACATTCTTTTATGTCTTCTTGACGCAGACGGCAGGCTTAAAATCATCCCCAAGAATGAAAACGGCGCCGATTCACGGTAAAGGTGCGTACGGGTTTATTGACCGTTTGACTGATTTCGCACAAGCAAGCTGAATGAAAGGAGCTTATGAAATATGAAAAGAATAATAGTAAGCATAGTTATAATAGCTTTGATAGTCGCGCTCGGCTGTTCGGCAATTGCATACATTGATTCCAACAACACCAGACTGTACGGACACATTGACGAAATACTATCGGCATATTCAGAAGGAAACGACGCAGAGCTCAGGGCGGAAATCGGCGAGCTCAACCGTTTTTTTGATAAATACGAAAAGTGGCTGAGCATTATTGTAAACGAAGAACCTCTGAACGACATTTCAGCGTCTATATCAAGGCTCATGCCGATGTATGAATCGGATTCGGATGAGTTTACGGCAGAATGCGAGGTTATACGCTCATACGCTGCAAAGATTCAAAAAAACGAAGTGCCTGCTTGGTATAGAATTTTCTAATCATTTTTTGTCAATTTTATATAGCCAAACGGATTTGTTGTTGCAATATTGGCATTAATGTGCTATAATCATTATGAACTATAGTTGTAATGCTAACAAAAAAGACTATGGGATTGTCGGTTAATGTATTTTAAGCTGATTCGGCAGCATATTCGTATGAGCCGTCTTTGCTTTAATCGACATTTCCCGAAATAAATCAATTTGCTTTATTTGTAATGGCATTTGCGCCTGATTTGTCTTAAAAAACGAAGGGATGATGCAGCAATGAAATGTCCGTTTTGCGGCTATGACGACACTAAGGTTATTGATTCACGTCCGAGTGAGGGCAAAAAACGCCGAAGGCGTGAGTGTACGCAGTGCGGCAAGAGATTTACGACCTATGAAATTGTTGAACGTCCTGCTTTGATGGTCTGCAAGCGAGACGGAAGCTTTGAGCCCTTTGACCGTTCGAAAATAATAACGGGTATATCCTCGGCAACAAAAAAGCGAGCCGTCAGCCCTGAGGTTATTTCAAAAATCGTCGACGACATCGAAAACAAAATGGCAAACGAAATGCGCACGGAGATAACCACCGCTGAAATAGGCGACTTTGTTTTGGCAAGCCTTAAGGGAATAGATCAGGTTGCATATGTCCGATTTGCTTCTATTTACAAGGACTTCAGCGACCTTGAAAGCTTCATTCACGTTATCACTGAGCTTAACGGATAGATTGCTTTATAAATGACAAAAACCGATCGGAATGATCGGTTTTTTATTATGCTATTTATATTGCTTTTCAACACTAAACAGACAATCCATCTATTACGCTCTGTATATATGCAACGCCCTTTGTCAGTTCGTCATATCCTTTAAACGCTTTTCTGTACACCTCAAGCATTATTGCGCCGTTATAGCCTGCTTTCATTAATCTTGACACGAACTGTTCGGTACTGAACTCACCCTCACCCGGCAAAAGGCAGCTTCCCTTTTTACCGTGATCCGAAAAGTGAACGTGCTTAATGCTGCTTCCTAACTCGTCGACAAAGTCCAACGGGTCAAGGTCTTCAAGCACTGCCTGCTTTACGTCTAAGACAAATCCGACGTTGTCCCCAAGTGCCTTTTTCATCCTGACAAGTCGGTCAAGCCGTCCCGTTGCGCACTGATAAACGTTTTCCTGCAAAACCTGCACACCGAATGTCCCGGCGGTTTCACTCAAGCGGCTATAGCCCTCAAACACCACGCCGTCGGGCAAATCCTTTCGGCAGCCGTGCAGGATAAAGTACTTAGCGCCCAAGATGTTCATAGCTTCAAAATAGCGCTTGTGATACTCGATATAATCCCTTGTGCGCCTTTCATAGCCTGTATAAAGCATATATGTGTCGGCAACGCAGGTAAACGGGTGCAGCGAGACGCACTCTGCTCCGTTCGACTTGAGAATATCTCTTAATGATTGAATGTATTCCGGCTCCAGCTCACTATGAGTGTTCAAAAAAAGCTCAAAGCTTGAGACTCCTCTTTCGCACAAGCTTTTTAAAGCGACCTCCGGGTACTCAGGGTACATACATCCGCAGGAAACGCCGGCACAAATTCTCGGCATAAATTAACCTCCGTTTTCATCTGACGACTGCTTAAATTCGACTCCGTTGACAATTGTATACTTTCTGCCCTCGTTTATTTCCATTTTCTTATTAATCTCTTCGCCGAGGTCGATACCCTTTATCTCGGCGATGCCGAGAAGATAAAGAGCAATGTCTGCAAGCTCGCTTCCCAAGGTATTAGGAGTCCTTCTTGCCGCTTCATAAGCTTCTGCGACCTCGCCATAGAGAAAAAGAAACTCCTGATTGATATCGGTGACATTAAAATTATGGTTCACCTTATTATCGTATACTCTTTTCTGAAAAGCACGTGTTGATTCCAATACCGCCTTGCTCATAGTGCTGTCCTTTCTTATCTTGCTTTAAACTGTATACAGTAAAAACAAAGACGGCACAAATTAAAACTTGCACCGTCTTAACAATTCATTTAATTATCAATTAGCCTTATTAGCAGCTGCCTTTTTCTTATCGATAGCACCCTGCCAAATTGTCCAGAGTGTAGGAGCGATGCAGTTTGACGAATAAACGCCGGCTAAAAGACCGATAACAAGCGGGAAAGCAAAGCTGAGTATTGAGCTTACGCCTGCGATCAAGGCAACAACGCAAATTGTAACCATTGCGATAACGGTTGTTACAGTTGTATGCAGAGATCTTCCGAACGACTGAGTAACGCTCATGTTAACCAAGTCGCTCAAGCTCGCTTCTGCGCCGTACAGCTTTCTGTTCTCACGGATTCTATCGTAGATAATGATAGTTGCGTTGATAGAGTAGCCCAGGATTGTCAGAAGTACCGCCATAAAGTTGGAGTCGATATCAAAGCGGCAGATAACGCAGCAGGCATATACAAAGAACATATCATGCAATAGCGCAACAACTGAGCAGCAGCCTGCAACCCAACCGCCTATCTTTCTGAATCTGAAGCCGATATAGATAATCATAATGACAGCAGAGAAAGCAACGGCAACTAAGCACTTACCGAAGAAGCCCTTACCGGTTGTGGGGTTGACGTCCTGCGAGCTGTAAAGCTCAAGGGCGTTTTCGCTGAACTTGGTGTTCAAGGCTTCTGTCAGTGCGGACTGAACCTCGGCGGAAATACCTGTAGACGACGGGAAGGACAATGAAACTGTCTGCATTCCGTCGGCAAGGCTTTCACCCAAGGTGGCATTGCACTGCTGACCGACTATCTCGCTTGCAGCAGAGCCGATGGCTGAATCACTGAGTGTTCCTGTGTATGAATATGTGACAATGGTTCCGCCTTTAAATTCTATAGCTACATTCATCTTGAGGACAAATGTAAGAATTATTGATAAAACAATAACTGCTATTGAAAAGATATAGAAAGCTTTTCTCTTTCCTACTACATCAAAGGTTTTCTTCATTTTCAGCACCTCCGTATAGCTTAGGATTTCTTAAAGCCTTAAACCTTGAAAGCGAAGCGAGCATCAGATGTGAGCAGAATACTCCGAATACAAAGTTTAAGATAACACCGACGAGAAGAGTGTAGCCGAAGGAGTATATTGTTCCTTCAATTGTCGCCGGGAAGAGAAGGTAAAGAGGACTCATAATCTTTGCCATTATGCTGTCCGGAGGACCGAATGCGCCCATCAAGATGACAGCTACGAACACAATGGTAATGTTTCCGTCGAAGATGGCAGACCAAGCTCTTGAGTAGCCCAAGCGCAAGGATGTATCAAGTGTCTTGCCGCTTCTCAGCTCTTCTCTTATACGTTCAAAGGTAACGACGTTTGCGTCAACGCCCATACCTACTGCAAGGATAATACCTGCAATACCGGGGATGGTAAGAGTAAAGCTCGGAATGTTGCCGAAGAAGCCTGTGATGCAGGCAATTGTTCCGATAACCTGTCCCACCAAGGCAATTGCCGAAACAAAGCCGGGGAGCTTATAAACTGCAATCATGTAAATGCAGATGAGAATAAACGCTATAAGTCCGGCAATAAGCATTGCATTTCTTGCACCAGAACCCATAGCAGCAGAAATTGTGCGGAAGTTTGAGGTTACCAGCTTATAAGGCAATGCGCCTGCGCTTATTTTATCTGCCAGAGCCTTAGCGGATTCATAATCGAAGTTACCCTCAATCTGAGCCTTGCCGTCGGTAATTGCAGAGTTTACTGTCGGGTAAGAGATGCAGGTTTCGTCCATCCAGATGGATATAACGCCCCTTGACTCGCTGAGTCTTGCTGTAGCGTCTGCAAATGCCTTAGTGCCTTCGTCATTAAGCTCAAGAGAAACAGCGTACTTATACTGTCCGTCTTCCTCCCACATAACGGGGACGGCAGCGGTAACCATATCGCCCTTGAGGATGATATTTTCTGCGGTTACACCTGTAGGAAGACCGTAATCATCGGTTTCGTAGCCTTCTCTAAAGGTCAACTCAGCCATTTCTCCGAGTTCCTTAACAGCAGCCTCCGGGTCGAAGTTCTCTTCGCCTGCCTGCCAAGGGAATCTTACGATAATATCGTAGTTTGAATAATCAACATAAAGCTCATAATCCGTAATGCCAAGGTTTACCAAACGCATTTCAAGAGCTGCCTGGGCTGCGTCCATCTGTTCCTTGGTTGCTTCTACACCCTCCGGCGGAGCAAAGGTTACGTCAACACCGCCGCTTATATCTATGCCCCAACGAATATCGTCTACGGACTTGATAATGGTAGTCTTAGTGTCACCGTAATAGGTACTAACGCCTGTAAAGGTAAGAAAAGCAAAAACAGCTATAAGCACAACAACAATAAAGAAAACCGGTTTTTTAATGTGCCGCACTTTTGTTGCCTCCTTAGTTTTATTTGTTCATCATTTATATGTGTTCGTTTGAATCAACGCCTCATAAATGACATTCACCTAATTAGTATAGCCAAATACTTCCGAAAAGTCAATATAAAATCGAAAAAAAGCAAAAGAGCCGGATTGCTCCGACTCTTTTCAAAAGCAATTCTTATTCAGCTGTAACTGATGCGATGTTTGAAGCGTCCTGATAGTAATCCGCTCTGATAAGGCCCAAGAAAATCGGGATGAAAGCAAAGAATACCAAGCTCATTATGAACAAAACAATAGCGAAGAGAATGCCGATATAAGGTATAGCTGCGAAAAGACCGATAACCAAAGCGGCAATAAAGTAGGCTGCAAATATCAAAACGTCATTCCAGAACATCTTTCCCTTTATGCCCTTTGTCATTCTCTGTGATTCCTTGATTGCCTCGGTTGCACTGATTTCAGGTCTTGTCATAAGTATGTATGCTGTGAAGCGGTATTCATATGACTTTATTATCGCAAATACAAAGCCGACAATCGGAATGAGTGCCCAAATAAATACCCAAAGCTCTTTCCAAGCCATTCCGCCTGCAACCCTTTTGAAGTTTGAAAAGCCTGTAAATAAGTCCTCGCTCTTGACTTCCTTGCCTCTCAAGCCGCTCAAATAAAGCATTTCCATGCTTGCCTCAAGAGTCAATGCAATCGGAATTGAAACTATCGGAAGCGTCGGGCAGAGAAACGATGCCAAAGCTGTGAGCAATACGTTCATCAATGAAAGTCCCCAAAGCATAATAGGTCTTTTTTTCAAAACAGCGAATGAATTTTTATAGCGTGCAATAATTGTGTTCATAGTATTACCCTCCATAATAATTTGATATGTTTATTATACATCCCTTTATTACCTTTGTCAAATAAAATCGAAGTTATTAATAATTTTTTAAACATATTGCAAAAAGTCAGAGCGGAATACCCTGTCCTTGCCGGCTCAAATATTTATTTATGTTTCTTGTTATTTACAAATGCAGTTTTGCGTGATATAATGATTTGGAGTCTACGACTCCAAATCTGAAAGAATCGCTCTCGCGGTGAAACCACTCCCGATGCCGTTTCGGCATCATATGCCCCATGGGCATCAACGCAATTCTTTCGGTTTGTATGGCAACTCGGCTTATTCAGTGATTTAAGTGTGGCATTTTATCGCCGCTGAGGCGGCATAGACATAACATCGGCATGAAAGGACAAAGTGACTATGGAATACAAAATCTCAAACAAATTTAAAAATATGAAACCATCCGCTATCAGAGAGATATTTAAAAGCTTAGGCAGACCGGGTGCTATCAGCTTTGCTGCAGGCAATCCGAGTCCCGAGTCTTTTCCTGTCGACGACTTTAAAAGAATTGCCAACGACATTCTCACCCAAGAGCCTATAACTGCGCTTCAATACGGCATAACGGAGGGCTATGCGCCGCTTCGTGAGCTTGTTAAGGAGCGTCTTAAAAGGGTATACAGCATCGGCGGCGAGTCGGACGAAACCATAATTGTCACCGGCGGTCAGCAGGGCATTGAGCTTTGCTGCAAGGTTATGTGCAACGAGGGCGATGTTGTCATATGTGAAAACCCGAGCTTTATCGGCGCTTTAAACGCATTCCGTTCGCTGGGAGCAAGGCTTGTCGGCGTTCCTTTAAATGAAGAAGGCATGGATGTTCAGGCCCTTGAGAATGCGCTCAAGTCAAATCCAAGCACAAAAATCATCTACACAATACCCTCATTCCATAATCCTGCCGGTATAACCTCAACTCTTGAAAACCGCAAAGCTGTATATGCTCTTGCGCAGAAATACGATGTTTTAATTATTGAGGACAATCCCTACGGAGACTTAAGATTCAGCGGCGAAAACGTTCCGACATACAAGAGCATGGACGTCGACGGAAGAGTTGTTTACTGCGGTTCGTTCTCGAAAATTCTGTCTGCCGGAATAAGAGTCGGTACGCTCACTGCAAACAAGGAGCTTGTTTCAAAGATAGTTGTTGCAAAGCAGGTTGAGGACGTACACACAAACGTTTTCTTCCAGATGGTATGCTATAGGTACATAAAAGAGTGCGATTTAGAAGCGCACATTGAAAAAATCCGCAGACTTTATAAGCACAAAGCAGAGCTTATGATAAGCACACTTGAGAAGTATATGCCCAAGGACGTTTCGTTTACAAGACCTCAGGGTGGAATATTCCTTTGGTGCAGTCTGCCCGAGGGAATGAAGCTGTCCGACTTTATCGCAAGGTGCTCAGACAAAAACGTGTTCGTTGTTCCCGGAACAGCATTTTTGCCGGATGAATCCGAGCCGACTCGCTCGTTTAGATTGAATTACTCAATGCCTACTGACGACGAGATTGAAAACGGTATAAAAATAATTGCGCAGGTTATTGAATCACTGCGATAATGCTTAATTGCAGCGAAAATAAATGTGAAAACACGCAAAAGAACGCAGGTAAAGCGGCTTTTGCGTGTTTTTTAAATTACATTCACCCGTGTAACGTAAAGAACATTTCCTTCTACCCTGAAGCTGACCGATAAGTCGGCGTATTCAAAGCTGTACACCCTTTTGGGGTCATTTTGATAGGACGGTCTCGGGTCGCTTTTAAGCGCTTCAATCAGCGGTTCGAGCTTGTCGGCAGGAATATCGGCTCTAAGCTCATCAGGCACTGACACGTCAAGGCTGTAATCCGAAAAAGTATCCGAAAAGCTGCAAACGGCGTCGGGGTGAGAATCTGAGTACTTAACATACGGCTTGATGTCAAAGATCGGCGTTCCGTTCATCAAATCCGCTCCCAGCACCTTTAAAACCAGCCCGTGCTTCTGAGTTTTTTCAACGCCTGCGAGCTTTACTGACGACAATCCCAGGGAATTAGGTCTAAACGGCGATCTCGTTGCAAAAACTCCGACACGCTTATTTCCGCCCAGTCTCGGCGGACGAACCGTCGGGCGAAA
>ULUB01000125.1_pt1 | contig 11038 bp, 7 predicted proteins | sample 1958111 | NCBI WGS metagenome assembly ULUB01 (sample SAMEA4835749, study PRJEB28245) | human gut metagenome | biome: gut microbiome; material: fecal sample | place: Denmark | collected 2008
ATCAGCGAAAAGGATATGACTACGAGATTATCCCGAAGAGCCGTTAAGGGGGTTGCCTATGGAATCACAGACAGCCTATAAAATGTTATTCACGGATTATCCCGATGTAGTTAATGTTGAGCAAATGTGTGAAATGCTCGGTGGTATCTGCGACAAAACCGCTTATCGGCTTTTGAAGTCCGGCAAAATCAAGAGTTTTATCGTCGGTCGTCGTTATCGAATCCCGAAGCTCAATATTCTGGAATACTTGGAATTGATAGATAAATCTACTGCGTAAAACCTCGTTTGCACATTTGGCCTATGGGGTTCTTTCTGCTACAATATAAATGTCAATGGCAGATGAATCTACGCTGTACCACTCAAAGGAGGTTTTATTTTATGGTAGCAGGACATCTGCGAGAAAAAAACGGGTACTATCATATGGTACTGAATTATGTGGACGAATACGGCAAACGGCACACGCCGTCGAAGTCCACGGGTCTAACAGTAAAGGGAAACAAAAAGCGTGCCGAAAAAATGCTTTCTGAAGCTCGTGCTGCAAAAGAAGCTGAATTAGAGGCAAGAGCAATCGAACGAAGCACAGGCAAAGCCCCCGCAGGTACGATTCTTTTTACGACATTTCTGCTCGACTGGCTGGAAATGACAAAAAAGAATGTGGAGGAAACAACTTACGGAGCGTATTCTATGGCGATAAAAAGTAAAATCATTCCGTACTTTGAAGAACACCACCCCGGACTGGCTCTGTGCGAGGTCACGCCAAAGCATATACAAGATTACTACACCTACGAATTGACGGTGCGGGGCGTTTCCGCAAACACGGTCATACACCGTCACGCCAATATCCGTAAAGCCTTACAGCACGCTTTCAAACTCGGTCTGATTGATACGAACCCGGCGGATCGCATTGAACGGCCGAAAAAAGAAAAGTTTGTCGGCAGCGTTTACGAAGAAGATGAGCTAAACCGTCTTTTTGAAATCGTCAAAGGCGACCCCATAGAGCTTGGCGTTATCCTCGGTGCTTTTTACGGACTGCGCCGAAGTGAAGCGGTTGGCTTAAAGTGGGACGCGATTGATTTCAAAAAGAAAACAATCACCATTCGGCATACGGTCACACAGGCGACCATAGACGGCAAGAGCAAAATCATTCAAAAGGATCGTACAAAGACCAAAGCCAGCTACCGCAGCCTGCCGCTTGTACCGCCGTTCGAGGAATTATTGCACCGTCTGAAAGCGGAGCAGGAACTAAACCGAAAGCTGTGCGGGAAATCTTATTGCAGGAAATACACCGATTATATCTATGTAAACGAAATCGGTGAGCTTGTAAAGCCCGGCTACATCACACAGCATTTTCCGCTGATTCTGCAAAAGAACGGTATGCGGAAGATTCGTTTTCACGATTTGCGGCATAGCTGCGCGAGCCTTTTATATGCAAACGGTGTAAGCCTGAAAGAAATTCAGGAATGGTTAGGTCACAGCGACATTTCGACCACCTCAAACATTTACACGCACCTGAATTTCACCTCAAAGGTTGCGTCTGCCAATGCGATTTTAGGCGTATATCCCTCCGCTTAATGCTCTATGTCCCTCCAATGTCCCTCCTAAAATCAGCCTAAAAATGGTAAATTTGCTGATGCGCGAGGGACGCTACATAAGAGTGCAAAGCATAAAGAAAAGCCCGCAAACCCCGATAGTTCAAGGGTTTACGAGCTGTTAAGGTCTGGTGCCGGAAGCGGGGGTCGAACCCGCACGGTGTCGCCACCACTGGATTTTGAGTCCAGCACGTCTGCCAATTCCATCATTCCGGCATTTCATATTTTAAGTCGTCTCCCGATGCCCTGTCCGAGAAATCGGAGGGACATCGTGGAGGGACATTAAAAGCAAGTTACATATTCAGTTTTCAAAAAGCCCTGTAAAATCAAGGGTTTACGCCAAAGTGGTATGAAACGGCGAAGTAGATTTTGAGTCCAGTACGTCTGCCAATTCCATCACACCGGCACATATTAACTTTAGCTTTGTAAGTATATCAAATAATTTTGAATATGTCAATACCCAATTTATAAGTTTTTGATTATTCAGTGAAAAAAACGCCATCAGGGTCAAGTTCGCCGCCATCACATACGGCGGACTTGACCTAACACTTTATACCTTTTTCAGCGCAAAATCAATTTAATACCGACTTAAGCCTTGCCAAAACATCCCTGTAGCCGTCTAAGACATTGCCTAAATCACGTCTGAATCTGTCCTTATCCATCTTCTTATCAGTTTGGGCGTCCCAAAGGCGGCAGGAGTCAGGGGATATTTCATCGCAGAGGATAATTTCGCCGTCTGCCCTGCCGAACTCGAGCTTGAAGTCTATCAGGCGTATTCCTGCCTTTTTAAACAGCTCTGTCATAAGCTCGTCAATTCTTAGTGCCATCGACTTAAGTGTTTCAAGCTCTTCGGCTGTGGATATGCCAAGAGCAGTTATCTGAGAATCGTTTATCATCGGGTCGCCGAGCTCATCGCTCTTGTAGCTGAATTCAACGACTGTATTCTTAAGCGGTGTGCCCTCGGGGACACCGTATTTAGCCGAAAAGCCTCCTGCGGCGACATTTCTTACAACAACCTCAACCATAACAATTTCAGCCGACTTAGCTAAAACAGCAGTGTCGTCAATTACCTTGATGAGATGAGTTTTTACGCCGTTTTTTGCCAGGTAATCAAATATAAGATTGGATATTTCGGCGTTGAGCCTGCCCTTGCCGGGTAAATCCTCCTTTTTCGCTCCGTTGCCTGCCGTGGCGGTGTCCTTGTATTTGATGATACAAGTGCCGTCCTCCTCGCCTGCGTAGACAATTTTTGATTTTCCCTCGTAAAGCATTTTCATGATGAGTACATCCTTTCGACATTAATTTTTATCTTCATTTTTATATTTTTCCGAAAGCTTAGCTTCAAATCTTGATTTAGATATATTTTCAGGTACAGCCGTTGGGTATTCACCGCTGAAGCACGCCTTGCAGCAGCTGCCGCCGGCAATAGTCTCGACGTCCTCTACCGGTAAAAATCCCAAGCTGTCAACGCCGATGATTTTTGCAATCTCCGAGACGGAATGCTTACAGGCTATGAGATTGTCTCTTGAATCTATATCCGTTCCGTAATAGCACGGATTCAAAAACGGCGGCGACGAAATCCGCATATGCACCTCAGACGCTCCTGCCTCACGCAGCAGGCTGACAATCTTTTGGCTCGTAGTTCCCCTGACTATCGAGTCGTCAATCAAAACAACTCTTTTGCCCTTCACCGCCTCAACAATTGGGCTGAGCTTAATTCTGACCTGGTCGCTGCGCTCATTCTGCGTGGGCTGGATAAATGTTCTGCCTATGTATTTATTTTTAATGAATCCGATACCGTACGGAATTTTTGATTTAAGTGAATACCCCAAAGCGGCGTCCAAACCGGAATCAGGAACTCCGACAACTACATCTGCGTCGACCGGATATTTTTCAGCAAGCAGCTCGCCGGCCTTTTGCCTTGCAAAGTGAACCGACACGCCGTCAATACACGAATCGGGTCTGGCAAAGTATATATATTCAAATGCACATATTGATTTGGGCTTTTTATTGCAGTGCTCCCTGTCGGAACGCATACCGTTTTTATCAATTGTGAGTATCTCACCCGGCTCAATGTCACGGATAAACTCAGCTCCCACCGTTGCAAGAGCTGCTCTTTCCGATGCAACAACAATGCTGTCATCCTTCATCCGTCCGAGGCACAAAGGGCGAAAGCCGTGTGGATCTCTGACTGCTATGAGCTTTGTTGAGCTCATCATAACCAGTGAATACGCCCCTTCAAGCCGATACATAGCGTTCTTAACGGCAGTCTCTATTGACGGCGATTTCAGCCTTTCCTGCGTCACTATATAAGCGATTATTTCCGTATCCGAGGTCGAGTGAAAGATAGCACCCGAAAGCTCAAGCTTGCTTCTCAATTGATATGAATTTGAGATGTTGCCGTTGTGAGCAAGGGCAAGCTTTCCCTTTTGATGGTTGACCTCTATCGGCTGGACATTTGCTCTGCTGTTAGTTCCTGTCGTTCCGTATCTGACGTGTCCTACGGCTATATTTCCGCTTGGAAATTTTGCAAGGACGTCTTTTGCAAACACCTCGCCGACAAGCCCTGTATCCTTATGAGATATAAACGCTCCGTCGTCATTGACAACTATTCCTGCGCTCTCCTGACCTCTGTGCTGCAGGGCATATAGCCCATAATAAACCGTTTTGGCAATGTCACTCGGCTCTTTTGCATATATTCCGAAAACGCCGCACTCTTCATGAAGCTTTTCGCTCATTTAAACCTCACCTCTTGGTTAGTTTGCAACATACATCTGCTTGTAGGGATTTTTAGTATCAGGCACGACAACAGTGTAGCTGTCGTTTAAAAGCTTACTTTCATCTGCACCGAAGAGTAAGCAGTATCTTTTAATAAGCGGCGTAATCTGTGCCATATCCTCATCCGAGGCTGTGCGTTTGTTTGTCTGAGACGGAAACTTTATTTCTTCGGCGTTTCCCCTCAAAATAAGCTTGCCGCCGTGCATACCTGTGCCGGGAAAATTTCCGACTATGGGCTTACTGTCATCGTTAAGCCCAAGAACCAGTATTATTCCCCCCGCCTGATACTCGCCCAAAAAGCTGCCTGTTCTTCCGCCGACAACTATTGCAGGCTTTTTGTCCTTATATTCCTTCATATGAACGCCGACTCGATAGCCGGCGCTGCCCTTTATGTATATAGCTCCGCCTCTCATGGCATAACCTGCGGCGTCTCCGATGTCACCGTATACAGCTATTTCGCCGTCGTTCATAGTGTCGCCGACAGCGTCCTGAGCGTTGCCGTTTACCTTGATGTGCGCACCGTTTAAATACGCACCCAAGGCGTTGCCGGGTATACCGTCTATTGATATATTCCTCTCGCCGAGCCCTGCGGCTATAAACCGCTGACCTATACATCCACTTATTGTCGCATCGCCGACGGATGCTGCGAGCTTTTCGTTTATCCTTTTATAGTCTAAACCGCTTGCATCGATTATCACTTAAAACCATCTCCTTGTTAATAGACTTGGCTCATTCGCCGGCATGGGATATTCCCAATATGTCAAGCTCTTTTTGGGTCAAGCCTATTCCCCTGAGCATAAGGCGGCTTCCTCTTAAGGCTTCAATTGAATTTATGCCCATGCCGCCCATAAGCTCTTTGATCTCATGCCGCCATGCAGTCAGGAGATTGACAAGCCGCCTTGCGCCCTCATCAGGATTCAAACGCTTGACCAGCTCGGGGCGCTGAGTTGCAATTCCCCAACTGCACTTGCCCGACTGACAGGTTCTGCAAAGGTGACAGCCCATAGCTAAAAGCGCCGCTGTTGCAATGTAGCAGGCGTCTGCACCGAGGGCAACGGCTTTGACAACATCAGCAGCAGAACGTATGCTTCCGCCTGCTATCAAGGAAACGTTGTCCCTTATTCCCTCGTCACGAAGCCTTGAATCAACTGCGGCAAGAGCAAGCTCAATGGGAATGCCGACGTTGTCACGGATTCTTGTGGGCGCTGCGCCCGTTCCGCCCCTGAAGCCGTCGATGGCTATAATATCAGCGCCGCTTCTTGCAATTCCGCTGGCAATCGCCGCAATGTTATGAACAGCGGCAACCTTGACGATTATCGGCTTTTTATAATGAGTGGCCTCCTTTAAAGAGTAAACCATCTGCCTTAAGTCCTCGATTGAATATATATCGTGATGAGGAGCAGGAGAAATAGCGTCCGAGCCTTCGGGAATCATTCTTGTTCTTGACACATCCCCGACGATTTTAGCCCCGGGAAGATGTCCGCCGATTCCGGGCTTTGCGCCCTGACCCATTTTAAGCTCTACCGCCGCACCTGCATTTAGATAATCCTCATGAACACCGAAGCGTCCTGACGCAACCTGAACTATTGTATTTTCACCGTAGCAGTAAAAATCCTCGTGAAGACCGCCCTCACCCGTGTTATAGTATATTCCAAGCTCCTTCGCCGCCCTTGCCAAGCTTTCATGTGCGTTGTAGCTTATAGAGCCGTAGCTCATGGCAGAAAACATAACCGGCATTGAAAGCTCAAGCTGAGCCTCAAGCTCTGTCTTTATCCTTCCGTCCTCGTCTCTTTCAATCGACGTCGGCTTCTTACCCAAGAAAACTCTTGTCTCCATCGGCTCTCTTAATGGGTCTATCGACGGATTTGTAACCTGAGATGCGTTTATAAGCATCTTGTCCCAATAAACGGGATATTCATTTGGGTTGCCCATCGAAGAAAGCAAGACACCGCCTGTCGCCGACTGCTTGTATATTTCCTTGATAGTTTGGGCACTCCAGTTGGCGTTGTCCTTAAAACAGCAGTCGTTTTTGACGATTTTTAAAGCGTGTGTAGGGCAAAACGAAACACACCTCTGACAGTTTACACACTTTGACTCATCGGCAAGCATAGTCTTTAAATCGGCGTCAAAGCTATGTACCTCGCAGGCGCACTGGCTGACACATATTTTGCAGTTTATGCACCTTTTATAATCCCTCTCAACTAAAAATTCGGGATATAAATAATCTATAGACATCAATACCTGCCCTCCTTTACCTTGACAATAACCAGCTCTCCTCCGGCGGGATAGTAAATCCTTCCGACGTCGGGCTCCATCGCCCTTATCGCCGCCTCTTCGCTGGCGATGTAAACCATGTCGCCCTTTTCAGCGACAACCATCGACCTCAGCTTCAGCCTGTCGTTAAGAGCCATAAGTCCGCCGTTGAATCCTAAAACTATCGAAAACGGACCTGTTATCAAAAGACTCGGGAAAGCCTTTCTAAGGTATGTAAGCTCTGCTCTTGTTTTTGAATCCTTTGAATCTATAGTACTCCAGAAAGGAGCCGCTATAACCGACGCAAGCTCTTTAAGAGTAAGACCCTTGCGGCGAAGAAGGTAATCCGCAATATAGGTTATAACCTCGGTATCTGTCTGCAAGCTGCATTTGTAGCCGTACATCTCAATGCAGCGGCGGTTGGCATCGTATGATGATATCTCACCGTTGTGAACTATTGTGTAGTCTAAAAGCCCGAATGGATGCGCACCGCCCCACCAGCCCGGGGTGTTTGTCGGGTAGCGTCCGTGAGCGGTCCACATATACCCTTGATATTCTTCCAAACGGTAAAACCTTCCGACGTCCTCAGGGTATCCGACAGCCTTAAAAGCCCCCATATTCTTTCCGCTTGAAAATACATATGCCCCGCTCAGGTTTGTATTTATGTCCATAACCGTTCTGACAACATATTCGTCCTCATCCAGCTGTAATCTTGACAAGACCGACTTAAACGGCGACACAAAGTATCTTCTTATAATGGGAACGTCCTTGATTTCTGGAATCTTTCTTATAGGAATAAATTCATCCCTGACGATTTCAAAGCTTTTGCTGAGCAGGCTCTCACATTCCGAGCGAGCGTTGTCGTTGTCGAAAAATATGTGAAACGCATACTGCTCCTTGTATTCAGGATAAATTCCGTATGCGGCAAAACCACCGCCCAAGCCGTTTGATCGGTCGTGCATACACGGCATACTCCTTATTATTTTCTCACCGCTGAATCTTTCGCCGTCCCTTGAAACGGCAGCGGCAATGGCGCAGCCCGATGGTATACGCACCTGTCCTTCGATTTTCATACTCAAAAGTCCATCCCCTTCTTCTGCGATATCAAGCCGCAGACAGTAATCTGCGATTTAATCGCAAAAATAAAAAAACAAAGGCGTTCGATTTACACTATGGTTTTACCATATGTAAATGAACGCCTTTGCTCATCGATTTTTAATTTTATCACAACAGCAAATTCTTGTCAACAGAAAAAATACTATGAATTTTGAAACTTCGATCGATAAGGTTTATGTATTTTGACTAACAAAGACTGTGAAAACAGCAAAAAATATGAATCAAACAGTCTCCACAGGTCAAAACCACCCGAAGTTTTTGCGCCGCAGTCCTCACATTTAGCAATTATTATCAAAAATAAATTTTCCACTTGACAAATCAAAAGCTAAGCGTATAATAAGTTGCATAAGGCAAAGGCGTCTTGGAGATTAAAGCTCTCCGAGCCGCCTTTTTTCATTTTAAAAACTAAAGAATAACTAAACGAGGCAATGGCGTCTTGATGATTTTACAGTCACAAGGTCATCAGCCTCGTTTTTTAATGAAGGAGAATCGCTATGAAAACTGTATCTGATTATTTCGGAAGCTTGGTATTTGACGACAGAGTGATGAAAGCAACCCTTTCGGCATCGGTCTACAAATCACTTAAAAAGACAATAGACGAAGGCGCAAGGCTTGATTCAACCGTTGCCAACGCCGTTGCAACCGCCATGAAGGACTGGGCTGTTGCAAACGGAGCAACACACTTCACACACTGGTTCCAGCCGCTGACAGGTATAACCGCAGAAAAGCACGACAGCTTTATCTCCCCCTCACCCGACGGCGGAGTTATCATGGACTTTTCCGGCAAAGAGCTTATCAAGGGCGAGCCGGACGCATCGAGCTTCCCGTCCGGCGGTCTTAGAGCCACCTTTGAAGCAAGGGGCTATACCGCATGGGATCCCACCTCATACGCATTCATAAAGGACAAAACGCTTTGCATACCGACTGCGTTTTGCTCCTACGGCGGCGAAGCCTTAGACAAAAAAACTCCCCTCTTGCGTTCAATGCAGGCATTAAACAAGCAGGCCATGCGCATACTCAAGCTTTTCGGAAATGACGACGTCAAGTGCGTTCGCACCTCTGTCGGTCCCGAGCAGGAATACTTCCTTATTCCGAAGGAGATGTATGACAAGCGCCCCGACCTTATATTCACCGGTCGAACCCTGTTCGGAGCGAAGCCGCCAAAGGGTCAGGAGATGGACGATCACTACTTCGGAGTTATCAAGTCTAAGGTTCAGGAATATATGAGGGACTTAAATGAAGAACTTTGGAAGCTCGGCATTTTGGCAAAAACCGAGCACAACGAGGTTGCCCCCGCTCAGCATGAGCTTGCTCCTATCTACACCACTACCAACATAGCAACCGACCACAACCAACTCACAATGGAGATAATGCAAAAGGTTGCGGCTAAGCACGGACTTGTCTGCCTTTTGCATGAAAAGCCGTTTGCAGGCGTCAACGGCTCAGGTAAGCACAACAACTGGTCTATGGCAACCGATACAGGCGTTAACCTTTTAACCCCGGGCGAAACACCATATGAAAACGCTCAGTTTTTATTGTTCCTCTGCGCCGTCATCAAGGCTGTTGACGATTATCAGGATCTGCTTAGACTGTCCGTTGCCACAGCCGGAAACGACCACCGCCTGGGGGCAAACGAAGCTCCTCCGGCTGTTGTATCGATGTTCTTGGGCGATGAACTGACTGCTGTTTTAGACGCTATCGAAAACGATACACCGTATAGTGCTGCCGAAAAAACCGTCATGAAGCTCGGGGTTCACGTTTTACCCAAGTTCACACGTGACACAACCGACCGCAACCGCACATCCCCATTTGCTTTCACAGGAAACAAGTTTGAGTTCAGAATGCTCGGTTCCTCAAACTCTATAGCCTGTGCAAACATCATGCTGAATGCGGCGGTTGCCGAGTCGCTCAGAATCTACGCTGACCGCTTAGAAGGAGCTGAAGATTTTGAAACAGCACTTCACGATATGATCAGAAAGACCATAAAAGATCACAAGCGCATTATCTTCAACGGCAATGGCTACAACGACGAGTGGATCAAGGAAGCCGAAGAAGTAAGAGGTCTTTCAAACCTTAAAACAACTCCCGACTGTATGCCAAAGCTTCTTGATGAGAAAAACGTCTCCATGCTCACATCCTTGAAGGTATTTTCTAAGGCTGAGCTTGAATCAAGATATGAAATAATGCTTGAAAACTATATCAAGACCGTCACCATAGAAGCCACAACCATGGTAGATATGGCGAGAAAGGAAATCATTCCCGCAGTTGAAGCTTATTCATTGGAACTTGCAAAGTCTTTGGAAGCCAAGAAAGCGGCAGTTGCATCGCTTGGCTGCAAATATGAAACCAAGGCAATAACAAAGCTCAGCGCACTTTTGGACGCTATGGATTCAGCCGCAGACGAGCTTGACGACCTTATATCGAAGTCTAAGAGCCTGTCGGATGTAACAAAGGCTTCAAGATTTATCGCGGATGTGATAATTCCCGCAATGGCAACGCTTCGCCTTCCCTGCGATGAAGCCGAGACAATAACGGCTAAAAAGTACTGGCCGTTTCCGACATACGCCGACCTTCTTTTCGGGGTCAGATAACACAAAAAAACAAACAGTATTATGCATTTTCAAGGAGCTGATTTAACATGACAATAGAATTTTGGTTTTTGATAGGCGCTGCGCTTGTCTTCTGGATGCAAGCAGGCTTTGCAATGGTTGAAACAGGCTTTACAAGAGCTAAAAACGCAGGAAACATCATTATGAAGAACTTAATGGACTTCTGCATAGGAACAGTTGTGTTCTCGCTCTTGGGATACACGCTTATGATGGGCGAGGACACCCTGTTCGGACTTATAGGTCTGCCGAACATGGATATGTGGGCAAACTTCAAGGAATTTATCGCAAGCCCCGCCGACGGCAGCTTCACAGGAGCTTCAACGTTTGTCTTCAACCTTATCTTCTGCGCAACAACGGCAACGATTGTATCGGGCGCAATGGCTGAGCGCACAAAGTTTTCGGCATACTGCATTTACTCAGGAGTTATTTCACTTATAGTATATCCCATTGAAGCCCACTGGATATGGGGCGGCGGCTGGCTTTCTCAGCTCGGCTTCCATGACTATGCAGGCTCCTGCGCAATACATATGGTCGGCGGTATAGCCGCCCTTGTCGGAGCAATCTTCTTAGGTCCGAGAATCGGAAAATACGTTAAGGACGCAAGCGGTAAGGTCACAAAGGTAAACGCCATCCCGGGTCACTCGATCACCCTCGGCGCACTGGGCGTATTCATTCTCTGGCTCGGCTGGTACG
>ULUB01055625.1_pt1 | contig 10991 bp, 5 predicted proteins | sample 1958111 | NCBI WGS metagenome assembly ULUB01 (sample SAMEA4835749, study PRJEB28245) | human gut metagenome | biome: gut microbiome; material: fecal sample | place: Denmark | collected 2008
TTTAATGATCTTGCCACGGCCTACTCACGCTCCCTTCTTCTCGGCGTCGTTCTGCGAGTAATAGATTTCCTGATAAGCCTCGTTTGATGCAAGAAGCTCATCGTGTGTACCTATTCCCGAAATTCTGCCCTCATTCATGACGATTATCATGTCGGCGTCCTTGACGGATGAAATCCTTTGAGCAATTACTATCTTTGTGGAATCGGCAAGCTCGTTTTTGAACGCCAGACGAATCTGAGCCTCGGTAGCTGTGTCGACAGCGCTTGTCGAGTCGTCCAATATAAGAACCTTTGGTTTTTTAAGAAGCGCACGGGCGATGCACAGACGCTGCTTCTGACCGCCTGATACGTTAGTTCCGCCCTGGTCGATTTTGGTGTCATAGCCGTCCTTAAAGGAGCTGACGAACTTGTCTGCCTGCGCTGACTGAGCGGCGGCGATTATTTCCTCCTCGGACGCCTGCTCGTCGCCCCAGCGAAGGTTTTCTTCTATAGTTCCCGAGAACAGGGTGTTGTTTTGAAGAACCATTCCTATTCCCTCACGGAGATTATAAAGCGAGTAGTCCTTGACGTTAACGCCGTCTATCAGTATTTCGCCCTCATCGGGGTCGTAAAGCCTTGAGATCATCGATACTAAGGTCGTTTTTCCGCAGCCGGTTGAACCTATTATGCCGACTACCGACTTTGCAGGAATCTTTAGATTGATATCGTCCAAAACGCTTTCGTCGGAATTTTTGTAGTAGCGGAAGGTGACGTTCTTGAACTCGATTTCGCCGTTTTCGACTGTTTTGTCGGGGTACTGAGCGTTGTCGTCTGCAATGTCGGGCTGCTCTGTCAGCACCTCTTTAATTCTTTTTGCCGATGCGAGTGCCCTTGAGGACATCATAAACAGCATTGAAACCATCATAAGTGACGACAGTATCTGCGACGCATAGGTTATAAACGCCGTGAGGTCGCCGACCTCCATGCCGATGTCTAAAACAATGCTTCCGCCGAAGTAGATAATGCAAAGGGTGGTGACGTTCATTATAAGCGTCATAACAGGTCCCATGAATATCATTACCTTTGACGCACTCATTCCGGAATCCTTTAAGTCACGGTTTGCCTTTGCGAATTTATTGATTTCAAAGTCCTCTCTGACAAAGCTCTTGACTACTCTTACGTTAGTGACATTTTCCTGAACCGTCGAGTTAAGACCGTCTATTTTCTTTTGAACGGTTTGGAAACGCTTGAAGCCTGTTTTAACTATGAATGTGACGCTTAATAGCAAAATCGGGATTGCTGCGGCGAAAACTACGGAAAGCGTCGGCTGAAGGCTTATCGCCATGAAAAGCGCCGCAATGAGCATACCGGGCGCTCTGAACGCCAGGCGAAGCATCATGTTTACAAAGTTCTGCATCTGGGTGACGTCGTTTGTCAGCCTTGTAACAAGCGAACCGGTTGAGAAACGGTCGATATTGGCAAAGGAATAGCTTTGAACCTTTTCAAAAACATCCTGCCTGAGGTCTGCGGCAAAGTTTACGGATGCTTTCGCTCCGAAATAAGCTCCTCCGACTCCTCCTGCCATCATCATCAATGCGCAGCCTATAACTCCTGCCATTACAGCAACGCTTATGCCGTTGGTGAGTGTGCCGGCGTTTTGCTCGTTTATGAGGACAGACAGAAGCTTTGGCATAACAGCTTCTCCTCCGACCTCCACAAGCATACATATCGGCGTTAATATGAAGAAAGGCAGATATGGACGTATGTATTTAAACCAACTCTTCAAAATGTTATTCTCCTTTCAGTGCTGTTTAGTTTGACTCGGCATCTTCAGCCGGATATTCCTTTAGGTTTTTGGAAATACGGGACAGATAGCCTATAAGTGTCTCAATTTCATTCGGTGTGAAGCCGCTGAAGGTCTGCTCATCGATTTCATGGAAAATCGCTGAGGTTTTATCGATTATCTCCTTGCCCTTTTGGGTTACGGTGATATTATTGACCCTTGAATCCTCAGCCGATTGGATTCTTTGGATAAAGCCTTGATTTTCAAGCTTTTTCAGCGTTACTGTTACTGCGGCAGGGGATATTTCCATCTGCGAAGCCAAGTCCTTTTGACAAATGTTTCTGTTGAAATTGACGGTTAAAAGCGCCGAATGCTGACTTCGGTGAAGCCCCAGCTTGCTGACAAGCTGTTCGACCTTTGCATGATGAAGCCGATTGCATTTTAAAAACAAATGCATACAGTGCTTGTATCTGTCGTGTCCGCACTCGCTCATTTATTTCACCATTCCTTTCATTTAGATTTTTAGTTAGTTAATAATTAACGGGTTAATGATATCACCGCCCTTTGCCTTTGTCAAGGTATTTTTTGTGAAAAAAGTTTACTGATATTTTCAACTGACATCAGACATCAAGGTTAAATATTTTATATAGATTTTATCCGTTTCCGACTTATACGCAAATGAATGTTTCAGTCTTCAATGTATACAAATTACAGCAGTATAAAAAGCTGAATTTTGTAATAGTTTCATCGATTTCGAGGGAATTAAATGTTGACATTGTAAAAAAATAATGATATTATTTGCTTAATGATAAGTATGCGTTGAGTGCTGCTTATTATTAACCGGCAAGCTGCCGACGGAGGGCGTCAAGTGCCTGACGGGGCTTCTTGCAGGTTGATATACATATTGAGAAAGGATGAAATGAATGAAGAATTTAAAAGTTCTTGGCAGACGAAGCGTGTCCTTGCTTTTGGCATTAGCTATGTGCCTGAGCATGACATTGAGCGTGTTTGCCGATTCAAATCTCGGAATCCCCGAAAGCGGCGTGCCTGCGGTTGAAGGTTCTTCAGTTCCTGCTGATCCGGCAAGTGTTCCTGCTGCACCGGAAAACAGCAATACTGACGGATTAAACACCGATAATGGCGAACCGCTCGTAATTCCCGAAACTGATCCGGATAACGGCGATGTTGACCCGACCCCTGTTGTGGAACAACATCTTGTAACCGTAAATCATGTTTATGATGAAGTTGACTGGTATGAATTCAAGCATCCAGCTTTCGAGCTTATAAACAAAGAAACAAATGCTAAGTATGATATGATATACGAAGGAAATGTTGCTACGGCTAAGGTTCCTGCTGGAGTGTATGATGTTGCTTACGTTGACGGAGGTTACTTTGAAATCGACTTAAACGTTTCCGGTAATGTAATTCTTGAACTTTTCAGTTTTGTTACCGGAATGTTTGATGGCAGCATGGATAATCCGCCTCTTGTGGTCAAGCAATATGACAAGCCACGTAATAGCACTGGAGGACAAGTTAAGTATAGCAGTACCAGTGGCGTGGTTAAGGAATTTTTGGAGCGTGCTGGCAAGAAAAAAGTATTGTCATGGTCTGTAAATGGTGAAGAAATTGTCCTTGACGATTATTGGATGGGTACTAATACAGCTTTAGTTGCAACCTGTTCGGAGTTTGAAGATTATACCGTAACAGTAAATCATCATTACGATGAAGTTGATTGGCATACATTTGCTCCCTTGGAGCTCAAGCTTGTTGATAAAGCAACAAAAGCTGAATATACAATGACAGCCGACGGAAAAACCTATTCGGTTAAGGTTCCTGAAGGCAAGTATGCTTTGTACCTTGCTGATAGATTGCTCTATGAGATAACTGAGCTTTCTGCGGATACGAAATATGATATTTATAGCTTTGTTGTCGGAATGTTTGCCGAAAACACCGATTCCGCACCTGTTATAAAGAAGCAATACGACGGTATTATCAGACCTGAATTAATCATATATGGCAACAGAGGTCTCCAAGTGGTGGCTTTCGAGGAAACTACCGGCAAAAAAGTATCGTCTTGGTCTGTAAACGGTTCGGTAATTGACCTCGGCAATACTACAATAAATTCCAACACAGCTTTAGTTGCCGCTTTTGAAGAAGAAGTAAAGCCCGGCAACGTTCACCTTGTTGTATATGCAAACGGAAATACAACCAAGCCTGTATATCAAGGCACACTTGACCCTCAGGAATATTGTGAGGGTACGGTTATTGACCTTGCAGAGCTTGATATCAACAATTACTATTCCTCAAGAAACGGCTTTGAATCCACCGGCTGGATGGACGACGGTCGCTGGAACAACTACAAGTCCAGTGGCAAGGCAAATCCCTTGTCCGAACTGACAGTCAACGGTTCATGGCAGAACCTTCAGCTCATGGTTACAGACTATGAGGTTTTAAGCGTCAAAGCAGTAACCAACGGCGACAAGGATAATGCCGAAAGCCTCGGCAATGTTTTGGTTCTTCACGGAACTGAGCTTGTACCTTATTTGAATGCAAACGTAACCGTCGCTGAAAAGACAGGTTACACCTTAGATAAGTGGTTTAACTGGGACTGGTATGGTCATAAGCTTCAGGACGACAGGAAGATCACCGGCTGGACAAATGTTTATGTTACATACACTGCCAATAAGTATAATGTAAGCTTTGCAGCAGGCGATGGCAACACAGTAGAAGTCACCAGCAAGACTGTCACATTTGACGAAGCCTATGGCGAGCTTCCAACTCCTGTTCATGCTAATGCAAACTATAAGTTTGGCGGATGGTATTTGGGCGAGGAGCCGGTAACAGCTGAAACAGTTGTTAAGACTGCCGAGGATCACACACTCACAGCTAAGTGGGAACGTGTAACTCCTAAGCACCCCGGAACAAAGACAGCAGGTCTGTTTGATACAGACGCAAAGATAACATTCGAGTGCGAGACTGACCCGACACATAAGGCTCAGTTCGGCTTCACATTCGATGTAAGATTCACCAATGCCATCAACGGTCAGACCTGTGCATATCAGAAGGATCCTGTAATCACATGGGACGAGACAAGAGGCGTATTCACCTCAACAATCGTTATCAAGCCGATTGAAAAGATTACATACGGCAGCAGCTCTGTTATCGCAAAGAATCTTGGCTATTGGCAGCACTACAGCAGCGAAGAAAAGACAGTAGCAATTTACTATGATGCAACAATAGGCAAGTGGAAGGTAGACGGCGAGCCTGTAGTAGTTAAGTGCTACCATACTACAAAGCCTGCTGCACCGACAGCTGCAAACCTCGAAAAGACAACTCTTAACCTTTTGTGGCTTGCTGACATAGACACAGCTTCCAACTCACTTAAGGTAACAAAGCTTCTCCCCAACACTTACACAGTAAGCGAAATCAAGGAGAACAACGACTACTTCTATGTAGAAATCACAATAACCGACCTTGCTCCTTACGTTGCAGCATTCAACACTAAGTGGCAGAAGGACGGAAGCGCATTCACACTCATTGACGATAACCAGATGCCTACTCAGGTCTTCAAACTGGGCTACAAGAAGCTTAAGCCCACATCAGGCAAGGCTGAGTACAAGCAGGACGGTTCAGGCTTCACAGTAAACCTCACCGAATATCCTGACAATACAACAAAGCTCAACGGCGTTAAGGTATATGTTGAGCGTTCTGTAATCGACGTAGAAGTAACCTTTGACGCAGGCGAAGGCAACACTGTAGACCCTGCAACAAAGACAGTTACCTACAAGCAGGCATACGGCGAGCTTCCTACTCCCGTACACGCTAACGCAAACTACAAGTTCGTCGGCTGGTTCATGACAACCGCTGACGGCGAGGTTGAAGTAACAGCTGAAACAGTTGTTGCTACAAAGTCGGCACATACTCTTACTGCAAAGTGGGATCTTCCTCGTCCTGCATATCCGAAGGACGGAACAAACATCCAGGATGATCTTTACACTGTACAGTGCACAACAAACGATGCGCACCACATGACACACAGCGGATTCATCTATGTGAACACATCACGTCCCACAAACAACGATTTGGCATACAACGAAGAGCTCGGTCGCTGGGAAATTACAGTTCAGATATCTCTTGAAAGATTCGTTAACACAACTGTCACCATGAATAATTACTTCGGTGGCATGAAGCACTATATGCCCGACGGTCAGTCAATAGCTTCAAACCGTCGTCCGTCAATCAAGCTGTACTGGGATCCTACAGCTGAGGGTGAAACCGCAACCGGTACACCGATTGTCGGTATGTGGAAGTCTGTAGACGCAAGCCCTGTTGTTATCAACGTCATGTGCCTTGATAAGCCGGCTGCTCCAACTATTTCAAAGCTTTCAGGCAATATGCTGTGGCTGCGTGACTGCAACAACTTAAGAGTTTATCAGAAGTACACTATCAAGAATTTGATTGCTGACTCTTATGAGCTTGGCGAGATGTACAAGGAAGGCGAAGACTTCTATTGCGAGCTTAAGGTAAATGTTGCACCTTATGTTGACGACTTTATCGCAAAGAAGGGCGAGGGATACGTTCTTTGCAATATGAACGGTCACACAAGCGATCAGGATAAGAACCATTCCGAGATTTCCGCAGCTTCATACACCTTGAAGCTTAAGTACACAGGAAGCAAGACCGATTACAAGCAGGACGGCACAGGCTGGACTGTTGAGTATCCGACTACTTACATCAAGAACAACGGCTACCAAGTGTTCCTCTCCAACAGCTTTGTAGTAACCTTCGATGCAGGCGAAGGCAACACAGTAGACCCTGCAACTAAGAAGGTTACATATAACACAGCTTACGGCGAGCTTCCTACTCCCGTACACGCTAACGCAAACTACAAGTTCGTCGGCTGGTTCATGACAACCGCTGACGGCGAGGTTGAAGTAACAGCTGAAACAGTTGTTGCTACAAAGGCAGATCACACGCTCAACGCTCACTGGTCGCTTATAACTCCTCGTGATGCAACTGCATCTGAGATCGAGTTGTTCGCAAAGACAATTACCTTCAAGTGCGTTGACTGCGGCAGCACCGTAACACTTGCCGAGCTTGCAAACAGCGATCTGATTTCTGTCGGTGAGCCTGTATTCGTAAACGGTGAATTCCACCGCACACTCACAATCAATATCGCAGCTTGCGCAGCTAAATCAAGCGAAGCATTAAAGACTGAAGAAAACCGCAACTGCGAGCACACATTGGCAGTAGCAGAAGCAACAAGAGTATACACAGCTGACACATACTCTGCTGACTTGATTTGGAATCCTGTTACCCTTGAGTGGACATACAACGGCGAGGACATAACAGTTGAGCTCACATCAGCTAAGATGAAGTATCAGTGGCTTGATCACAAGAACGAAGTTCTTTACACTACAGAGCAGGCTGTGTGCTTGGTAGCTAATGCGCCGGCATTCGTCGGAAGTGTTCCTGACTACACTGCTGATAACGGTCATAACTTCACCTTCACTTCATTCACCGACGGTGTTGAATCAAAGGACGAAGCAACCGGTCAGATAATTGTCACCTACACAGCACAGTATTCATGCACAACTCGCAACGTAGAATTCAAGGACAACATAATCACTGTTGCTAAGATCATAGTCGATAAGAATACACCTGTAACACCTGATATGTATCCTGCACCTCCGACACCTCCTTACAGACATGTGTTCAGATGCTGGAGACTCGATAGTCAGGATGCCGACGGTAACTTGGTATTTGTTGCTGTTTGGGATTACGATTACAGCTACACCTGCACCATAACCTATAAGGACGGCAGCGGTGAGGATCAGGTATATTCAAACGTTATGATGGGTTCAAGAACACCTGAATTCGATGGCATTCCGATTCGTGAAGGCTACAGATTTGCAGGCTGGAGCCCGAATGTATCTGCATTCGTTAATCAGTTTGATGTTGTATACACCGCTATCTGGGTTAAGGACGATAACTCATCCTCACTTACAGTCGATGAAATTGAAGTAAACGAGCCTGTCGAAGCAACAGATACACCTGTTGAGACTGACGAGCCGTCTGAAACAATTCCCGAGGTTACAGTACCCGAGGATAAGGAGACTAACCCTGAAACAGGTTTGGCTTTATCACTCTTGCCTATGGCTGCTGCGGCACTCATAGTTGTTATAAAGAGAAAGTAAGCCTTCTCAACTAATCGTCAACTGAATTAGTTTAATTGTATCGCCCTACTGTCTTATTGCAGGCAGTGGGGCGATACTTTTATGTGTCTGTAAATAAATAAGTGAGCGCACAGCGTTTTTCGGACATATTGTTCCGTCTGAAACGCTGTGCGCTTTTTTGTCCGCAAAGCGAAAAGCAAAATGGAATTCTTACAGCTTGGCTTCGACATATTGCGTTGTGAGACTGAGCTACAATTAACAGGATAATGTACATATTGTTGTTTGGGATGATGTTCAGCCTAACAAGGCGGATGTATTCAGGTACAGGATTTGATTAAATGCTGCTTGAAGCTGATTTTGAGAAAGGAAGAGGACAAAAAATGAAGGACACAGGGTTAAGGGTGCTAAAATCTAACTACGGGATTATCATGAAGCTTATCGGATGCTTTGCAGTCGGTACGGCGACGGCGTTCGGGTCGGTTTTTGGGGTCAGGGGAGTTCACATCATCTGCCTTGCGGCGGTGTTGCCCTTTGGATTCGGGCTGGCAAGCGTTGTCGGGGCGCTAACGGTTTTGTTCACTGTCGGAATAAACACGCAGAGTGTAAGCGTAATTTGCTGCGCTGTCTGCTTGCTTCTTGTGAGTAGACTGTTTGACGGAATAAGCCGAAAAAGATACCCACTTGCGGCGGCGATAGTGACGGTTGTTGTAATGATAAGCGGAGGAGTTTTAGCAGCTGCTGTCGGCAGACAGGACTTGCGAGCATATATAAGCGTTATGCTTTTGTCGGCATTTTCAGGAGCAGCGATATACATTATGACTGACACATTTAACACTTCATCGATGTCGGACATCAAAAGGGCAGGCTTGAAGGGAACGACGGTCGCAGCGGCGTTTTTAGTATCTTGGTCGGCGTGTGTGCATTTTAAATACTTCAATCTCGGGTCATGCGTATTTATGCTTTTTACCTGCGTGCTTATGCACAGACTGAAAAAAGCAAGCGCTGTGATATCCATATCGGCTGTGGGTGCGGCACTTATAATAAGCGGCGAAAACCTATTTGCGGAAGCGGCAGTGATGCTGATGTTAACTGCAATTTGTCCGGACATTATAAAAAGAAAGCGCATATTTGTCTGCACTTATATATTCGCAGCGGCAACGGCATTGTCGTTTGCATTGCAAATGAATGCTGCAAGGATTCTTTTTGAGTCACTTTTTGCCGCAGCTGCATTCATGCTTTTGCCGTCGAAAGCCATTTTAAACGGCATCGAAGATGATGCTTCACCGTCCTCTGAGTTAAGAGCGTTGAAGCAAAGGCTCGGTTTTATTTCATCCGGGATATCATCGGCATTTGATTCGGACACATTGACTGATACAGATGATGATTCCGGGGCTTTATCAGATACCAAGGAGTCCGTTAGGATATCAGACGCCGTCTATGCAGGAGTGTGTATGGGCTGCGGCAGGTATCAGTCGTGCTACAGTGAGTCGAGCGAAGCGGCAAGCACTGCGTTGAGCGAGCTTGACAATCCCTTGCTCGGAGATATAAACGCCTCCATGGACTTTTGCATACGCCGCCGTGAAGTGAAAAGATGTGCCTACGAAGCGGCGAGACGGCAGCGTTATATGTTTGACTTAAAGAAATACGTTGACGCCCGTCGCGGAAGCTTTGTATTTATGACTGACGCACTGCGTGACATAGCGTTAGACGTTTGCGATAGCCGTCAAACGGATGAAATCCTCACGTCAAAGCTCGAAGGTGCGTTCAACAGGGATGGTATTGAGGCTTTATCATGCCTTGCAGATACAGACGGATGTGTAGAGCTGTACTTTTCTCAGAACGCACGGATAAATGAGAGCAAAATCAAAAAGATATGCTCGGCAGTTTTGGGTCGCACGATAACGGATGTGTTCAGCTCGTCAAACAGCGGTATTCAAAGATTTTTACTGACACCCGAGCCTAAATATCATTTTGAAGCCGGAGTATGTCAAATAGCAAAGAAAATAGGACGGTGCATCGGAGACTATGCAGGTCTTTGGAACTGCGGAAAGTATAGCTATGCTGTTATATCGGACGGAATGGGAACGGGCAGGGAGGCAAAGCTTTCATCGGAACGTCTTGTCAAGGCTGTTGAGAAGCTGATAAACGCAGGGCTGTCGGTTAATGCAGCATTGAAAACGGCGTCGGAGTACATGAGATGCTGCTTTGAGGATGAGAGCTTCGCTACGCTTGATATGCTCAGAGCTAATGTGTTTACAGGCGAGATTAATATCTATAAGTGCGGTGCAGACAAAAGCTATGTCATCGGCGACACCGCTCAATATATGCTTCCGGCAGGCGGATATCCGTTGGGCATCATAGAAGATATGTCTGTATCGGAGCACAGTATTAAAGACTGTTCAGACACTGTAATTGTAATGATGACGGACGGCGCCAACCGAATCAGCGGTGAGACAATAGCTGAATTTATTGAATCCGACCCTGAAATGAGCTGCGAGGACCTGTGCGCTCAGCTTACAAAAGCAGCGAAGCTTTCACAGGCGTCGGAGTCGGATGACGATATAACAGTTTCTGTCGTGAGAATCAGAAAGAACGGTTAAATTATTCGTCAATATATACAAATTTATGTGTTGCAAAATGTATATATCTGAAAATTATATCCAAAAATATTGAAAAATAAAAGTGAAGTTGCTATAATACTAATAAGGCATATTGTCATTTTATGATTTTATATTTTGGGATTGCTGATCATACTTTTTTCAGCTGCAAATGGATTCGATATAATAAGCTGAGTATGTATTTTTTCTTATAGAAACTGTAATGCTGAAGCTTTAAAGAAGTATCAGAATAAGTAACACAGCCTCTTAAAATGTATTGAACGGCAATTATAGGTATTAAAATATCAACGAAAGGAGAGCCTTTGGGCTGCAAGGGCATGATTAAATATTATGGTTTTGGATGAAAGACCGAATGTAAATGATGCGATTCAGAGCTTCTTAGAGGGCAGAAACTATGATGCCGCCGAGCTTTTCGGTGCGCATAAGACTCTTGAAG
>ULUB01039579.1_pt1 | contig 10955 bp, 14 predicted proteins | sample 1958111 | NCBI WGS metagenome assembly ULUB01 (sample SAMEA4835749, study PRJEB28245) | human gut metagenome | biome: gut microbiome; material: fecal sample | place: Denmark | collected 2008
GGTTCTATAATAAATAGTGTTGGTGAGTAAAAATCACTAATACTATTTTTTGTATAAAAAATGAGTCATAACCAGAAACTCATGATAAAATATTAATTGGAAAAACATGAAAGGATCTGATTAAATGACTCATAATGATTATACCAAATTAATCTTAAATATTAAAGATGATAATATATATTTTTATGATAATTTGTTAACTATAGAAAATATTAAAGGTATTGATACTAAAGTTTTTCATGCTTATCTTACTTATATTCCTGAATATTGTCCTAAATGTGGTCATATTAATGAAAGTACTGATGATATTATTAAATGGAATTTTAAGAAAAATTGTGATATTAAAATCACTAAAGCTTGTGGTTATAATACTATTCTTAGACTTGATAAGCAAAGATTTTATTGTAAAAACTGTAATAGAACCTTTATTGCTTCTACTTCTATTGTTGATTTTCATAAACAAATATCTAATGATACTAACCTAAATATTAAATTAGAATTAATGCAGAAAGGTGCTGAAAAAGATATCGCTAAAAGAAACAATGTTTCTACTAATCATGTTAATAGAATTTTAGACAGTATCTCTGAAGATAAATTAGTTAAAAATAATGGCTTTTTACCTGAAGTTTTAGGCATTGACGAGTTTAAGGCTACTAAAGATACTAAATCTAAAATGGCTTTGATTATTGTCGATCAAATACATGCCAATATTTTTGATATTAATAATTCTAGGTTGTCTAAAGATATTGAATCTTACTTTAATATGTACCCTAAAAAGGAAAGAGACAAAGTTAAATTTATAACTATAGATTTATATAAACCATATTACAAATTACTTAGAAAAATCTTTAGAAATGCTATTTTAATTCCTGATAGATTTCATATAGACATTCAAGTTAGAGATGCTTTAGATCATACTAGAATTAAGTTATGTGTTAAATCTAATCCTAACTATAGAAAGCTTAAAAAATACTGGAAATTAATTCTTAAAAATGAAGATGAGCTTTCTAATAAAAAACATTATTCAAAATGTTTTAGAAAAGAAGTTTCACAGGTTGATATAGTAACTTATTTAATTAATACAAACGAAGAATTATATAATACTTACCAAATATATCAAGGTATTATAAAAGCCATTGACACTAGAGATAAAGATAAATTTTTAAACATTATTCACCATCATCCTAAAGATATTTCTAAATATATGAAAAAGGCTTTAAGAACATTCAGAAACATGGAAAAATATATTGTTAATGCTTTTGACTACGAATATTCTAATGGTATTACTGAGGGTATGAATAATTTAATTAAACAAATCAAACACACAGCTTGTGGTTATAGAAAATTTAAACATTTAAAAGCTAGAGTTATGCTTATTAAGGGTTTACTTAATCCAATTAAAGCACAATAAAAGAAGGCCTATTTTTGACCTCCTTATCAAGTTCATTTATCATTAGTTTTTGGTTCCACCAACACTACTTGACATTGAACCAAAAAAAGAAATCTTATTTCTTTAAGATTTCCATAGCTTTACGCATTTTCATATCATATTTAACTATATCAAGGCCTCCAAATGCACTTAAGAATTCTTCCTCTTTCATTTGATATTTTTCAGCTAATTTTTTAGCTTCTTCTTTAGCCTCTTTATCATCAATTTCAATTTTTTCTTCTTTAGCAATCTCCTCAAGCATTAATCTATAAGTAATTCTCTTAATAGCTTCAGGTCTCATTTGATCTTTTAAAGCTTCCTCATCAGAATTAGTAAATTGATAGAATTGTTCAATTGTAATTCCTTGCATTTTCAAATGATCGGCATATTGCTGAATCATTCTATATAACTCTTCACTAATCATAGCTTCAGGAATATCAACTTTAACATCTTTAGCAGCTGCTTCAAGTAAATCATCCATATATTTGTTTTCAGCTTCCATCTCTTTACGAGCAATAATATTTTCAGAGATTTGTGCTTCTAACTCTTCCTTAGTATTAATTCCTTCCATTCCTAAATCATCAAAGAAATCTTTATCTAATTCTGGAACTTTAACTTCTTTAACTTCATGAACAGTAACTTTAAAAGTTGCATCTTTACCCTTTAAATTCTCAGCATGATAATCTTCAGGGAAAGTAACTTTAACATCTTTCTTATCACCAGATTTAAGTCCAATTAACTGTTCTTCAAATCCAGGAATAAATGTTCCACTACCAATTTTTAAAGAATAGTTTTCACCTTTACCACCTTCAAAAGCTTCACCATCAGCAAAACCTTCAAAATCAATAACAGCTATATCGCCATCAGCAATAGCACCATCTTTTAATACATCTTCAGCATATCTTTCTCTCATGTGATTAATAGCATCTTCAATTTCTTCTGCTTCAGCTTTAACCTCATCTTTTTTAATACCTAAACCTTTATATTTACCAAGTTTAACTTCAGGTCTAGTAGTTAAAGTAAATAAGAAAACAATTTTTTCATCGTTAACATCCTTTAAAGCAATATCAGGACGAGCAACTAATTCTTTAACATCATCTGCATGATCTTTTAATAATTTTTGATAAGCCATATCTGCAGCAACATCTGCTGCATCCATGTACAAAGATTGTTTACCATATTTCTTAATAAATACCTCTTTAGGAGCTTTACCAGGTCTAAAACCATCAATTTTAGCATTCTTATTAGCTTTATTAAAAGCTTTATCTAAACAACCTTCCCAATCTTTTCCTTTAACTTCAATTTCAATTTCTTTTTCGCATTTTGCCATAATCTAATCCTCCAATTCTATATCCACACACCAAAGCCAATTGCCGCCATACTAAGTAATAATCCAGCTGACCAAAACAGTCTAACTACATCACTTTCAGACCATCCTAATTTCTCAAAATGATGATGAAGCGGGGCCATTAATAAGACTTTCGTATGAAATTTACTAATTGCAATCCATTGAACAATAACACTAAGTGTCTCAATAACAAACACACCAGCCACAATAATAAGTGTTACCTCATGATTTGTAATAATTGCTACACTCGCAAGTGCTGCACCTAAAGATAAAGATCCAGTATCACCCATAAATATTTTAGCTGGATAACAATTATAAACTAAAAATCCAACAAGTGAACCAACTAAAACAAAACAAAATATAGCTATAGCCTCATTACCAGAAGCCCAATCAGCCCCCCAAGTAATAATTCCAAAAGCAAAAAATGCTATAGCTGAAAGTCCACCAGCAAGTCCATCTAAACCATCTGTGATATTCACAGCATTACTACTACCAACTAAAACAAATAGTAAAAACATTCCATAAAGCCATCCTAAATCAAGCTTTATTCCAAGTGTATGAATATCAACTATTGGTTCATTACCACTACTTAAAAACATATAAAAGAAAACTAAAGCAACAATAATCTGTAAAACTAACTTCCAAAATATACTAAGTCCTTCATTATTATGTTTTTTAATAATCAAATAATCATCAATATATCCAAATATTGCATAAGCTGCAAAGACAAACAATACAATAAATAGATTAGTTGAAAATTCGACCTTCCCTGTAAGCACCAGGGCTATCATTATCAAAATCGTAGGGATAATAAAGATTATTCCACCTGTCGTAGGTGTTCCATTTTTCTTTTTATGTCTTTCTCCTAAAGTGTTACTAACTTGCTGTCTAATATGTTTTTTCTTCAGCCATTTAATGGCAAAATAGCCAAAAATAACTGAAACAGAGAATCCTAACATAATCGACAGTACAGCTTTGGCTAATACTAACATATCCTCATCTCCAAGTAGTACAATTATACCATTTTTTCATATATTTTGTACATAGTATTTAAAACATTTTTATAAGTTCATCTAGCTTGTTTATTACAGGAAAACCCTTGCCATCCATATCTAAATCAAACCGAACTCCAAGACCTCCAGCCTCTTTCCACTCACGTAAATTTTCTGGATAATCATCCACTAAAATAGCATCTTTAACTCTTACCATTTTCACTTTAGATAAATTTTTAGGTACTGGAATTATAGTTATATCATCTAAATGTTCTCTAATTAATTTAACCTTAAGTTCTGCTTCTTTTAAAGATACAACATGTGTTAAAACAAATACATTAAATTTTGAGCTATCTATAATTTTTCTTATACAATTAAAAGCATCGTTTATTTCATCAGACTTTTCTAAAACAGCACACCAGTCTAAATTCTTAAAAAATTGATAATAACTTTCATAATCTTTATTAATGTTTTCTTCTTCTGCTATTTTATAAGAAACCTCAATAGAATTATAAATAACCCCATCGAAATCAATATATAAATTTTTCATAAAACACCCCTTTAAGAAAAAAAGGGACTAATCCCTTATTTTAAAGCATCTATTAATTCTGCTTTTTTCATTGTAGAGTAACCTTCAATGTTTTTATCTTTAGCTAATTTTTTAAGCTCAGCTACAGTTAATTTACTTAAATCTGTATCTTCCTTTTTAGCTTCTTTTTTAGTTTCTTTCTTTATCTCTTTTACTTCTTTTTTAGTCTCTACTTTAACAGCTTTTGGAGTATATTTTTTTCCTTCTAAAGCTGCTTTAGCTACTTTTACAAGTTCTGCAAATGCTTTTGGATCATCAATAGCAATTTCAGAAAGCATTTTTCTATTTACTTCTACACCTGCTTTATTTAATCCATCAATAAATTTAGAATAACTAATTTCATTTAATCTACAAGCTGCATTAATTCTTGTAATCCATAATTTTCTAAAATCTCTTTTTCTATTTTTTCTATCTCTATAAGCATAAGCACCTGAATGCATCACTTGTTCTTTAGCAGTTTTATATAATCTATGCTTACTACCAAAATAACCTTTAGCTTGCTTTAAAGCTTTTTTACGGCGTGCACGATGAATAGTTCCACCTTTAACTCTCATTTCAATTCCTCCTTCAATTATTTATTAATTAAATCTTTTAATCTTTTAATATCAGATGAACTCATCTCTGATTCATGATGTCTTCTTCTTCTTGATTGATTACTCTTATGTGTCAATTTGTGATTTTTCATAGCTGGTTGAAATTTAATTGAACCACTTTTTCTAACTTTTAAAACTTTAGACAATCCCTTATGTGATTTCGCTTTAATTTTAGCCACAAACATTCCTCCTATTTTTCTTTAATTGGCGCAAGTATCATTGCCATAATACGACCATCAATTTTAGGTGCTTGCTCGATAACAGCAATATCTTTTACTGCATCAGCAAAGCGCATTAAAACGTCTTTACCTAAATAGCTATGTGTAATTTCACGACCTTTAAAACGAATACTTACCTTTACTTTATGACCTTTTTCTAAATATTTACTTGCATTATTTAATTTAGTATTAAAATCATGAACATCAATATTGACAGATAACTTATATTCTTTCATATCTAAGTTAGCTTCTCTTTGTTTTTTCATGTTTTCTTTTTGCTTTTTCTTATTCTCGTATTTATAACGATTATAATCCATTATCTTACAAACAGGTGGTTTTCCACCAGGATTCATAAGCACTAAATCAAAACCTGCATAATCAGCCAAAGTAAGTGCATCTTTAATCGGTTTAACACCTAATTGCTCACCATTTGGACCAATTACCATAACCTCTTTTGCTCGTATTTGATCATTGATATACAAATCTTTATCTCTTGCGATACTAGACACCTCCAATAAAAAAGTGAATACAAAGTATCCACTAAAATGCACATTAAAATAAGTCTTAAAACTTCTCCGGCATTAAACCCATCGCTTTCTAGCAATCGGGTGAGAAGTGGATACTTCTTCTTTCCTTTTTCAAATTACACAAATGATTATACATATAAATACTATGATTGTCAAGTATTTATATTACTTTTTCAAATCAAATCTTTTATAAACATAATCTGAAGTTGCTGTAACCACCATTAAAAATGATAGTTTTTTCATTTTACTTGTATCAATTAAGTTTGCTAAAGCAATTAAATCTTTAGCCCCTTCCCCTTTTAATTTTCTTTGTAATACCTCATCAAAAATTCTTTTTTTATAATTGTTCATCAGCACTCTTCCCAATACCATTTTATTCATTTATTATCCATCTATCAATAAGTATTCGGTTATTTATAGTAAATTCATTCGGTTATTTGTGAGAAAAAATAAAGTTCAAAAAATTTGAACTTTATTTATCCTCATGTAACTTATCAATAATATCTTCAATTTTTTGAGCATTCTTAATAGACTCATCGTAGACAAATTCTAATTCAGGAATTTGTCTAATATCAACTCTATCACGAAGTTCATGGCGAATAAAACCACTCGCCTCTTTTAAAGCTTTAGTAGTCAAATCTATCTTACTTTCATCTAAAACAGTAAAATAGACCTTCGCATAACTCAAATCACTACTAACTTTTACATCGGTAATCGTTACAAAATTAATATCTTTATTCTTAACTTCAGTAGCAATAATATAACTAATTTGCTCAATTAATGCATCAGAAACCCTTTCAGTTTTAATATTACTCATCTATATCACCCCAAATTTCTATTGCTTCTTCACAAGTTTTTTGCCCACCTGCTCTGTTATATAATAATTTAACGGTTTAGCATTATATTCATCTGCAAAACTATAAAGCATCTCGAAAGTATAGTTTTTAAAAGTTTTGTATTTAATAAATTGATATAACCCATCATCATTAATAGCCATATATAATTGCATAATAAATTTTCCACTTTTATTGTCGTTATCAAATTCATAGGCAAAACCAACAAATTTATCAGAATATAAATATAATTTCAACTTTTCAAACACTTTATCTCTTAACCTCTACCATTTCATAAGCTTCAATTACATCGCCAACTTTAATATCATTAAATCCATCGATAGTAATTCCACATTCATATCCTTTTTTAACTTCTTTCACAACATCTTTTTCGTGTTGAAGTGAACCAATCTTACCATCATAAACAACTACACCATCGCGAATAATTCTAGCTTGAGCATCTCTTCTAATAATTCCATCAGTAACAGAGCATCCGGCAATATTACCAACCTTAGAAAATTTAAATATCTGTCTTATTTCCGCATTTCCTAAAATTCTCTCTTCAAATTCAGGATCAAGCATACCTTTCATAGCTGCTTCCATTTCTTCTACAGCCTTATAAATTATATTATAAAATCTAATTTCTACACCTTCCTCTTTAGCTTTATCATCAATAACTTTAGAAGGTCTAACATTAAATCCTATAATTAAAGCATTAGAAGCTTTCGCCAAAACAATATCACTTTCAGTAATTCCACCAACTGTACTTCTAATAACATTAATTTTAACTCCATCAACCTCTATCTTCTGTAGACTATTCTTAACTGCTTCCGCACTTCCATTAACATCAGCTTTAATAATAACATTAATTTCTTTTAATCCTTCACCAATTTTAGCAAATAAATCATCCAAAGAAACAGTTGATTTAGCTTTATTTTCTCTAATTCTAACTTGATCTTTACGAATAGAGGCAATATTCTTAGCTTCTTTTTCAGTCGCAAAACTCATAAATCTATCACCAGCTGACGGAACTTCGTTTAAACCAGTAATCTCAACTGGTTGTGATGGTAAAGCACTAGTAATTTCTTCACCTTTATCATTCCTTAAAGTTCTAACCTTACCAAAAGCCGTACCAACAACAATTGGATCACCTAAACGAAGTGTTCCATTTTGAACCAAAACAGTCACAACTGGCCCAACATGTTTATTTAATCTTGATTCCACAACTGTACCCATCGCATAACGATTAGGATTTGCTCTATAATTATTAATATCGGCAATTAACAAAATATTTTCAAGCAAATCACCAATACCTTCACCAGTCAAAGCCGAAAGTTTAGTAAAGATAATATCTCCACCCCACTCTTCAGGCATTAATCCAGCTTCAGCCATTTCATTCATAACTTTATCAGGGTTTGCTCCTGGTTTATCCATCTTATTAATAGCCACTATAATTGGTACACCCGCAGCTTTCGCATGATCAATAGCTTCTCTTGTCTGTGGCATAACACCATCATCAGCCGCAACAATAATAATAACAATATCAGTAATACTAGCTCCCCTAGCTCTCATTTCTGTAAATGCGGCATGTCCCGGAGTATCGATAAATGTAATTAATTTATCATTATATTTAACTTGATAAGCTGAAATAGCTTGTGTAATTCCACCAGCTTCACCTTCAGCCACATTAGTTTTTCTAATAGCATCAAGTAAAGTTGTTTTACCGTGATCAACATGTCCCATAATCGTAACTACTGGTGGTCTTGAAACTAAATCTTCTTCCTTATCATTAACCTCAAACTCTTCAAAATTAGCCACATTAGCTGACTCTTCCTTTTTTAAATCCTTACCGTAATCAAGTACAATAATTTCAGCATTTTCAAAAGAAATAGGACTATTAATATTAACCATCAAACCTAAAGAAAACAATTTTTTAATAATTTCGCTTGCAGCTACTCCCATCGCTTTAGCAAGTTCAGCAATTGTCATATTTTCTTTGTATAAAACTACATTCTCATTTTCTACTGGTGCATTACTTTGAAGTTTTTCCTTACTTTTATACATCGCTTTTTTCTTTTGTGCTAAAGTTTTCTTGTTATCCAACTTTTTAGAAAGTTTAGTAGGTTTCTTTTTATCAGCTTTAACCGATTTCATCTCTCTCTCTTCTAAAGCTACTTCTTCTTCAATTTCCTCATCTTCAGCTTCTTCACTAATCTCATCAAAACTATTATCAAGCATAATAATAGCCTCTTCATCAAGTAAATCTTCTTCAGTTTTAACATCGATATCTAATTCCAAACACTTTGCCAAAACTAAAGATACATTTTGATTAATGTCCTCAGCATATTCTCTGACACTCATCATACTTATGCACCTCTTTTCTAATCTAATAAATCATTCAAATCATCAAATACCTTATCTGGTACCTCCACTTCTAACTGTTTATTAAGTATCTTATTTTTTTTTGCTTTTAAAAATACCTCTTTATCTTTTTTTAAGTAAGCTCCTCTACCATTAGCTTTCCCAGTCTCATCAATTATAACTTCACCTTCTGGAGTTCTAACCACTCTAATAAGTTCTCCTTTGGGTAATTTTTCTCTTGTAACCACACACGTTCTCATTGGTATCTTTCTAGTCTTCATAAATACTAATACCTTTTTCTTTAGCTTCCTTTATCGTTTCAACATCAATTTTAAAATGTGTAAGACGAGCGGCCAACTTAACATTCATACCTTTTTTACCAATAGCCAAAGATAAATTATCGTCATTAGCAATTACTAAAGCTTCTTTTTTCTTTTCATCAGTTATAAAAACGTGCAAATCACGAGCTGGACTTAAAGCATTTTCAATAAACCTTGCTTCATCGGCTTCATATTTAACAATATCAATTTTTTCTCCATTTAATTCTTCTATAATTCTATTAATTCTACTTCCATGTTCTCCAATACAAGAACCAATAGGATCAACATTAGAATTTTCTGAATAAACAGCAATCTTTGTTCTATTACCAGCATCTCTAGCCACACTATAAATTAAGATAACCCCTTCATTAATCTCTGGAATTTCTAATTCAAACAATCTTTTAACAAATCCATAATGTTTTCTAGAAAGTAAAATTAAAGGTCCTTTAGAATTATTTTCAACTTTAGTTATATAAACTTTAATACTAGAGCCCATCTTAATTGTCTCACCAGGTATAATCTCATTTTTAGGTAAAATACCTTGAGTTCTTCCTAAATCAATATAATAATTACGAACATCTTCCATTGCCACTAATCCTGTAGCCATCTCATCTTGTTTATCAGAAAACTCATTATTAATAATTTCTCTTTCAGCTTCTCTAATTTTTTGTACCACAACCTGCTTAGCAGTTGCCGCAGCCACTCTACCAAAATCTTTAGGAGTAACTTCTTTTTCAATAGTCTCTCCAACTTGAATTCCAGGGACTTGTTTTCTAGCATCCTCTAAAGTAATATGAATTCTATCATCAAAATGGAATTCCTTTTCTATCTCTACCTCTTTACCATCTTCATCAGTAATAATCTCTTTTTCTAAAACCCCATCTTCTTTTTCATATTCTTTACTAAAAACAACAGTTTTATAAGAAAAAATTTTAATCTCACCAGTTTCCCTATTAATATCAACACGTACATTTGAAAGAGAATGATAATTCTTCTTATAAGCACTAGTTAAAGCAAGTTCCATCGCATCAAAAATAACATCTTTATCAATACCTTTTTCTTTTGATAAATTTTCCACAGCCAATTTAAATTCCTTACTGTTCATTTTCATCACTTCCCTTCTCTTTAGAACAAACATCTAAAACATAACTTTCACTAATTGGATCAGCTTCATCTAATATTGGATTCACTATTTCGTTTACCTTTACACAATCTCCAACATTGATATAACCAGACTTATCAATAACAAGTCTTAAAGTATTTATATTATCTTCTTTACCATAAAATACCTCATCCAAAATATAACCTGCATCTTCAATCGGTTTTTCTAATAAACTTCTAATTTTATCTTCCAAAAAAGCACCTCCTTAAACTACATTAAAGAGTGGGATAGCCCACTCTTTTTTGCACGTCTATAACCATTATACCATATTTTCTATATTTTTAACACATTTTTTAACACCTATCACTATTCACAGCCCCTTTAAAATATCATAATTTGTTTTAATATATTTTTCTTAGGCTATAAATAGTAACATTTTCAAAAGAGACAAGTAATTTACTAAGATATTACTTGTTTTTTGTATGAGATAACTTAATAATAGTAATAAAAAAAGAAATAATGAATAACATTTGCAATTTTTTTAATGGTTTTAAAAGGAAATTAGGTTTCTATGCCGTATGTTTATATATGAGGGGCTTAGGAAGGAGTAATATGACAATTACAAAAGAATATTTAGAAAACC
>ULUB01023546.1_pt1 | contig 10951 bp, 9 predicted proteins | sample 1958111 | NCBI WGS metagenome assembly ULUB01 (sample SAMEA4835749, study PRJEB28245) | human gut metagenome | biome: gut microbiome; material: fecal sample | place: Denmark | collected 2008
AGGGGGTGGAGAAAATACTAGCATCTTTAAAAATGGTAATACAACCAACATCTGAGTGTTCCATTACAAATCAAAAGGCATCGGTTTTTCAAGGAATCCTTATGGAAAATCTGGAAGAATCCTATGCCAGTCAGTTGCATGTCAATCAACTGCATCCATACAGCCAGCATATTTGGAGAGAAAACGAAAAAATTATATGGCAGATAAATACACTGAATCAGGAAGCGTATGAAAATATAGTGCTGCCACTTATGAAACCGGAATTTTCTTCTTTTTATATTGAGAGAGATGATGTGGAGTGTAAAATTTTGGATAAAACAGTTGTGGCGAATTCAAGACAAAATTTAATAGAAGAATATTATTTTGGTGAATCGGATAGATATATCAACATACGTTTTGCTACACCAACTGCTTTTAAATCAGAAGGAAAGTATGTGTTTTGGCCACAGTTGGATAAGATATATCGGAGCCTTATGAATCGTTACGATGCGTTTGCAGAAAAAGAAGTGTTATATGATGAAGAAGTTTTGCAGCAATTGATTCAGTATTCGGAAATTATTCGCTATGATATTCGAAGTACATTGTTTCATTTGGAAGGAGTTAAAATTCCGTCTTTTGTGGGAAAGATTGTTGTAAAAGTGAAGGGACCACAGCCTTTGGTTAATCTGGCAAATGTTTTGTGGCATTATGCTGAGTATGCCGGAGTTGGAATTAAAACGGCTATAGGAATGGGAACTACACAGATTATAGAACGGAGGGAACAATTTGACAAAAAAGGAAATTGATGTAATTGTTGGAGCATTACTTCATGATGTGGGTAAACTACTATATCGGACCGGAGAATCTAAAAATCATAGTACATTGGGATATGAATTTTTGAAAGAACATAAAGTGGAAAATGAGCAGATTTTGGATTCGGTTCGCTATCACCATGGAAATATGCTTGCAAAAGCGAATATTCCGGAAAATTCCTTGGCGTATATTGTGTATGTGGCGGATAATATTTCAGCTGCGTCAGATCGAAGAAAAAAGGATGAAGGTGGATTTGGATTTGACCCCAAAATTCCGATGGAAAGTGTGTTCAATATTTTAAATGGAAATCGAAAAAAATATTGTTACCCACCGATGTCATTAAAAGATGAGAAGACTATTAATATGCCGGTGTCAAAAGAGATTAAATTTGATACACATTATTATAATGACTTGAAAGTTCATCTTGAAGATGCATTAAAAGGAATTGATCTGGCAGATGAGAATTACATATCTTCACTTCTTGCAACGTTAGAAGCATATACCGGTTATATACCATCGTCAACGGCGACAGGGGAATTGGTTGACATATCGTTGTATGATCATGTGAAACTCACGGCAGCATATGCAAGTTGTATTTATCAATATTTGCGGGAAAAAGAAGAAACAAATTATAAGAAAGTCTGTTTGGAAGAGGCAGACAAGTTATACGATGAGAAAGCATTTCAAGTATTATGCATGGATGTTTCCGGAATACAGAATTTTATCTATACGATTCATTCTTCCGGTGCATTGAAAATGCTTCGGTCAAGATCTTTTTATTTGGAGATATTAATGGAGCATATGGTGGATGAATTATTATCCGAGTTAAATCTCAGCCGGGCAAATTTGATTTTCTCCGGAGGTGGAAGAGCTACTGTTTTGATTCCTAATACACGGGAAGTATGTGATAAAATTAATGTACTTCGTCAAAAATGGTGCGATTGGTTCATTGATAAATATGGTATTTCTTTATACGTAGGCGTGGAATCGGAAGCTTGTACAGCGCATAAATTAGAAAATCATGAAGAAGGACAATACGCGGAAGTGTTTAAAAAATTAAATGCCAAAATATCAAAGGGAAAAAGCCACAGATATACAATGAAGCAGATTATCGCACTCAATTCTCAAAGTAAAGGTGAACATACCAGGGAGTGTAAGGTTTGTAAATCTATGGCACGTCTTAATGAGGAAGAGCATTGTCCGTTATGCCAAAAGATCATAGATTTTTCCAATCAAATTGTCGGAAAAGATTTTTATGTAATATGTGAGGATGAAGAGGGTCTTCCGCTGCCGATAGGAAAAAGTTTACATGCTTTCACGGGAAAAGAATTGAAAGAAGGCTTAAACCAAGATGTTGTAGTACGAAGTTATACCAAAAATCGATATTACACAGGAAAAAATGTGGCGACAAAATTGTGGGTTGGAGATTATACTACAAGGTTGACGACAGATCAATACGCGGCAGAGGCGAGAGGAATCAATCGTATTGCAGTGTTGCGGGCAGATGTAGATAATCTGGGACAGACGTTTATCGCCGGCCTTGATGAGGCCAGAAAAACATTATCGAGGACGGCATCCCTGTCTAGGCAGTTGTCTCTGCTTTTTAAAAACTATATCAATCAGATTTTAGAAAATGGAACGGAATCGTTGCTGGCACCTGCAGGAGCAAGAAATGTTACGATAGTTTATTCCGGCGGGGATGATTTGTTTTTGGTAGGAGCATGGAATGAGATTATTGCAGCAGCCATAGACATCCATAATGCTTTGGAACAATTTGCGATAGGCTCATTACACATTTCAGCAGGTATCGGTGTGTTTTCAGGAAAATATCCGTTGAGCGTATGTGCACGTGAAGTAGAAAAATTGGAAGACAAGGCAAAAAAATATCCAAATTCAAATTCACCAAAGAAAAATGCAATATGCCTTTTTGAAGCAGATAGTACATATGATTGGGACACTTTTACAGACAAAGTGATTGGGGAAAAATTAAAGGTTTTAGATGAGTTTTTCTTTGGTCAGGATGAACGCGGAATGGCATTTTTGTACCGCATGCTGGATTTGATACAAAAGAGGAAAGAAAAGATTAATCTGGCAAGATTTGCCTATATGTTAAGCCGTTTAGAACCAAAAGGACAGGATGTAACACCAGAGATACGTAAAAACTATAATGAGTTTGAAAAAAAGATGTATCAATGGGCATGTAATGAAACAGATGCACGACAGTTGCTAACAGCAATATATGTTTATGTATATTTACATCGAAAGGAGGACGATGTGCATGAAGATAAATAATAAAGATTATGTAGACAAAGCAAAAGAGGTTATGGATAAGTTACGTAAACCGGATAAGAGGGGAAATTTTGGTTATAGTTTTACAACGACCAAGATACGAGGATTACTTTCCATGACAACAGATATCTATAATGAGGTTTTACCATTGACAGAGGATAAACTTAGCGATGAAATAAAAGGAAAAATAAATTACCTGAAAGTTCATTTCTTATATGAAGCGGGAAGAGAAAAAAATGTAGGAGAATTTATTCGAAAAGCAAATATTATTCAATATCTCGATGAGATACAGGGAAGCCGGGAAAATTATTTGCTATTTAGTCGTTATATGGAAGCTTTGGTTGCTTATTTTAAATTTAATGGTGGAAGAGATTGATAACAGAAGGGAGAGCATATTATGTTTGGAAAAATACAGATTACAGGAATACTTGAAGTGAAAACAGGCATGCACATTGGAACGTCAGATGCTTTTGCGGCAATTGGTGCGATTGATTCACCGGTAATTCGGGATGCAGCTACTAAAGTGCCGATGATACCGGGAAGCACATTGAAAGGAAAATTGCGTACACTTTTAGCAAAGCAGTATAATCCAAATTCATTAAAGGTGAAAACGCCCAATGATGATGTGGAAGAAATCGTAAATTTATTTGGAGGGACTTCAAATAACGGAAGTTCGGCGAAAGTAAGCCGATTGATTTTTTCGGATATGATGATGGTTAATGAAAATAACCTTCCTAATCGCGGAACGGAAGTAAAGTTTGAAAATACGATTAATCGTTTGACAGCAGTAGCAAATCCAAGGCAGATTGAACGCGTTATCCGTGGTGCAAAGTTTGAAGTAGATATTATTTACGATGTAGAACCGGAAGCAGACGTGGCAGCAGATTTTAAGATGTTGGTAGAAGGATTAAAATTGTTAGAATATGATTACCTTGGAGGTCATGGGACGAGAGGATACGGCAAAGTGAAATTTGAGAATCTTAATGCGGATGCTGTGGCCGGAGAAGTGGAACCGGATATCATAGATCAATGCAATGAAATTCTGGCAACGGTAAAATAAAAAAGGAGAATGCTATGAAATATTATATAGTTCAGCTGTCTTTTCCTTATGGGGTTCATTTTGGAGGAAAAAATTTGGATGAATGTAATACGACATTTCATGCAGATACATTATTTTCCGCACTCTATATCGAAGCAATCAAATGTGGACAAAAGGTAGCAGAGCAATTGCTGGAAACGGTGAGAGGGGGACGGATGTTATTATCTGATGCTTTTCCATATATTGGTAATAAATATTTCCTTCCGAAACCGATGTTATATATCGAACGCAATGAAGATATCGGCGATTCCGTGCTAAAGAAGACAGCTAAAAAGTTGGAATATATTTCTTTGGATAAAATGGACAGCTATATTGCAGGTAGTATGGACATTAAAGAAGAGAGTAAAAAGTTTGAAAATTTCGGCAGCAGCCAAGTAAAAACATCTGTGGTGGTTCAAGGAAGAGAAAAGACAGAACCTTATCATGTGGGAATATATCGGTATATGGAAGGTAATGGCTTGTATTTCTTTGTGGGCATGGAAGATGGGATGGAAGATGATTTTTGGGACATACTGAACATGCTTTCGTTTTCCGGAATCGGAGGTAAACGTTCTTCCGGTTTGGGAAGATTTGACCCGAAAAAAATGATTCCGGTAGAAAAGGAATATTTTGAAAAAAATAATGCCACAAATGGTTATCTTTTACTTTCTACGTCGCTTCCAAAAGAAACGGAAATGGAATCAGCACTTGATGGAGCAGATTATTTACTTGAAAAAAGAAGTGGATTTATCCAGTCCGCATCGTTTGCGACAGAACAACGAAAAAAATCAGATCAATATTTTTTCAAAGCAGGGTCGCGTTTTCAGAATCGTTTTGATGGCGATGTATATGAAGTCGGTGTGGAAGGGAATCACCCAGTTTATCGTTATGGAAAACCGTTGTTTTGGGCACTTTAGAATTGGAGGATAGGTATGGAAAGTTTTTTAAACCATTATGAAGTCGTATTGCAAACGAAAGGTCCTGTTTTTGTGGGATCTGGAAGACAATTAGATAAAAAAGAATACATATTGGATCGTCAGGCGAAAGAAGTATCTATCTTTCATCTTGGAAAGATGTTTGACGGATTGGAAAAAAGACATCTTACCAATCGATTTCAACAGTATCTTCTTGGAAACGATAAGGAGTTAAGCAGAAAAACACTTATGAACTGGTTTCGAGATAATCGTGTGTCTCAGGCGGATTATGAGCCATGGATAAAGTATCGGTTGAATTGCGGAGACTTTATGCTTGAAAAAGGGAAACTGGACATTAATGAGTGTATCAAAGATGCTTATGAAAAGCCATATATTCCCGGCTCTTCGATAAAAGGTATGCTTCGTACGATTTTGTTGGCATATAGAGCCCAAAACTCAGGCAAAAAACAGTTATGGAAAACACAGATTTCGGGAGGCATGGATGAAAAGAATGCAAAACGTCTTTTGAAGTATCAAGCTAATACAGTGGAAGTGGATATGTTTCATTCTTTAAACAGAGTAAAACCGAATGGCGAATTAGTGCCAAAAGGGAATGCAGTTAATGATATTATGTCAGGGTTTATCGTGAGTGATAGCGAGCCTTTATCCACGGATGATTTAGCTTTGTGCCAAAAAATAGATGTGTCTGTCGATGGCAAACAAAATGGTATCAATACATTGAGAGAATGTATAAAACCTAGAACGGAAATTCGATTTGAGATAACCATTGATTCTAACTTATGCACGATTACAAAGAAAGAAATCATAGAGGCAATTGACTTTTTTAGAGATCAATACTATAATAGATTCCTAAGCAAATTTTCTTTACCGGACTATCCGAAAGTAAATGAAGTTTGGTTAGGTGGAGGTTGCGGATTTACAACGAAGACAGTGATAAATGCAATCTTTGAAGAAAGAAAGGCGTTAGAAACGACGTGCAGGGTGTTATCCAAGCAAAAAGGATTTCACAATACAAAAGATATACAGCAGGGAGTGTCTCCACACATGCTGAAATGTACAAGGCTGGAAGGAAAAATGTATCAGTTTGGAAGATGTGAATTGGAGATTTTATAGCATTTGCCACGTGCCCCGAAATGTCGTAGGTTTTGCGGAAAATAACAGGAGTGTGACCATTAAAAAGAAACTTATTTTTCTTTCCCACGAAAATGAAGTCGTGAGAAGCCCAATATCGGATGATTGCGGCGACAGGGAATGGAAGATAAGTCCCCTGAATGGGGACGGAAATTGATGATCAAATAAAATAAGGTTTGTTTTACTTTCCGAATGGAAGATAAGTCCCCTGAATGGGGACGGAAATAAAAATAGTCTTACATTTATCTTGACAACACTGAATGGAAGATAAGTCCCCTGAATGGGGACGGAAATACATATTTCTCATACAATGCAAAGAAGAAGGTTTAGAATGGAAGATAAGTCCCCTGAATGGGGACGGAAATCAATCTTCATTCAGTTTTTGCTTAACAGTTTTAGGAATGGAAGATAAGTCCCCTGAATGGGGACGGAAATTTCATAACGTCCTTTTTCTAAAGTTTATTTGTAGTGGGAATGGAAGATAAGTCCCCTGAATGGGGACGGAAATAATCCTTTATCATCTGCAATAGGTTTAATAGAACTGAATGGAAGATAAGTCCCCTGAATGGGGACGGAAATGCTCCCGGTCGGTCGTTGATTTTGATCATCTTGCACTTAGAATGGAAGATAAGTCCCCTGAATGGGGACGGAAATCCTTTCAAATTTTAATGTACTGTATGAATCAAACTAGGAATGGAAGATAAGTCCCCTGAATGGGGACGGAAATCAACATTATAGATTTTATGGATCTGCTCCCCTGGAATGGAAGATAAGTCCCCTGAATGGGGACGGAAATTCTTCTCCCCTCTTGCTCCATTCTTTCAATACAGAATGGAAGATAAGTCCCCTGAATGGGGACGGAAATATGTAAGCGTTTTTTCTTTTTTCCGCTCATCGGTGAGAATGGAAGATAAGTCCCCTGAATGGGGACGGAAATTATATTTTGTGATTCAAAGAAACTACCTCTAAATCGAATGGAAGATAAGTCCCTTGAATGGGGACGGAAAGCAAATATTTTATATTCTTTCATTTTTTTTGAGCTCCGAATGGAAGATAAGTCCCCTGAATGGGGACGGAAAGAAATCTTTCTTTTCTTTAGGAAGTTCATTTATAGAAGGAATGGAAGATAAGTCCCCTGAATGGGGACGGAAACGAGTTTACCAACACGTTCGCCCACGAATGGAAGATAAGTCCCCTGAATGGGGACGGAAACCCTTTTTGTAACTACTTATATTTATTTGTCAATGAATGGAAGATAAGTCCCCTGAATGGGGACGGAAACGGAATCCTCCGACTTCTACCCATACGGTGCTACTGTGAATGGAAGATAAGTCCCCTGAATGGGGACGGAAACTTTGCATAGTTTCCTAATAAAAAGGAGCATGGGAATTGCTTTGTAAACCAGATGTGTTGTAATATGATATTAGAGTGCGTTTTTGAAAAGACAAAATAATATTGTTTATGAGAGCCTGTAAAGAAAATGAAGTGATTGCATAGTTGATGAAAAAATGGTAAAATCAGGATATGAACTGAGAAGGGGTGATGTTATGGGATATTTATATATTACAGATTCTTCTGCGAAGGTTTCATTTGAAGAAAATTCGTTTTATGTGAAGAAAAAGGATGGTGCCACGACACGGGTACCGGCAGAAACATTGGAAAGTATCAGTTTTTTTGGTAGTCCGCAAATGACTACACAGTGTATGCAACAATGTATGCGGCGAGGTGTCCCAGTATCGTTTTATTCAAAAGGCGGTCAGTATTTTGGAAGATTGTTATCAACAGGGCATGTTAACGTACAAAGACAACGAAAGCAGTGTGCATTATTGGACACGGAATTTGCGATAAAGTTTAGTCAAAACATTATAATGGCAAAAATTCATAATCAGACTGTACTGTTGGAAAGATATGGAAAAGGCAGAGGAGTAGATGTACATCAGGTAACACAAGATATGAAAATCTTGGCAAGAAAGGTACCTGGGTGTACTTCAATTGATCAGATTATGGGCTATGAAGGTGCAGCGGCCAGAAATTATTTTTCGATGCTTGGACAGTTGGTAGAAAAAGATTTTTCATTTAAAAAGCGAAGTCGTCGTCCGCCGAAAGATGCATTCAATTCGATGTTGAGTTTGGGATATTCCATGCTGATGAATGAAATATATGGAAAATTAGAAAATAAAGGTCTTAATCCATATTTTGGGTTAATGCATCAGGACAGAGAAAAACACCCGACCTTGGCAAGTGACCTCATGGAAGAATGGCGAGCCGTGATTGTGGATTCAGTTGTGATGAGCCTTGTTAATGGTCGTGAGATTAAAAAGGATCAATTTGAGTATGAGATAGAGGGGAACGGAATATTTTTGAACAAAGATGCGATGAAAACATTTATTGCTAAAATGGAACATCGCTTTGAGGCAGATAACTCATATTTAAGGTATATTGACTATCGTACATCGTTTCGCCGTTCGATAGAACTTCAAGTGGAGAGTTTAATACGAGCTATGCAGACAGATAATGCAGATTTGTATCAACCGGTCAGAATACGCTAAATACAAGGAGGGAGAAATTATGGATGAAGATTATTTCTTTTCTACTATGGAAGAAAATTCGCATGAAAAGAAGGCGTATGTTCTAATTATATATGATATTGTACAAAATGCAAAAAGAGTAAGATTTGCTAAATTTTTACAATGCTATGGGTTTCGTGTACAAAAGTCAGCTTTTGAAGCGATGATATCATTGGCACTTTATCGTAAATTGATGCGTGAAATACGTGCATTTATTTCGGAAGAGGACAGTATTCGAATTTATAAAATAATTGGACAAGGTCAGGTTACAGTTTTAGGAAAAAATGATCAAATAGAAAATAATGATTGTATAATTGTATAGGAAGAGAGGAAGAGTGCTATGGCTATAATACTTTTTTCACCAATTGGAGGATCGGATCCGATTCGGAATTATCGGGATGGTTCAATGTTACATATTTGTCGAAATTATCTGCCGGACAAAGTGGTGTTATATTTGTCTGGAGAGATGTACCAGCATCATATGCAGGACGACCGATATTTGTATTGTCTTAGACAATTAGAAAAGCAAACAAGACATAAATTTGAAATAGAACTTATTGTGCGTAAAGAACTTAAAGAAGTACAAGATTATGAATATTTTTATGATGATTTTCGGCAATGCATTCAAGATATTACAAATTCGATGGATGAAGCAGATGAATTGTTATTAAATGTTTCTTCTGGAACGCCTGCTATGAAAAATGCTCTTGTTATACTTTCGACACTAGCTGAGTTTCCGTTTAAACCAGTGCAGGTTTCAACGCCTATAAAAAGAAGTAATTTTATGGATGAAAACATGACACCATATGAAGTTCAGGAACAATGGGAATGTGATGAGGATAATCAGATAAAAGAGAATGCGTCGCGGTGTGAAGAAGTACAGTCGATGAACTTGATGAGATTGTTGAAAATAAATATATTAAAAAAACATCTTCAGGCATATGATTATCCGGCAGCATATGAGGTGGCGAAAGATATTGAACATGATCTTTCATCAGAAGTGCTTCTGATGCTGGAACAGGCAAATGCGAGAATACAGTTAGATACAAGGAGAGTAAATGAGATAGCACGACAGATTGGGTACCAGCCTATGCCGGTAAGACGACAAGGAGATTGCGAACTGATGGAATTTGTGTTGCTATTGCAGGTAAAAGTATTGCGAAAAGAATATGCAGATTTTATTCGTGCTATTACCCCTGCTGTTTTTGAACTGTTTGTACGTGTTTTGAAACAACAGTGCCATATTGACATTATGGAATATTGTATAGAAAAGAGTAACAACATTGTTTGGAATAAACAAAAGTTGCAGGATACAGAATTGCAAGAGGTACTTAATGAAACCTATAAAAAGAATGGAGGATTTCGTGGAACTGCGGTGTATTCATCGCATTTGAAACCGTTGATTGTTCATTTTTCAAACAGTGATAGAGTTAATAAATTGGTAGAAAGTCTGCGATATGCAGAAGAAAATGCCAGAAATAAAGCAGCACATACGATAGTATCTATTACGAATGAGCGTATTAAGAATTGGACGGGATGTACTGCGGAAGAATTAATGGAACAATTACAGAAATTGACAATGATGACGGGGCTTGACATTCCAGATGGAGGATGGGATTCGTATAAACGTATGAATCAGGAAATTATTAATCGTTTGTAGAGATAATAAACATCATTAAGTCTCGAAAGAAAAGTAGAAGAAGTGAAGAGCAATGGTGAATGGAGGGATAATTTCGTGACACTAGAGCAAAAAATTAAACTCGAAGTGAGAGAGGCAAGCGAGCGCGCTCGCGAGGCTGCGCTTGTCGAAGGTCATGCAGAAGGCCATGCCAGGGGCCTTGCAGAAGGCCGCCTGGAAGGAGCGGAAATTAATCTGCTTGCACAAATCTCTAAAAAACTTGCCAAAGGCAAATCTGTAGCACAGATTGCAGATGAATGTGAGGAGACGGAAGAACGCATTCATGAGTTAATGAAGAAACTGTAAATGAATTAACGATGGGAACAGTTAAGCTGCCTTGAAAAATTTTTAAAAAATTTTTGGGGCAGCTTTTTAGCAAGTCCATACTTTGGGACACCATTCTATGATATAATGGACACATAAGAAAAACTTAGAGTAAAAGTAACTATTCAGGACGCCCCTCCTCCACATTCGCATTTCG
>ULUB01019587.1_pt1 | contig 10945 bp, 2 predicted proteins | sample 1958111 | NCBI WGS metagenome assembly ULUB01 (sample SAMEA4835749, study PRJEB28245) | human gut metagenome | biome: gut microbiome; material: fecal sample | place: Denmark | collected 2008
TTGGCTTTCTACAATTGTGAAAGCCTTACGAGTATAACGATACCTAATAGTGTGACAAGCATAGATTATGATGCTTTTTCGGATTGTAATTCATCACTTGTCATAAAAGGAAATGCTAACTCTGAAGCGGAAAGATACGCTAAAGATAATAATATTGTATTTAAGTCTGCCGGTTACAGTGTGCCAGTTATAAGCACAAAAAGCTCATACAATATTAAAATAGTTGATAACAACGGTAATCCGATAAAGAATGCGACGGTTTCTGACGGTACAACAAGCCGTAAAGCTACAGGGGGATATGCAAGTATTTCTTTTCCGTCTGCTGAAAGAATATGGAAAGTATCTGCCGACAAATATGTTGACAGATATATTTCGTTGAAAGGACTGACGGCTGATGTCAATACGATAATCATGTACCCTGTCGGCGTTGCACAGAAATGTTATGCCGATAAGGTTTATTACAGCGAAAAATCCGATATAGACACGGTGTACACAAGCGGAAAAATCAATAATTATGTAAATGATTTTCAGGCTACAGAGGTGCTGACAGGTGCGAAAACCATTGATCTTGTAAGAAAAGAATATGGGGTTATAAAAAATTATGATTTCTATCTGTACTGTGCTTCCGACAGTAATGAAAATGCTACATACGAGGTGTATGACGGAAATAAGCGCCTGACAACATCAAGCACAAAGAAAATCAAGCTCAGTACATCTATGCTTAACGAAAGCTCTTCGCTATTGATAGTTGAAAAGTTTTCGGACGGCTCAAGAAACCACTACGGAGTCAATCTTAAAGCGGTTGACAATAAGGTGAGTGAAAACAGCTTTGAGCTTTCAACAGGAAGCGTGTCGATTGCACCGAGCGATGACCTTTCGTGGCTTGGCTCGTGGAATATTGATGTCCCGTCATTCCCATTATATGCTAAATGCACCGGCGATGAAATCAGGATAGGTGTAGGCGTAACTAAGGATGTACTTGATTCTGACAGCAAATTCTTTGATTATAAGGATTCTTTTGATAAGCTGAAGGATTCAAGGAAGAACGCAAGTCCTTTGCTGAAAGCAAAATCCTTAGCTAAGCTGAAGAGCAAGTATATCAAAAGTAACGGAAAAACAAAGCTGCCGGGATTAAAGGACGGATTCGATCTGACGATAGTCGGTTGCGGTTATGCGAAGATACAGCCCGGACAGGACACCTATACGCTCGGTATAAACGTAATAGTAACCGCAGATTATTCGGTAACACTTTCACATCAGTTTTTTGTAGGTGTAATTCCTGTAACTGTAAATATCAAAGCCGGAGCTTCTGTCGAGGGAAACTTTGATATGAGCTGGGTAAAGAACGGCAACAGCAGCGGATTTGCAAACAATACTGTTCTGGAGCTTACTGTAGAGCCGTATTTCAAGCCTTATGCCGGAATAGGCATTGACAAGGTCGCAAATGTAGGTGTGTACGGCAGTCTTGCTATGCCGATTAAAATCACGTTTATGAGTCCTGATAAAAACGCAAAGGGCGTCAACTCGGTAGATATAAAAGGCGAGGCGGGACTCAGGGCAAATGTGCTGTGGTTTACATATAACTACACTATATTCAAGGGCTCAAGAAATCTTTATACAAAACCGCAAAGTATGATGACGGCTACAATAGAGCAACGTATTGATGTGTTGAACAGTATCGCTTATGCGGCGCAAAGTCAGCAAGAGCCGATAGAAGAAATATTTGATATAGACAATTACGATATTGTAAAAGAGAGTGCTTCTGCGGAATTTACAAACAGCAATAGCGGTCTTATCGCCGGAAATATGTCGCAGTTTTCTTCATCGGATATTCTGACCTTGGGAGATATGACGATACTTGCAACGGTCAATACCGATGAAAGCCGTGGTATAAACAATCAGAGCTATATTGTAACGTCTGTCTATAAGGACGGCAAATGGAGTACACCTGAAAGAATAAATGACAGCGTGTACAGCGAACTTGCACCGAAGCTGTATAAGAGCGGTGACGATATATTCCTTATATATCAGCAGGCAACAAAGGAGTTTACCGATGACACCGCCAACAGTGAAATAACGGATAATATCGGTATCGCAGTTTCAAAATTCAATCCCGACACGATGAAGTTTGAAAACACGAATATGATATACAGCAAAGAGGGATACAGCTTTGCTCCGAAAACTGACGGAAATCTTGCGGTATGGGTAAATAACGGGGACGGTAATCCGTTCGGCAACACCGATAATAACAGCATTGTTATTTATGACGGAGAGAATGTAACAGAACTAAAAACGGAGATCGGCAACGTTCTTTCGGCTGATGTCGGTACACTGGCAGGCAACAGTTATATAGCCTATACTGTCGATAAGGACGGCGATCTGACGACCACAGACGATATACAGCTTTATATCACTTCTTTTGACGGCAGTAAAACAAATCTTGTTGCGCAGGGTGATATAGACAGTATTGCATTCAGCAATAAAAAATATGATATGTTGCTGTGGAGCGATGGCGGAAAGCTGAGTTATCTCAATTCAGAGAATACGGATTTTGTAATCAGTACCGATAAGATTATCGGCAACTGCTTCGGAGTGCTTGATGACAATACGATATACTATTTCGACAGTGCAAATCAGTCAGAGAGCGGTTTATATGTGATGAATTATAACGGCACAGACTGGACTATGCCATATCTTTATTCTTCAACAGACGGTAATGTTGTCTATGCAGGTTCGGACGGTTATAATGTATTCTACAGCACCTGTGACGATGAAACGTACAGCGGTCAGAGAAAGCTGTATTCGGTAAAGATAAAAACGGTCAGCGATATACAGGTCAACTATATTGATTTTAATCCGGCATATCTTGTCAATTCCTCACAGATACCGATAGATGTATCGCTTACTAACAACGGCTCGGAAACGGTGCAGACGGTGGCGTTCAGAATATCCGATGAGCAGATGAACACGATAAACACCTATACGCTGGAAAACCTTAATATAGAGCCCGGTGAAACGTCGGAATGCACCCTGCTTATTAAGCCCGATGACAACTGTATCGGCAAGAAGATATATGTTACGGTAGCAGAGCCTTCTGATTCATCGGTGCTTACAGATGAGGCACTTGACGCTTATCTTAAAAACGACAGAACTCCCGAAAACAACAGATACGGTCTTGACTTTACTAAATCTGATCTTGAGGTGAAAACGGAAGAGTATAAGTTTGGTGAAAGCCATTCGCTTATATTTACCGTTCTCAACAACACCGATGTTGTAACAGGCGGAACGCTGAAGGTATCTGACAGCACAGGTAAGGAGATACTCAGCAGACACTTTGACGATATTTCGTTCAACGAATCCAAGATTGCCGAGCTTGACGAATCGGAGCTTGTGCCGGAGGGCAAATTCAGCGATGAGATTACGGTTACCGTTATCAGCGACAATGACGAATATTATGACTACAACAATACGGCTACACAGTGGATCTCGCTCACGTTTGACGAGAAGTTCGACGATTTTTCGGCAACGGATATAAATAAGAACGGTCTGACATTGAAATGGGACGGCATATCGGAAAAATGCGGAGTTTTCATTGAACAGCTTGTAGGTGACGAGTGGAAAGAGATAGCAACTCTGAATGACGGCTCTGTAGGCAAATATGCTGTCAGCGGACTTACGGAATCAACAAAATACGAGTTCAGAATAAGAGCATTTAAAAATTACGGCAGTGAAACAGGCTACAGCGAATGTAAAATGCTTGAGGTAAGTACCTGCCATGTGTTTGGCGAATGGCAAACCACGGTTAAACCCACCTGCACTGAGGGCGGTGAAATGATACGCAGCTGCTCGGTATGCGGGGCGGAGGAAACCAAGACGATTGATGCACTCGGACATGATTATTCTGAACAGTGGACGGTCGATGAAGAAGCCGACTGCGTTAATGACGGCTCGAAGTCAAGACATTGCTCAAGATGTGACGCAAAGACAGATGTTACTGTAATTGAGGCAAAGGGTCATACGGAGGTTGTCGACAAGGCGGTAGCGGCAACGTGTACTGCGGACGGATATACCGAGGGCAAGCATTGCTCGGTTTGTAATGCGGTTATTGTGGCACAGGAAAAAATAGCGGCTACGGGACATAAATATGTTGAAACCGTGGTTGAACCAAGCTACAGCAACAGAGGGTATACATTGTACGAATGCTCGGTGTGCGGTTACAGCTATAAGGATAATTATAAGGAACAGCTTATAGTTCCTGCGGTTACGGGTTTTGCTTCCGGCTCGCAGACAAAATCATCGGCGGTACTCGGCTGGGATAAGGTTTCCGGTGCGGACGGATATGCGGTCGAACTGTACACGGGCGGAAAGTGGAACGAGGTGTTCAGGATTTCCGACAGCAGTGTTACAAGCTGTACTGTAGGTTCTCTCAAGGGCAATTCGACCTACAGCCTGAGGATAAGAGCCTTTGCGGGAACGGCCTACAGCGACTATACAAGACTTGCGGTAAAGACTAAGCTCGCAAATGTCGCAGGGCTTAAGGCGCAGGGCGTTACGGCTACGGCGGTAAAGCTGGACTGGGCAAGAAATGCAGGTGCTACGGGCTATATAATCGAGCAGTATAAGGGCGGTAAGTGGACGCAACTTGCGGTTACGAAAAATAACACGACATTGACCTTCACGGTCAAGGGCCTTGCGGAATGCACTCCGTATTCATTCCGTGTAAAAGCGTATAAGAATGACGGCGGCAAGACAAATTACAGCGACTATGTGACTGTCAAAGCGTCAACGCTTTTAGGTACGGTGAAGAACGCCAAGGTCACATCGGTAACAGGCTCGTGGATAACTCTCGAATGGGCTAAGAATGACAAGGCAACAGGCTACGCTATCGAGCAGTACAAGGGCGGTAAGTGGACGGTAATTGCTACTACGAAGAATAACACAACGCTTAAGTTCACGGTTAAGGGGCTTAAGAATGATACAACCTATTCGTTCAGAATAAGGGCGTATAAGACTGCCGGCGGTGTTACAGCTTACAGCGATTATGTGAGAATTGCAGGCAAGACGAGGATGCCGAATGTGGCTACGTTCAAGGGCAGTGCGGTTTCTGCAAGTGAGGTAAAGCTTGACTGGAGCAAGAATGACAAGGCTACGGGCTACGTTATCGAGCAGTATAAGGGCGGTAAGTGGACGGCAATTACTACTACGAAGAATAATACCACGCTTACGTTTACTGTCAAGGGACTTGCAAAGGGTACGGCATATACGTTCCGCATCAAATCTGCAAGAACGGTCGGAAGTACGACTGAGTTCAGTGAGTATGCAAGCGTTAAGGTTAATACGGCTGAGTAAGTTTTAAACTATATTTTTTCGCCGTCGGGGGAGGCTCCGGCGGTGATTTTTTTCTAAGATATAAACGAATAATCAGATGATTCAAGGTCAATGCTTGACAGATATTGTTCACGGTGATATACTAAAATAAAATCAAAAAAACATTTATGGTGAATATTTGCGGAGAAAAATATGTGCAAGGCAATGAATTACAATTTATGTATAGGAGGGCTTTTGGAAAGCGCTCCTGTGAGCGATGCACAAAATCTCTGCGAAAAATCAATTACGGTAATGAAGGCATAGTTTGCGAGGGCAGACTGTGCCTTTTTATATTATCTGTTACAATGTATAGTAATCGGAATTTGTGTGCTTTTTTTGTCGTTATGAAAGTTGATTTTGCCCACAGGTTGAAAGAGGGAAAAATATAAGGTATTATCAAATAAGAAGATTGCGGTTATTTTACAACTGTATACAGTCGCTTAAGGAGGAAAATTATGATTAAAAGTGTAAAAAGACTGGGTGCGGCGGTACTGTCGGCGGTTATGATGCTGACAGCCGTTGCAACGCCGCTGGGGGATAATCTTCCTGCGGTGAGGGAGAGTACGAGTTTGACGGCGAGTGCTGCGGAAATATCTACCGACGGATATTATACTTTGAAAAATTTATCCGCAGGAAAAATGTTGAATGTTCGTGGAAGTTACAGTACAAGTAATACAAATGTAACTGTATATGAAACTGACGGAACTACAGGACAGCAGTTCAGATTTATTAAAAGCGGTTCAAACTATGTCCTTGAACCGAAATGCGCACCCTCATGTGCGCTGAATGTTTATGGAACTTCGGCTTCAAACGGTTCAAATGTCAATATATGGACTAAAAGCGGTAACAGCACTCAGGCGTGGGTAATGGAGTACAACTCATCATCTGCGGCGTATGTTATAAGGTGTGCGGCGAATAAAAATCTTGTGCTTACCGCTACAGGTACTTCGAATTCGAGTAATGTTGCTTTAGCAAATTACAGCTCCGGTAACAAGAGCCAGTTATGGTCGGCGGCTAAGGTCGGAGGGTCAACACCCTCTCCAAGTGGTGCTATCACAACTCAGAGTATACAGGCGGTACTTGATAAGTATAATTATAAATCAGGCAAATATTGGACTCCTAAAAATGCGAGTGACAGTCGCACTTCCGGTTATATGAGCAGTGACAGATATAGTTCTGATTCATATATATATGAAGGAAAACAGTGTTACGGATTTGCTAATTTTGTTATGCATGAAGTCACGGGAACAACAGTGAATCCCGGCAACGGAACTAACAAATATTGGGAATATATACCTGCGTCTAATGTCACAGAATTAAAAGTGGGAGATATAGTAAGAATAGGAGAAAATAATGGGGAAAACGGCCACACCGGTGTCGTGCTGACAGTGAACGGAACTACATGTACTTTTGCGGAATGTTGGGGAGGCAAAGGTTCAAAAATTAATATTGGCGGTAAATTAAGTAGTAGAATTTATGGATCTCACTCTTCATTATCTTCTATGAAAAGTAAGGGTGTGTTATTTTACGTTTATCGTTATAAGGGTTCTCATACTCATTCCTATGGTTCGTGGTATACAAAGACTTCGGCGACCTGCACGAGCGGAGGAACGGAAGAACGTAAATGCTCCTGCGGAGCGACAGAGAGCCGTTCGACATCGGCTTTAGGACACAATTACGGAAGTACATATTTTGAGGCGGATCATCCGCATAAGTATGCGCATTTGTGTCAGAGATGCGGATATAAGGAGTTTACCGGCGGCAATTTAGCAATATACGAAAAATGCGATATATGCTATAATGAAAATTTACCGAGTAAACCATGTTTAAATATTTCATCAAATGGTTTTAAAGAATCTGATAACGTATCGTTTACATGGGATCCTACCGATAAAACAACGCATTATAATTTAACTGTTGAGGTTTTATCAGGCGATGAATACAAGACTGTTTGCAGGCAGACATATGTTAACAGCGGTTTTCAAGCAACATTCGGAAAAGGGCAATATAGAGCTGTATTAGATTCATACAACAGCAATATGTTCCATCAGTATACTTCTGACTGGAGAGATTGGGTACACAATAGCAGCGATTATGTATACTTTGATATAGAATGCGCACATGAATTTTTGGAAGAAGTTGTGAGTCCGACATACGATAATGAGGGCTACACTCTTCATACCTGCACAAAGTGCGGTTACAGCTTTCAGGATGATTTTGTACCGGCATTATCACATAACAAGGTCACAGGTCTTAGAGCAAAGGCACGGTATACCAATTCATTAATACTTGCATGGGATGAAAACGAAGACGCAGGCGGATATGAAATTGAGCAGTATAGGGACGGAGATTGGCAATGTATTGAAACCATTTATGATAATACGGAAGTTTCATACAAGGTTGATGATCTCAGAGCAGATACGACATATACTTTCAGAATCAGACCTTTTGTATGCATTCAGGACTATAATTCCTATGGGGAATACACAAGACTGGCGGCGAAGACAAGAATACCAAACGTAACCGGATTGACAAGTAAGAGTATATCATCAAGCACGATTACTCTTTCATGGAATAAAAACAATAAGGCAACAGGCTATGTTATTGAACAGTACAAGGGTGGCAAGTGGTCAGGAATCGCAACTACTAAAAACAATACTACGCTTTCATTTACTGTTAAAGGACTTGAAACTGATACTACGTATACATTCCGTGTAAAAGCATACAGAACTGTAAATGGAAAAACAGAATACAGTGAATACAGAAGAATTCAGAAAACGACCGCAATGGATAACGTAACCGGTTTCAAGGTTAAAAGTACTACGTCAAATTCTGTAACTCTTACATGGAATAAGACGGATAGAACAACTGATTACAAAATTGAACAGTACAAAGGCGGAAAATGGGTTGATGTAGATTACATATCAAATGAGAAAAGCCCTGTATACACTGTGACAGGACTTGCTCCGGATACCACTTATACATTCAGAATAATGGCATTGAAAATAACCTGTATGCCTGAAGCAAATAACAACAGTGACTATGTTAGAGTTGCCGGAAAAACAAGAATCTCAAACGCTGCGAAATTTGCCGGTACAGCACTTTCAAATAGTGCTATAAAGCTCGTGTGGAGTAAAAATAATATGGCTACAGGCTATGTTATCGAGCAGTATAAGGGCGGTAAGTGGACGGCAATTGCTACCACAAAGAATAATACCACGCTTACGTTTACTGTGAAGGGACTTGCAAAGGGTACTACTTATTCTTTCAGAATAAAATCGTTCAGAAAGACGGGAAGTACGACCGAGTTCAGTGAGTATACGGCTATAAAGGCGGCTACATTAAAATGACAGCTTATGTAAGCCTAACCGGTGAATGATTTATTCTGTATTAAAAGGAGAGAGGTTATGAAATTCAAGAAATTGACCGCCGGTATAGTGGCGGCGGTAATGGCATTTACGGCCGTTGCAACGCCGCTGGGGGATAATCTGCCGGCGGTGAGGGAGAGTACGAGTTTGACGGCGAGTGCAGATACTTACTGGGTCGGAAGTTCTAAATACGGATATTATGCTAACAATAGCACGGCACTTAATGAAGTTAAGGCGATTATGAGTAAAAATTGCTCGTCAAGCGAAATAGCACGTTTTAATAAAATATTGAGCGAGTTTCCGTTATCCGGGTATTTTAATTCTTATAAAACTAAAGCTTGTACTTGGCATTGTGGAACTGAATTAGCATCAGCTTCATCTTGTCGTAATAATTTTTATGATGATGAAACAGGGAAAACAATTTCCTGTTCTATGGCAGATTGGCATAATGCGATTCAATGCGCCGGATATGCGATTTATTGCTATTACAGATTTATGGGGAAAATGACGTGTGACATCATAACTTTACCTAAAGGTTTTACGGCGGATCAGTTAAAAAGTGTATTTTCTGATAAAACTATTCGTACAGGTGCACACTTTAGAAAGTCACCGGGACATTCTTTGTGCTATCTGACACGTGATGATAACTATATTTATTTTATTGACGCTAACTCCGGTTATAATTCGGCTACCGGCTGTACTAAGGGCAGTTGTGGTCATTATGTGACTTGCTGTAAAATAAATCTGCATAAATACACTTATAAAGAGTTTGCAAGTGCTTGTTCTTCCGGTAAATTAACTATATATAATTCAAGCACATCCAAGTTTGACAACGGTTCAACACCCTCAACCGATAATGTAAAATTAACTGGTACATCTTACAAAATCGCTAATACAGTCAGTGATACAAATGCTTTTGTTGTAACTGATGTTTATAAACCGTCAAATTATAAGTTGACAAAAGCCGGTATACGTATCAGAAGATATGACGGTTCATACGATAACGGCTGGTCGGAGTTTCATAATACAGCAAGCACATGGACAGGTTATGACTATATGCGAATATCGTATGATATGAACAGTGAGGTCAAAATTACATTAAGGCACGGTACAAAATATTATTATAAGTTTTATGCTGTAATAGAAGGTAAGGAATACTGGAGTCCTGAACAATCATTTACTACAACCGGTTCTCATTCCTACGGTTCGTGGTATACAAAGACTTCGGCGACCTGCACGAGCGGAGGAACAGAAGAACGTAAATGCTCCTGCGGAGCGACAGAGAGCCGTTCGACATCGGCTTTAGGACATAATTACGGCAGTACATATTTTGAGGCGGATCATCCGCATAAGTATGCGCATTTGTGTCAGAGATGCGGATATAAGGAGTTTACCGGCGGCAATTTAGATTATTATTATCTGTGTGCAACCTGTACTCATCTGACGAAGCCTGAGATTACGAAAATTACAGGCGATTTAGTTGATAATTCCGAGATTACGATTGAATGGACAGCAAGCGAAAGTGATAAGCTGGCTAACTATTGGCTTGATGTATTTGACCCTGACGGACAAAATGTAGTTGATGTAAGTACCGGGAAAATAAACAGTTATACATTTACTCCTGTTAAAACCGGTACATATACCATTAAAACCTTCGCCGCTCCTATCGGAAATAAGGATGGTAGCGGAAGCGTAGGCGCAGAAACAACAATCGAGATTGGCTGTAATCATAACTACAGTACAGAGATTGTGAATCCGACATACGATAATGAGGGTTACACTCTTCATAAATGTACAAAGTGCGGCTACAGCTACAAGGATAATTATACGCCTGCGTTAAAGCTGACAGAATTAACCGGAGTGAAGGTTAAGACACATGGAACGAACTCGCTTACTCTTGCGTGGGATAAGAACGCAAGTGCAAAGGGATATATCATTGAGCAGTACAAGGGCGGTAAGTGGACGCAGGTTGCAAAGACGAGCAGTAACACAGCGGTTACATATACTGTAAACAGACTTGCGGCGGACACGACATATACCTTCAGAATCAAAGCCTATGTTATTTCGGGCGAATCGGAGATATACGGCGGCTATGTAAAAATCGCAGGCAAGACAAGGATACCGAATGTTGCATCGTTCAAGGGCAGAGCGGTTTCGCAGACGGCGGTGAAGCTCGACTGGAGCAAGAATGACAAGGCTACAGGCTATGT
>ULUB01008679.1_pt1 | contig 10934 bp, 8 predicted proteins | sample 1958111 | NCBI WGS metagenome assembly ULUB01 (sample SAMEA4835749, study PRJEB28245) | human gut metagenome | biome: gut microbiome; material: fecal sample | place: Denmark | collected 2008
ATTAATAGGAGAATTAGTTGAATGTTACACAAAGAACGATGATGCTTTCCAAAGATTACTTGGAAACAATCAATTCCAAAAGGCTGTAATGGATATTATGGCAAAAGAACTATATAAGACATTAGTGTCTGGTGAGGAAAAGAAATAAAAGAAAGAAGAGGCTTTATAGATGAAAAATTCAGCAGATAGAATCCAATTTATAACTGATTATATATTTTCTTATGAAAGCAAAATTAAAGAACTTAATAAGCAAGGCCTTTTTAATGATGCGAAAATGTTTGAACTTTTTGCCTCAAAAGTCGGTCAGTTATATTTGGGATTATCAAAGCCTCTTATCAATTTAAATATAGAAACTTCAACTTATCCTTGTGTAGACCTTTTTTCAGAAGATGGAAACATTTATTGTCAAGTAAGTACGTGTCAAAATGTACCCGCCAAAATAGAAACAACTTTAAATAATATTAAGGATTCTACTAGAGAAAACATAAAAAAGATAAAAGAGGTTTATTTTATTGTTTTAAACAATGAAAGTATTGATAAAGTAAAAGATTTAACTGTTGGGAATGTTTCTTTTGTTAAATCAAAGAATTTAATTACAACTAGTAACATCATTGAAAAGGCGATTAATGACTTAAGTTTTCAAGACGAACTATATCTTTTATTGAAAAAAGATGATGAGTTGATTAAATATGATTTTAAAAAATATCAAGAATCAATTGATTATGAAAGTAAAGGTATTTTAGAGGATATAGATGAGTATATTAATAATACTTATCATATTGATTTATCTGATCAAATCAATGAAATTAAATCTAAAACACCAAAATTTTTATTAGTTTCCGGTGAAGCAGGTAGTGGCAAATCTGTTTTATGTAAAAAATTATTGGAAAATAAAAAAGATGTTCTATGTGCAAGAGCTGAGAAAATAGTTGAAAAAGGCGATGTAAATAAGATTTGGGATTTCAATGTAAAGGAAACGCTTAGTTTAGTAAAAGGTGATGTTTACATTTATATTGATGCATTAGAATTTATTGCGGATAATATAAATAGGCTTGATGTTCTTAATTCACTTCTGATGAGAGTTGAAGAGCTTGATAATGTACATTTTTTATGCTCATGCCGTAGCTCAGATCTTGGCTCATTTATTAAGGTTGTTGGAAAGTATCATATTGTTGAATATAAAATAAAGCCAATTAGTAAAGAGGTACTTAGTGGTATTTCTGGCAGCGTCAAAGTTTTAAGTAAAATCATAAAAAATACTAAATATGATTCTTTATTGACTACCCCATTTTATATTAATTTCTTAACTAAACTTGAGAATTTTAGTTCTATAAAAGATGAGAATCAATTGCGAAGGAAAATTTGGGAAGAAATAATATGCTTGAATGATTCGACTATCAAACCTATAATTGAAAGAATTGTTCTTGAAAGAGCAACCAAATTTACATTGTACTCTGATACTTCTAAATATGAAAAAGGACTTATTGATAGACTTATATCAAATAACGTTCTAATAAAAAATGATAATGGAATAAGACTAAAATACGATATTTTTGAAGATATATGTTTTGAGCAGTATATAGACAATCTTTTTGATGAATCAAAATCTGATTATTCATCATTTTTCAAAGAATTGGAAGGCGTAGGTAGGTGTATTTATAGAAGATATCAAATTTGGATAGAGAATAAACTATTCTCAAAAACAAATCGACAAAAATTTTTATATACTCTTATTTTTACTGACACTATTCCATTTTTGTGGAACCAACAAAGTATAATTGGAATAATTAAATCTAATTATTGTCAAGATTTCTTCAATGAATATTCTCTTCAAATAGTTAATAATGACTTATTAGTAAAGTTTATTGACATCGTAAATATCTACGGCTTCGAAATTAATGATATTTCTTTTGAAATAGGAACATTTATATTAAAAAATAAAGGATTTGGTAGAGAATCATTAATAAAAATTATATATGAACAAGAGATATATAAGAAAGATTTTAAAAATGTTGGAAGTATAAAGAAATTAATTTTTGATTATACTAATTCAATAAGCAGCAAAGAAGTATCTCAATATTCTTTTGAAATTCTTAAATTTTATATCGAAAAAGAGCTAGAAGAAGATTATTCATATAATCCAATTCAAAAAGAGTTTGATGCGATATACAAATTACATGAATCTGCTGATTGCTGGTTAAGAGTATACTTTGAAAATTTAAAACAATTCATAGATGGTGATGATGAAGAAAAATATGATTTTGCTAATGATGCAATTAAAGATATTCTTTCATCAAATGGTATTTGTTTAGTAAATAATTATTCTAAGCTTATAAGAGAATTATATACTTTATACTATACTGTAATAAAAGAAAATAAGAATCCTTTTTATAATCACTACCATGATGAATTAGATAGAAATATTTTATTTGGACTAAATGATAATGCAGATTCATATGAACATGAAAGTTTTAATCAAAATCCTAAATATTATAATATTGTTTTCGCTTTGTTAAGAACATCCTTTTGGCCAACTTTTGAGTGGTGTTTAGATTTCATAAATAATTGTATTAGTACATTTAAAGAGAAAAATAAGCTCAATACATATAAAATTTATTTTTCTAAAGACTTTATCAAAGAATATCTTGGTATCGCTGGAATGTTGGAAACAGGGGAAATTCAAAATAATATGCCTGCTTTGATTTCTGATATGACTTATATAGTTAAATGTACAATAATTGATTTTATCAAGGGACTTGACAATAATAGCAGGGAAGAATTTGCAAATAGTATTAAGAGACTAGTTTACGAAAAGACAAATAATATTATTGGGCTTTCCATTATATCCAACATAGGCTTAACTTTTTTTAAAGAGTTACCAGGATATTGTTTGGAATTGATTTCATCTTTGGAATTCGTTCTTGATGATTTATCTAGGTATAGTCAAATTCTATATAGTCCAACAAAAAAAATGCTTGAAAATGAGATGGCTTTAAAGGTTGGATTACCAGATTTATCTTTGGATAGATATAAAGATATTTCCCCAAATAACGAATTAAGAAATTATGCTTTCCTGTCCCAATTAAATTATCCATATTTAAAAACTAAATTTTTTGAAATCTTTGATTACCTTTATTCATTTTTGAATAATGATGAAGAACATGCATTGTTGTATTTGCAATTACAGCAAATGGATATCAGAAATGCATCAGTAAAAGAAGTAGATGACCATACACTTGCAATTGTTTCTAATATTGATGGAGCAGCAAAAGAAATAGTTGATAATGCTGACGAACAAAAGAATTCTTTTTCGTTAGTTTCAGATGAAGTCAAAAAAGTTTCTGACGCACTAAAAGATAAGACAATCACTACCAAAGATATTGATGAGTTTATTGAAGTTGTTTTGGCACATGATAGTGATCCGTTGTCATTTCAATTTAACAATATCTTAATTGGCTGTATTTCATTTGTGTTAAGTAAACTTAAAATTGATACTAAGAAGCGTAATGAATACTGCTTGATATGGTTAAAATATGCTAAAAGGCAGCTTAATAATGAATCAATCATTATTGAAGCTAATTTATATCAATTCTTATTTAATCAATTGAATGAAGAAATTGATGAAACTATAAAAAATGAAATCAAATTAATCATATTAGATTTGTTAATCAATAAGAATACTAGTGATGGAAGTATTTATAAGATTTTTAATTGTGCTAGATCATTTGTTTGCTCTAATACAAAATATAGTTCGTTATATCTTAATACTATTTTTTTATTAGCAGAAGATGAGATGGAGCACCAAAAATATAACTATAGATATTTATGTAAGTACCATAAAAGAGAAAAAGAAGATTTTATTCTTAATATGCAGCCAAGATTGAGCTGTGTGGATTATTATATAAAACAAGATGGAAGAAAACATTTTAAATCAAAGAAAGATGTTATTATTAAAAAGTATTTGATTGATGAACTAGGATATGATTATTCAAACATTGATATAAAAAAACTAGATATTAAGATTATAAGTCATACTTTTAGTTGTGGGCTTGATCCTCAAAAGAAATCAGATAGATTATTTATCGATAATTATTTAAAGCAATTAATAGATATATATAGCAAAAAATCATATAATGCTCACGATATTATAAGTTTCTACGAAATATCAGAAGTAGAGAACTATTTTAAGAACAAATTGCTAGATAAAGATTTATACTCTTTAATTATTGACATTTTATTTGATAATGCTGATTTTCAAAAGTTTACAACTGAAACTATAGATTTTTATTTAAATATATTAGCATCTTTAACAGCTTTTTACTTTGATTCCTATGATTCAAAAGAAAAGCGTGTGCATGTAGAACGTGTTATTAGAGTGTTGGAAAGATATATAAATAATATCAAAGTTGAATATGTGAAAACTGAATTTTCTAGAGCATTGTTTCTTGGATTTGATAAGTTTGTTGGCCGAGGAGATTGGAGTGAATTCAAAACAAATTATGATTATTCAGATAAGATGTTTTTAAATGAAATGTTCTCAAAATATGGCTATCTACACTTTTACGATTTATTAGTTGTAATCTATCATCTTCAGTATAAAAAATTACTTCCAGAAATACTGATTTCACTTCATACCTCATTAAAAAAATACTGTGAATCCACGAAAAAACGTATTAGTGATATGGAAAAAACAATTAGATTCATGAACCAAATTATGTATTTTGCATATGTAAATTTTGAAAGTGAAATAAAATCTGATAAGGAACTAATAAACTCATTCGAGGGAATATTATGTCTTCTCATTGAGTTAAAAGATGAAAAATCTGCAGTCTTATTAGATGAATTTAGAATTCATTAGAGGTGCTTATGAAAAAGATATTAATTCTATTATTAGCTGTTACGTTTGTGGGACTGACATCTTGTGATAAATCAAACAGCACACCTAATCCAACTACTGATGAACCTAGTACAACAATTACTACTCCATCAGATGATAATTCAACAACCAAGGAAGATGAAACTGAAACTATGAAATTAACATTGAAAATAGATGATATGGAAGTAGATGTAATATGGTCTGATAATGATTCGGTAAAAGCTTTGAAGAATCTTGCTAAAGATGGATTAACTATAAATATGAGTAAGTATGGTGGATTTGAGCAGGTAGGTTTAATTGGTTCTACATTACCATCGGCTGATACTAGAATTACAACTAATCCAGGAGATATAGTTTTATACTCATCAAATCAAATAGTATTATTCTATGATTCTAATACATGGTCTTTTACGAAATTAGGACACATCAATTTATCTAAAAGTGAATTAACTGATTTACTTGGTGATGTAGATGTTGTGATTACACTTAATTTAAAATAGGTAAGAATACTTAGAGTTCTAGATTTATTTCTAATTATGGTGTATACTTAAATCGATAATTCTAGAGTGCCAGAAAGTTGGGGAAGGGCTCAAAGGAGGTACTTGCTTATGGATTATCGAAAAGCCATATTAGATAAAGAAGCAACAAGTATTAGACTTAGGTCCCTTAGAATCAAAGCTAATTTAACACATGAAAGATTAGCTGCATTACTTCAATTAAATACACCTAGGGTGATATATGATTGGGAATGTGCAAAGAAGATGCCTAACGTTGAAAATTTGTATAATTTGGCTCTAATATTTAATATAAAAATGGAGGATTTACTCGTAATGAGGTAATCCTCTATTTTTTTTGAACTATAGTACATTTTATTGTTATTTTATGTTTGATATACTACAAGTGATGCAAAGTAGTTGTCCCTTAGTATTGAAATAAAATTCAATTCTATGGTATAATTATACCATAGATACATATGCATGTTCTGAAACCGTGGAGTAAGAACTTTACCTATATGAAATGTTGGAGCGAATCTTATGGTTGGGATATACCATATGAGGAGTAACCCAATAGTTAAAAGCTAAATTTCAAGAGTGGTATTGCGTGTCTAAACAAAATAACATATGAAGAGGATAAATGTTATTGAAGTGGCGATAGGCTAATACCTACCGTCACTTTTTCGTTTTAAGGAGGTGTCAATAACATGAAGAAAAAGAGTAAAGTCATAGGCAAAGACTATGATAAATTAGAGAAAAATAATCTATGTGGAAGAATCGATTATTATGGTCTTATCGCTAAAGATGGTAGAATTAAAATTGACACAAAAAGATATAAGAAATTCTTTGCTATCCCAGATAGTAAAATTGAAAATAGACATTCTGTTTATTACCTTCCAACTAAACAACATAGATCTGATTATAAATGTAATTGGTTTAGAGATTTATTAGCAGGATATAAACAATTATGGTTCAGAGAATATAAGAGCTTTATTGATAGTATAAAGACTCCTAAGCAAGTAGAGGATAATGCAAGATTATCTTATCTTTCTGATGGTGTTTTGGAATATGATGAAGTTAATGCTAAAGCATTTGTTGCAGGAATTAAAAGAACTAAAGAGTATAAAGTTATTATCAAATCTCTATATGCTCAATTCTTTCATCAATTAATGTCCAGTATTGATGCGCTATGCTTAAAGATGCTTACAGCATGTGGATATAAAGAGGAAGATTATACCAAAAAACAATTTGATATTTATATGCAAGGTTTACAAGGTGATAGTGCATTATCATTTAGGCAATATACAAATTATCCTTTATATGATAGAGCATTTACTGTTTGGAATTTTCTAAAGCATAATTCTCTTAGATCATATAGGATTTTAAAACAATGGTATCCTAAAATGGTCTGGGACCCAGAAGATAAATACCAAAATGGTGAATCTGCACTTTTTGTTGTTAAGCTAGATGAGAAATTCATTTTAGATTGCTTAGACAACTTGCATCTATTCTTTGATGAATTATGTGCGAGATCTTTTGGTGAAAATGCTGAAGACGCACAATGGGATTATGATGACTATTTCTATGAAGTTGTGAAGGACCAAATAGATGTCATTATTAATCCTTCGGATTTATAGGAGGTAACAATTATGGGGGGTGTAATTGGACCTAGTCAAAGAAATTTAAGAAGATGGGGAATGATGAATAACTCTAATAATATAATTGATAATTCGGTTAAACTGAATCAAACAGTAAACAAACCATCTATAGATGAAAAGGTTATATCAAAGGAGGCTAATAGTATGAAATGCAAAAAAGTAAGTATAATGGATGCAATTGGGCATGATGTTTTTTTAGAAAATTATGGTATAGCTACCATTTCAATTTATAATTATTATTTTAATGTTGGTAATAACCAACAAATACAATTAAATCAATTATATAAAGCAACGACAGCAGATTATTTTGATCCATTAAATAGTAATGGTGAAAATGTAATAAGAAATGAATCATGGGATTCGGAAAAATATTATATGAAGGACCCTAATAAGCGAAATAATGGTTATTATGATTATGGATATAATAGTAGTCTAATAAAAGGTCAAGAAAAAGAAGTAAAAATAAAATCATTATCTATAACTTTTTATATAAAATATCAGACTAGTTTTGGCCGGATGAGAACAACAGGTAAGGAATATTTAACATTAGAGTTTAAGAATAAAAAAGAAATGAACGATTACACTGTTTGGTTACTTGAAAGTTTTGATGAAAAAGAATTAAAACACCCTGCATTGGCTGATATTAAACCTAATGATTTATTTTATTGCGTTTGCTATGGTGTAGCAAAAATAGAAAAAGTTTATAAGTATCCAAATAGAAAGAATTTAATTTGTGATGTTATAACGGAAAGAGGCGGAAAAATAGAAATTGATGCTTCCTGCTCAAATCTGTATTATCTTCCTTATGATGAGCCAAAAAATCAATTACTGATTTTAGATAAATGTGATAATGAGTTAGCGTTAATGCCATATGTCATTCGTGAAGGTCAAACATTTAATGTTTATTGGAAATCAATAGAAGAAGCAGCCGATTATATTGTTTCTTTATATAAAATTATCGAGGAAAATGGTAGAAAATATTTATATCATTTAAATGATTATACTGTTGAAAGAAATGAAAATATGTTTGTTATTTCTGGATTAATAGGAAATACATTTGTATTTAAAGTTTCAGCTGAAGATAGAAGCGGTAAAAAGATTGCGGTTAGTCGTGGTATTGTTAACGGATTTCCAACATATCTAGCTGAGGAGGAATAACTATGAATGTCTATGTTGAAAGTTTATTATGTGGCCTAATGGTATATTGGGATGAAGAAAAAGATGCTGCTAGATATTATGTGCATCTTTTAATTGGCGAAACAAAAAAAGAAAACAAAATAGTTGCAGATAGAACCACATCTGTTTTAACTGAAAAAACTAGCTATCATGAAATTGCTTTAGTTGAAGTAGAGAGAAATATTAAGTACCATTCTTTTACTAATTTAGGCAAAATAGATCAAGAAGCTAAGACTACAAGTTGTACAGGCGCTTGGAGCAGACCTGCCTCTAAAGAAACAGGAAAGAATTATTATATCTACGTTGAAGCAGAAGATAAAAATGGAAAAATAATAAATAAATCAGAATGTGTTGAGGGAGTAGTATATTCTATGGTTAATGGATACTTTTCACTGGAGGGATAAACATGAGATATTATGAAGAAGAATTAGAAACTTTAATTAAAGCTGGAGCAAAAGTTGTTGAAGTTGCTTCGTTTGAATGGGAAAGAGTTCATGGTTTTACTAACTATGTTGCAGAAGATTTGAATATAGATTGGTATTCATGGAGTAGCGTTTCTGGATTAAAAGTATGGGAGGGGAGCGGATTTAAAGTAATTAATCCTGATTGTGTTACTCTAACTGCTGTTTTAGATTACTATCTAAAAAATGAAAATGATATGCTATTAGTTTTAGAAGACTTCCACCCCTATAGTGAAACTAATAATCCAGTTAACATTAGATATATTAGAGAAATGATGCGTGCTCAAAATTATCAAGGAAACTATAAGAAAGCTATCATTTTAAGTTCACCTAATAAATTTGTACCAGAAGAACTTTCTAAGGAATTACCTGTTATTGAAGTAGAATTACCAGATAGATCTACAATTGAAGTTATAGCAAATAGTGTTGTTGAAGAATACACTGAATATTGCATGGAAAGCGAAATAACTCCTAAGCTTCTTGAATCAGCTCTTGGTTTAACTGTAATGGAAGCAAGATTAGCATTTGCTAAAGCAATTATCACTAATAGAAAACTAACTGAAGATGAAATTCCTCTAATCATTAGCGAAAAAGAACAAATAATTAAAAAGAGTGGATTACTTGAATATTTCCATCCAAAAGAATATTTAACAAATATTGGTGGTTTGGAAAACTTAAAGGAGTGGATTCATAAACGTGGTAACGCATATAGTGATGAAGCTAAAAAATTTGGATTAAATACTCCACGTGGTGTTTTATTACTAGGTGTTCCAGGTTGTGGTAAATCATTAACAGCGAAGGCTATTGCTAATGAATGGAAGTTCCCATTACTTAGATTTGATTTAGGTAAAGTTTTTGGTGGTATCGTAGGTGAATCTGAAAGAAACATTAGATATGCACTTGATGTAGCAAAGACAATTTCACCATGTGTTTTATGGATTGATGAAATTGAAAAAGGTTTAAGTGGAACCCAATCAAGTGGTAGAACTGATGGTGGAACTAGTGCCAGAGTATTCGGTACATTCTTAACTTGGATGCAAGAAAAGAAAGAACCAGTATTTGTTGTTGCAACAGCAAATGATATTAGTGCATTACCTCCAGAATTATTAAGAAAAGGTAGATTTGATGAAATATTCTTTGTTGATTTACCTTCTGCAAGAGAAAGAGAAAACATATTCAATATTCATTTGAAAAATAAGAATAGAAATGCAGCTGATCTTAAATTAGATATGCAGAAGCTAGTAAAAGCGAGCGAAGGTTTTTCTGGTGCTGAGATTGAAGAAGTTGTTAATGAAGCTTTATTCAACGCATATGCAAACGGCCAAAAAGACCTAGAAATGAAGAATTTATTAGATTGCATAGCGACAACCTCACCATTATCAAGAACTATGGCTGAAACAATAGCTAATTTAAGAAAATGGGCAGAACAAAGAGCTAGATTAGCAAGTATAGATGCCCCTGAAGCTGTAAAAGATTTGGGTACAGAGGTTCCTAGATTACAACAAGAATATAAGAATCCATTTATTACTAAGAAAAAGGATATTTAATATATAAAAAAAGGCGACTTAATTAGAATTGAAATTAAAGAAGCTAGAGAAGAAGGACTTTTGCTTTATTCGTACAAGAAAAAAGAAGATGTTTTTGTTGTGCTCTCTTCTTTGAAATCTAGTTATTCATCAAAGAAATATTCAAAATTGGTAGGGACTCCGATTGTTTTACGCATTGTTTCTTCTAGGCCCAATTTAGTTTTAAGTGAGAAATATATGCAAGAAGGCAATCCTATATTTGATGATTTTGCATTGAAGCCAGTCGGTGCTAATGTTCAGATTATGCAAGAATAAATATCGGAAGAAAAAGAAGTGATAAGCATGATTGAAAATAAAAAAGTAATAATAACAAAAGAGAATACTTTTGATAAAGGATGGACATTATTTCATCCTTTCGATTTAGGCATTGATAGAAATCGTTTATTTAAAGACACAATGATTTCTGATGTTATTAGATTGATAACTCACTCAAATGAAGTTAATCTTATTCTATGTGATTCATGTTTATCAAGTAGAATAGTTAATGAAATTGAATGGGCAAATAAATATATAAAATTAAATATAATTGCCAAAGACGAATCAATTATTAATAATTACAAGAAGTTTTCTTATAATAGTAAAAAAATAGATAATACAGTTGATTTTAATTATATAGACATAATTGGAAAAGAAAATGCCCATTTTATGATTTCTGATGGATACACTGAAATAGATGATTCTTT
>ULUB01056713.1_pt1 | contig 10862 bp, 9 predicted proteins | sample 1958111 | NCBI WGS metagenome assembly ULUB01 (sample SAMEA4835749, study PRJEB28245) | human gut metagenome | biome: gut microbiome; material: fecal sample | place: Denmark | collected 2008
ATATATAATGATGATATGAAAAATGAAACGGATAATATTAATACCCTTTATTTTTATTTGAGTTATGATAAAAGCTTAAGCATAGCTGCAAATAAGCTCTATATTCATAGAAATACCGTATCATATCGACTTATGAAAATGTCTGACATGTATGATATGGATTTTAATGATCTGATGCAAAATAAAATCTACTTATATTCAATCTTTTTAGTTAAATATTATCATTATAAATTACTGATGAATGAAACAGGTTTTCTTTTAAAAAAAGCTTAAATATGATAAAATAAAAGTAGAAAACAAAATGGAGTTGATATTTTGAATATATTAATAGTAGGTCTTGGTCTTATTGGTGGCTCCTATGCGATGGGGCTAAAAAAAGCTGGGCATAAAATATATGGAGTTGATGTTAAGCAAAGTACGCTTGATTATGCTTTATCACATAACATGTGTGATGCCGTTTCCCTTGATGCATCTGAATTTATTACCATTTCGGATTTGATTATTATTGGGCTTTATCCTGATCATATTCTAGAATTTTTAGAAAGCTATCATTCCCTTTTTAATTCTAAACAGGTTATAACTGATGTTTGTGGTGTTAAATCCGCATTTATTCACAGAGCAATTAAACTTGCATCACCTGCAATTTATATCTCACATCATCCTATGGCTGGTAGGGAAAAATCAGGAATAGAATATGCTGATAATAAAATATTTGATGGTATGAATTTCTTAATTGTAAATGTAGAAAATAAAGAATATGAAATTAATATTTTAAAACAAATAGGTCATGATTTAGGCTTTGGGCGTATTTCTCTTATGAGCCCTAAATATCATGATAAAATGATAGGATTTACTTCACAGCTTACACATGCTATTGCTGTATCTCTTGTAAATAGTGATACGGAAGATGATACCAAAAATTTTATTGGCGATTCATACAGAGATCTTACAAGGATAGCTATGATTAATGAAAATTTATGGAGTGATTTATTTTTTGCAAATCGAGAATATTTGTTATCTGAGATAACCAATTTTGAATCCGAGCTTTTAAAACTTAAACTTTGTCTTGTTGAAAATAATAAGGAAGGTTTAAAGGAAATCTTTATTAAATCAAAGAATAAACGAAAAGAGATGGAAAAATGATACTTAAAATGAATTTAGGACCTAATTCCTATGATATAGTGATTAAAAAGGGTGCTTATAATAAGATGAATGAGGAAATTAAAGCAGTTTATGATAAGCAAAAAATATATATTATAACTGATTCTAATGTTGGTCCATTATACTTAGATAAAATTAAAAATGAACTTCATGACTTTAAAGTTTATTCTGTATGTGTTGAAGCAGGAGAACAATCAAAGAGTTTTGAAACCTATAAAGAGGTTTTAACTAAGCTTCTTGATTTAGAAATAAAAAGAGGAGAATTACTAATTGCACTTGGGGGTGGGGTAATTGGTGATTTAACAGGATTTGTTGCCTCAAGTATTTATAGAGGTAATCCCTATATTCAAATACCGACCTCGTTATTAGCTCAAATGGATTCTTCAATTGGTGGTAAAACAGGTATTGATTTTTATGGTAGAAAAAATATAATTGGGGCCTTTAAACAACCTCTTAAGGTTATTATTGATCCTAATGCTTTAGAAACTTTGCCCAAGGTTGAATTTAATAATGGTATGGGGGAACTTATTAAACACGGCTGTATCGGTAATAGAAAACTGTTAGACATGCTTTTAAATAGTGATGTTAAAATAACAGAAGAAATTATTTATGAATCATTATGTGTTAAAAAAAACATTGTAGAAATTGATCCTTTTGATTTAAAGGAAAGAATGTTTTTAAATTTTGGTCATACATTCGGCCATATCGTTGAGCTTGATGGTCATTTAAGACATGGTGAGGCTGTTGCGAATGGAATGCTTATGGCAATACAAATGGGTATTGATTTAGGTCTAACAAATCCTTCTTGTTATGATACGCTAAAAAAAATATTACTTAAATATGACTTGCCTATTAAAAACTATGATTATAAGGAAATTATTAAAAACACAGTTTATGATAAAAAGAACATTGCTGGTGAGGTTTCCTTTATATTAATCAGTGATTTTGGTGCAGTATTTGCTAAAAAAATTAGTGAAAGTGAGCTTTTAAATTATGAATGTAAGAATTAAACCTGGCCGCTTGAAGGGGGAAGTAATAATACCGCCATCAAAGAGTCTTGCTCATAGAGCTATTATTGCGGCCTCTTTAGCAAATGGTATTTCTAAAATAACTAACATAGCTTATTCTGAGGACATAAAGGCTACAATTGAAGGAATGAAGGCGTTAGGTGCTAATATAGAATGTTATAGTGATTATCTTTTAATTAAAGGCTCTAATGTAGAAAGGATTAAAAATGTTATTGATGCAAACGAATCGGGTTCTACTTTAAGATTTTTGATTCCTATTGCCTTAATTAATAAAGAAGAGATTACATTTGTTGGACATAATAGATTGGTAAATAGACCACTTGATGTATATTATGATTTGTTTGAAAAGAAAGGGATTGCTTATTCACATCCGAAAGATGCATATTTACCTTTAAAGCTTAAGGGTAGTCTTAAGCCTGGAATATATGAGGTTCCCGGCAATGTATCAAGTCAGTTTATTACGGGTCTTTTGTACACCCTGCCACTTTTAAATGGAGATTCAAAAATTATTATTACAACTAAACTTGAATCTAAGGGGTATATTGATCTTACTGTTGATATTTTAAGACGATTTGGAATAACTATTGATGTTTTTGAAGAAGAAATAGATATTAAAGGAAATCAAAACTTTAAACCTTGTGATTATCAAGTTGAAGGAGATTTTTCCCAATCAGCTTTTTTCTTTCTTGCTAATATGCTTGGGAATGATATTATACTTAAAGGAATGAATTTAGCATCATTTCAAGGAGACAAAAAGATTATTTCTGATATTTCTGATTTTGGTGGTGTTATTAAGCATGAAGCTGAAGGCCTTAAGGCTTTACCAATTAATCTTCATAGTGCTAATATTTCATTCGCTCAATCTCCAGATTTAGGCCCAGCTTTAACTGTACTTGCAAGTACGATAAGAAATGAACGTTCACATTTTTATGATGCTTCAAGGCTTAGGATTAAGGAATGCGATCGTATTAGTGCGATGAAAGAGGAAGTAGAGCGTCTTGGAGGTCATATTGAGGAATTTCCTGATGGTATGGACATCTATGGTAGTAGTCTTCATGGAGGAGTAGTTTCTTCTCATAATGACCATAGAGTTGTAATGGCTTTAGCGATGTTATCAACAGTTGTATCAGAAGACCTTGTAATTGAAGGTGCAGAAGCAGTAAACAAAAGCTATCCTAACTTTTTTGAGGTATTGGCTTCTTTAGGAGGTGTAATAAGCTATGAGTAAATTAGATGATGCAAGAATAATTATTAATGAATGTGATAAGGAAATGATTACTTTATTCAAAAAAAGGATGAGTGCTGCTAAAATGGTGGCAGAATATAAGGCATCAAATAATCTTCCTATTTTAGATTTAAAAAGAGAAAATGAACTTATTAAGCGTAATACGCAAATTCTAAATGATCAAGAATTAGAAGGCTACTATATTACTTTTTTAGAAGGAATGCTTAAGGCCTCTAAGGATTATCAAGAAGAGCTGATTAAGGAGCAAAATAAATAATGAAGTGTTTTGGTTTAATTGGCAATCCCCTTGGACATAGTTTTTCACCTTTAATTCATAAACATCTTTTTGGTATAAAAAACATTGATGCATCTTACAAACTTTTAGAAACAACGCCTGAAAATTTAAAAAAAAGAATTGATGAGTTAAAGTCAGGCGAATATGATGGTTTTAATGTTACTATTCCTTATAAAATTGAAATAATGAAATATTTAGATGAAATATCACCTGAAGCTTTGGCGATTGGTTCTGTAAATACAATATGTATGAAAAATGGCAAGGTGGTTGGTTATAATACAGATTATTTTGGCTTTAAAAGAGAACTTGAATATTATAATATTAAGGTTGAAAAACAAAATGCTTATGTCCTAGGTACTGGTGGAGCTTCAAAAGCGATTACCAAGGCATTAGAAAATATGAATGCTAATGTTACCTTAGTATCTCGTCATCCTAAAAATAACATAATAGGATATGAGGATTTAAAATCAAAGAAAATTGATTTAATTGTTAATACTACACCGGTTGGAATGTATCCTCACATGGATGATTCACCTCTTGATGAGGAAATAGCTTCAAAAGCTAAATGTATTATGGATATTATTTTTAATCCGTCTAAGACTAAGCTTATGAGCTATAATAAGAACAGTTATAATGGACTTTTAATGCTTATTTTTCAAGCTGCAGAGGCAGAAGATATTTGGCTTGATAAAGTATATGATATTGATTATAATAAAATCATTGAAGACGTAAGGGGTGATATTGGTGAATAGCATTGGTAGGTTATTTAGAGTTTCAATTTTTGGTGAATCTCATGGGATCTCAGTAGGAGTTCTTGTAGATGGGGTGCCTGCAGGTATTAAGCTTGATAGTCATGATTTTGAGTCTGACCTTTTAAGAAGAAAAGCGCAAGGATTAGGTACAACGCCAAGAATTGAAGCCGATGAGCCAATAATCGAAAGTGGACTTTTTAATGGTTTTACGACGGGGGCTCCGATTTTAATTAGATTTTTAAATCAAAATACTAAAAGTAAGGATTATTCTAATTTGGTTAATCATCCAAGACCATCACATGCCGATTTAACTGCTAAAATAAAATATAAAGGATTTAATGATTATCGTGGTGGTGGTTCATTTTCAGGAAGACTTACGCTTGGTATTGTAGCTGCGGGAGTAATTGCTAAAAAGATATTACCACTTAAATATAATACGAAAATTGTTAATCTAAATGGTAGTACTGATGAGTCTAAATTTAGGTCTATTTTAGAAGAAGCAATTGATAAGCATGATAGTGTTGGGGGAATTGTAAAAATTACTATTTCTAGTGTACCAGCTGCATTAGGTGAACCTTATTTTGACAGTGTCGAATCAGTTTTATCTCATCTTTTATTTTCTGTAGGTGGGGTAAAGGGTGTTGAATTTGGTGTTGGCTTTGATGGTGTTGGACTATATGGGTCAGAATTTAATGATCCATACATTGATAGGTTTGGTAAAACGAAAACGAATAATAATGGGGGAATTAATGGTGGAATTACGAATTCAAATGATATTGAGTTAAGAATTATGATGAAACCCACACCATCAATTGGTGTTGCACAAAATACTTATAATTTTAAGGCTGATAAGATTGAAAGCCTTTTAATTGAGGGCCGTCATGATACAGCAATCATATTAAGAGCACTTCCTGTGCTTGAAGCTATGTGTGCAATTGGGCTTTGTGATTTATATATGGTAAATAAAGGAATATTAGGTGAATAAGATGTTAGATTTTAAAGAAGTAACAAGAACATATACGCATGATGAAGCAATAAAGGAAGCTTCACGATGCTTAAGCTGTAAGGTGCCATTTTGTAAGAAGAATGGTTGCCCAGCAGGATTGAGAATAAATGAATTTATTGCTTGCTTAAAAAATGATGATGTGAATGGTGCATATGAGATTTTAATGGATGGTACTAATTTATCGCCAATCTGCTCACGTGTATGTGATCATCGTAAGCAATGTATTGGGAATTGTATCCGTAATAAGATGAAAACACAAGATCCTGTTCATGTAGGACCACTAGAGCGTTATGTAATGGAAAATAAAACAATTGAATTAAAACCTGTAACTACGTGGAGTGATAAGAAGGTAGCTATTATTGGCTCAGGTCCAGCAGGAATTTCATGTGCACTTGAACTTGTAAAAAATGGAATTCACGCCACCGTCTATGAAAGAGAAAAGCATTTAGGAGGGGTAATGAGCTATGGTATACCTGAATATCGTCTTCCTAAAAAGTTATTAAATGAGCATATTGAATTTACTAAGCGAATGGGTGTAAATTATGTAACTGAGCATGAAGCTATTCCTAGTGAATTATTAAATAAGTATGATATGGTATTTATTGGCTGTGGACTTGGTAAATATAAATCACTTAGAATACCTGGTGAAGATGCCAAGGGCGTGTATAGTGCTGGTGATTTCTTGAAGGCTGTAAATATGAAAGAATCCTATGGCGAGGGTGAAGGTGTTAAACTTCAAGGAATTACTTATGTTGTAGGAGCTGGTAATGTAGCAATGGATTGTTGCCGTACAAGCCAAAGAGTTGGCTCTGATAAGACGGTTGTTGTATATAGAAGAAGTTTAGAAGAGGCACCTGCTTCAAAGGATGAACTTGATGATGCAATGGCAGAGGGTGTTTCATTTAATTTCTTACATAATCCTGTTGAAATTATTACAGAAAATGGTAAGGTAAAAGCTATTAAATGTGAAATTATGGAACTTGGAGAACCTGATGAATCAGGAAGAAGAAGTCCAGTTGGCTCAGGAAAATATGAAGAATTTAAGTGTGATAATGTAATTGTAGCGATTGGTCAGTCTCCAGATAAGAACTTAACTGAGAAGTTTGGAATTGAGCTTAACTCAGGATATATTGTATCAAACGATGGAATTACAACATCTGACGAACGTATTTTAGCTGGTGGAGATATTGTAAGAGGTGCAGATACTGTTGTAAGAAGTATGGTTGATGGTAAGAAGGCTGCACATATTATTATTGATAGATTAAAGTAATGATAATTAAGGAGGGATATCCCTCCTTGTTATTTTTATTTGAAATAAGTTTTCAAAAAATAGAAAAGATTTTTATATGAAAAAATAATGTAAAAAAATTATATTACAGGGAAATTAGGAAAACTTTTTGTTAAAATTATAAAAAAACTCTTGCAAATCAGTTTTAGTTATGGTAACATATAGGAGCTGCAAGTAATTTAGTAGTAATTTATAAAATTGGTTCGGTGGTGTAGTGGTTAACATGCTAGTCTGTCACACTGGAGATCGCGGGTTCAAGTCCCGTCCGAACCGCCAACTTTTGCACCGTTAGATCAATTGGATAGATCGTTTGGCTACGGACCAAAAGGCTAGGGGTTCGAGTCCTCTACGGTGCGCCATCTTTTAAAATATCTTATAATTTTCTATTGACATTGCAAATGAGATTTGATATAATTTTAAGTGCAATTTTGTCAAGATCGGAAAGTAGCTTAGCTTGGTAGAGCGCCTGGTTTGGGACCAGGAGGTCGCAGGTTCAAATCCTGTCTTTCCGACCATTCTTTATGCAGGTGTAGTTTAATGGTAGAACCTCAGCCTTCCAAGCTGACTACGTGAGTTCGATTCTCATCACCTGCTCCATAAAAACAAGATAGCTAAGCTATTTTTTATAGATTGAGGATATGAGAGAAACACTCACATCTCTTGCAATGAGAGGACATTTAGAATGTCCTTTTTTGTTTTTTCTTGATTGCTATGCAAATACTTCTGAGTCGTGTTTAACTCCGTATGGCCTAATACATTTTGTGTTTCTTTATGTGGTATACAGATATTCATTAGCTCAGTAGCTAAAGAACAACGTAATTTATGTGCTGATATTAATTACTCAATTTATTTAGGTATTAAATTTACAGTTTACTGAACCTTATATCAGTTCCATCTAAGATGTAAACAATAAAATAAAAAAAGTAAATTAACTTCAATGTTAGTATTGTAAAATTTACGTTTGTATAAGTCAAAAAAGAAACAAAAACTTCGCACGTTAAACCTAAAAGGCAACACACCCACATCGTATTTTGCTTCTTTAACTATATTATAGAATTTTTTTTAATGTCAAAAAAATTATGACAATTAATGATGATGTTAAGTATAAAAATATTCAATAAAAAATGATAAATATTTAATATGGTTAGTCAAAAAGAAAAAGTAAGCTATTATTTCGTTTAGAATACGAAATAATAGCTTACTCAATCTATAAGTATTATATGATAAAAAATTATATTTACAATAGCGAATAATAAAAAAAGAATAAGTTGGTAACTAATTTAAATATTTGTAAAAATAATTTTACGTTTTTCTTGATAAAATAAAAAATGTTGTATATAATAAAAGTAGAAGGAAGCCTATTCAACGGCTTACTCCTGTAAACTAAAAAGAATTACAAGAAAAACACCGGTTGTGACGGTGTTTTTCTTTCCCTCTTGCAATTGATTACTCAAAAACTATCTCTTTTTTTCAAAGAAATAATTTGTACTATCAATCTTATTATTGATACAATAAGGTTAATGATAGCAATAATTTCTTGCATTTGGTTGAGTCCTCCAGGAACACTCTTGGAGGACTCATGCATTTAAAAACATGAGTACCACCTCCAATACGTGAAACTCGGAGCAAGCATCGTTTTATAGACTTCCTATTGGTATTCTAATTTATTTTGATAGTAATTGCTATTGACAAATAAAAAAATTGAATATAAAATTAAGTCAGTAGATATACATGTAAGAGAATATTTAAATTTATTGTCTTGCTATAAGTATATCTTTTTTTGTTCTATAAAGAAAAAATGAAAAAACAAAAAGTATTAAAAGTATTAGGAGCAGCAGCTTTAGTAGGGCTTACAAGCTTAACAATGACAAGCTGTAGCTTAACTGATTGGATTGGTGGAATTATTCATCCAACTGAAAAGCCAGAAACACCAACACCTGATGAGGATAATAAACAGGATTCAGGAAATGTTATTGTTGAATCTGCTCAAGGAGCAACAGTTACATTCAATGCAACGGTTACTCCTGATAATGCAACTGATAAATCTATTACATGGTCGTTAGCTTGGAATGGTTCTGATTCAGGAAATGTAAATGATTATGTTTCGTTGAACATTACAAATGAAACACATACAGTTACTGTAACGTGTAATAAAGTATTTAATACACAAATTAAGCTAACTGGTAAAACTTCTGGTGGACAAACTACAACTGCTACTGTAGACATTTTAAAACGTGACGTATCAGGTGGAATGAACGTCGATGGATACTTAGGTGAAGAACAAGTATCTAATAGCTTTGCGTTTGATTTTAGTGATAATTTTAAAGTATATGATACTAATAATGTAATAGGGTCTAACTTAACATTTGGACAAGGATCAACGGTTAGATCAAATATGGAATCTGGTGGTGAGTATTACATTGGTTTTTATGGTGGTACAAAAGGGCAAAAAAGTGGAACAATTGGAACTCCTACAATGTCATATTATTACAACTGGACTTCTGAATTTGAAGCATATTTAAAACAACAAAATGCGACAGATATTATTAATAAAAAACAACAATATTATACTGAGGAAAATTATGATGAATCATATGATTGGGCTAGTGTAGTTTTAGGATGTAATATTTCTGCTGATGAATATTCGTTAATGAAAAAATATAGCGATTTAATTGATAATTATAGAAAATTATCTTCAAATAATTATATAATGAAAGTTGATTTAAAAATACAATCTGTTTATAACGGAAATGTATATGATTTAAATTCTGGAACAGTTTATTTTAATTATAGTATTGATCCATATATTCAAACAACAGGTGTATCAATTGGTAACTCTTCATCAATTATTACAAAATAAAGCAATATCAAATAAGCGATAGAACAAGCTAAAATTCTATCGCTTGTTTGATTAATTAAGGAGTAAATTAAATGATAAAGTTAAAACTTCAAATGTTTGGTGGAAGAGGCGCATCTAGTGGAATGAGTATTGCAGGACGTAAATATGGTACTGAATATAAGACTCTTCATCAATTAAGAAATATAAAATATATTAGGTATAATTTATCTATGGCAAGTAAAAATCCTTTTGAAACACAAGCTAGTAATAGAATCTATGCAGTAGTTAATTTTAGAGATGAAATAAAATCAATTGTGTTTTTTGATTCAAAAGGAATGAAAAGTAAAGAATATGATATAGTAGGGCAAGCTCATAGAATAGATGGAGAATTGATTTTGCCCCATGTTCATTTAGGCTATAATCATGGTGAAAATGGTACAAGAAAGCCCACGGAAGATGAGCAGGCAGAAATTGACACTATTTTAAAAGAATGGTATAATTTTAAACATAGGAAGTAGTTTAAGAGGCAAAATAGCTCTTGGACAAATCGAACCTGGGGGATTTTTTCCTGCGTATAAAAATATACCGGTTTTTTGTAACTCCCAGGCAAGAGGCGTACTTACATAGCAGATCCACGTTCGAATCGTGGCGCCTACAACATAGTAGCAAGTAAAATTGCTACTTTTTTTATTTAGTTAATAATCTTGAATGTTGACAAATAAAAAAATTGAATATAAACTGAAATCAGTAGATATCCATGTAAGAGAATATTTAATTTATTGTCTTGCCATAAGTATATCTTTTTTTGTTCTATAAAGAAAAATGAAAAAACAAAAAATTAATAAGAAACGAATTTTCGTTGCATTTGGTTTAGGTGTTACATTAGGAAGCTTATTTATAATTCCTATGAATACTGCTCAAGCTTGTGCGATTGAACAACCATCAGGAGTTTCATTTAGTAAATCCTATGGTGATTTAAGAGTGATTCATAATAGTTTAGTTGATGAAGATATCATCGGATATAATTATAATAGCTTATATACTTTTTATGATTATGATGGTGGTTGGAAACTTGATGAAAATAGTGGTCTTTCTTCCTTTGGAACGTATACCGATAAATTCCATAGTGATTTAGTAGCCTTTGTTTCACTTGATGGAACAAATGATGATTTGAAAAAAAGTGCTATAAGTCAATTAGGAAATTATACCAGTACAACTTACAGTGAGCTCAAAACATATACTTCTTTTAATAGTCCGGTTAATAATAT
>ULUB01059773.1_pt1 | contig 10860 bp, 10 predicted proteins | sample 1958111 | NCBI WGS metagenome assembly ULUB01 (sample SAMEA4835749, study PRJEB28245) | human gut metagenome | biome: gut microbiome; material: fecal sample | place: Denmark | collected 2008
AATTTGATGAAGATCAGATTGTTAAATGCTTAAATAAATATGGAATTTATCTTGTGATAGAAGATGCTTTAAAAGGTACTAAAATAAGAGGATGTATGATGGTTAAAGCTGATAATCCAGTAATTTATTTGACAAAACTTTATAAAGATAAAGCATCATTTTATTTTGCTTTATATCATGAACTTGGTCATGTGAAATCAGATTATAATAAAGCGAAGAGTAAGATTATTATAGATGAAGATGAATTTTTAGAAAACAGGGCAGATCAGTTTGCAATAAATACGATGATTAGTCCAGCTATTTGGAATGAAATTATTAATGATAATGATAATGTTTTGAAAATATGTGAAGAAAATAATATACCTGTTTGTTTTGCAACTAGTAGGTTAGCTAAGGAAGGCTATATAGATTATACAAGTAAACTTTATAACAATTATAGAGAAAAGATTTGAACTGTCGCAAATTTTGCGACAACTGCTAATTAAACATTTATTTTAAAGATGGAAGTAAAAAAATCTTGCATTTTCCTACAATTTAATGTATATTATTAGTGGTACTTATTTCTCAGATTTAAAGAACTCCATCTTTATATCTTAGATTTAAGCGAATATTTATATAAAGGAGGATAGAACATGGCTTTAAGTAAGGAAGAAAAAGCAAAGTTAGTTAAAAAGTATGCTAAAAAAGAAGGCGATACTGGTTCAGCTGAAGTACAAATTGCTATTTTAACTGAAGAAATTAAGGAACTAACTGAACACTTAAAAACACACATTCACGATTATCATTCACGTCGTGGTTTACTACAAAAAGTTGGTAGACGTAGAAGTTTATTACAATACTTAATGAAAAAAGATGTTACAAGATATCGTGAAATCGTAAAAAGTTTAGGACTTAGAAAATAGTAGACACTCTTTTTAGAGTGTCTTTTCATAGAAAGGGACATAGATGTATGAAGAAAACGTTTGAATTAGATTTTTATGGGAGAAAAATAACCATCGAGAATGGTGAAGTTGCAAAGCAAGCTGATGGAGCAGTATTAGTTAGATATGGTGATACTGTTGTATTATCGACAGTTGTTGTGTCTAAAGAAGCAAGACTTCTTTCTGATTTTTTTCCATTAATGGTACTTTATCAAGAAAAATTATATTCGGTAGGTAAAATTCCAGGAGGTTTTATTAAAAGAGAGGGTAGACCTAGCGAAGCAGCAACCCTTGCAGCTAGAATGATTGATAGACCAATGAGGCCACTTTTTCCAGATGATTTTAGAAATGAGGTTCAAATAGTAAATACTATTTTATCAGTTGATCCAGATAATTCACCTGAACTTGCAGCTTTACTTGGTTCATCTATCGCAACATCAATTAGTAAGGTTCCATTTAATGGACCAGTTGCTGGAGTTAAAGTAGGTAGAGTTAATGGTGAACTTGTTATTAATCCGACTACAGAACAAGCAGAAGTTTCTGATATCGATTTAACGGTAGCTGGTACAAGTGAGGCTATTAATATGGTTGAATCATCAGCTAAAGAGGTTAAAGAAGAAGATATGTTAGAGGCTTTGATGTTTGGTCATGAAGCTGTTAAAAAATTAGTGGAATTTGAAAATACTATTGTTAAAGAAATTGGTCAAGAAAAAATGGAATATGAAAAATTAGAAATTACTTCAGAACTTAAAGAAGGAGTAACTAATTTAATTAAAGATGATATTGATAAAGCATTAAGAATTAAAGATAAGTTAGAAAAATATGCAAAGTTAGATGAAATTAAAGATAATTTAATTAGTAAATACGAATCTGAAAATGAAGATATGCATTCAGATGATTTAGAACAGTTAAAAGCTAAACTTGTAATTATCTATAATGAAGTAGAGTATGAATTATTTAGGCAGATTGTTGTTAAAGAACATACACGTGCTGATGGAAGAGCAATGGATGAGATTAGACCACTTTCTGCTTCAGTTGATTTCTTACCTAGAACACACGGTTCAGCATTATTTACAAGAGGGCAAACGCAAAGTTTATCTGTAACTACTTTAGGAGCTTTAGGTGAACATCAAATATTAGATGGACTTGGCTTAGAAGATTCTAAAAGATTTATGTTACATTATAACTTCCCACAATTTTCAGTTGGTGAGACTGGAAGGTATGGCGCACCAGGACGTAGAGAAATTGGTCATGGAGCACTTGGTGAAAAAGCATTATTACAAGTTATTCCATCAGAAGAAGAATTTCCTTATACAATAAGAGTTGTATCTGAAATACTAGAAAGTAATGGTTCATCATCACAAGCAAGTATTTGTGCGGGCTGTATGAGTTTAATGGCAGCTGGAGTTCCGATTAAAGCACCAGTTGCAGGTATTGCAATGGGATTAATTACTCATGGTGATGATTATACAATTTTAACTGATATTCAAGGAATGGAAGACCATCTAGGAGATATGGATTTTAAAGTTGCTGGTACTAAAGATGGTGTCTGTGCTTTACAAATGGATATCAAAATTAAAGGTATTACTAGAGAAATATTAAAAGAAGCTTTAGAACAAGCTAAGAAAGCTAGACTTCAAGTTTTAGATGTTATGCTTGGGGCTATTAAAGAACCACGTAAAGAAGTTAGTCAGTATGCACCTAAAGTGATGACTTTTATGATTAATCCAGATAAGATTAAAGATGTTATTGGTAAGGGTGGCGACATGATTACAAAGATTATTTTAGAATCTAGTCATGTTAATTCAGTTAATGATATCAACGCAGTTAAAGTTGATTTAGAAGATGATGGTAGAGTTGTTATTTACCATACTGATAAAAATGTTATCGATGAGACTGCTAGAAGAATTAAAGATATTGTTCGTGAAGTTGAACCTGATAAGGTTTATACAGGTAAAGTTGTTAAAGTTGAAGAGTTTGGATGCTTTGTAGAATTATGGCCTGGTTGTGAAGGTTTAGTTCATGTTTCACAATTAGATGTTAAAAGAGTTGAGAAACCTGGTGATATGGTTAAAGTCGGAGATGAGATTTTAGTTAAGTCACTTGGTTATGATAAAAAAGGAAGACTTAATTTATCTAGAAAAGAAGTTTTAAAAGCTAGTCAACCTGATGAGAAGAAAAAAGATAAAAAGAAAGAAGTTAATGAAGAGAAATAATTACTTATTGTAAAGAAGTGTTAAAACAAGTGATTTATCGAAAATGTTACTTGTTTTTTTTTTTTTTGGTTTATACTAGTTTTGTAAGATAAAGGAGAATGGTAAAAATGAAAAGAAGATTAAATAGGACCCAAAGGAATTATATAATAGTAGGACTATGTATGATATTAGTCATAATGGGTGTGGGATATGCGGCATTTTCTAGTCAACTTAGAATAAATGGAACAAGTAATATAACAAGTAATTGGAGTGTAAAAATAACAGATATCCAAAGTAAAGTAGTAAACGGAACTCCAGCAAACGCATCAGATCCAACACACACTGATACAACGGCAACCTTTAGAACAACACTAACAAGCCCAGGAGATACAATGCAGTATGATGTAACTGTATTAAATGAAGGAGATATCGATGCGAAATTAGATAAAATAACTGTACCAGAAAGTACAAATCCAGCCATAGGATTTGAAGTATCAGGAATAGAGGAAGGATCATTATTAGAAGCAAAACAAACAGCTTTGCTTACAGTCACAGTAAAATATAATGATGTAACAGAACAGCCTTCTAATTTAACAGCTGATTTAGAAGTAACATTAGATTATAGTCAAGCCCCAGAAGGATACGTACCACCTGCACCATCAGAATCAATCGGAGGCCAAGATGTAGAACTAGTAGAATCAGGGGATGGACTATACGAAGATACATATGAATCTGGAAGATTAATATACCGCGGACAAAATCCTGATAATTATATAATGTTTAATGATGAACTTTGGAGAATAATCGCTAAAGAAACAGATGGAACATATAAAATAATAAGAAATGATGTTCTAGCAAACAGAGCATACGATGAAGCTAATCATAGAAGTACAGAAAATAACTCATATTGTCAAAATCCAACATCTGGCTGTGGAGTATATGCAGCCGTAGAAGGAACATTTTCTTCACCAAGTGGATCACAAAGCGGAACAGTAACCGAAGATTCATCTATAAAAATATATTTAAATGAAGATTATTATACAAATAATATAAATAGTACAGCCAAAGGACAAATGATAAGCCATTCATTTAATATAGGGGCAGTAGAAAAATTAAATCAAAGTGGTTCTCAAGCTGATAGTATAGAAAAGAATATAGCCGGAGAGAAAATGTATCAATGGACAGGAAACGTAGGACTTGCCAACGTAAGTGATATATTAAGGGCAAGCACCAATCCATTATGTACTTCAGCCACAACTTCTGAAGAAGGTTTTGATGAATGTAATAGTAATTACTTATTAGATAAAGGAAGTGCAAGTACATTATATTACTGGACAATAAATGCTTTTTCTGACGAGTCTGGTGGATATTCTTATGGGGTTTGGAACGGTTCTGTGAATAGTTCGGCCGCGTATTTGGCCCGCCCTTACGCCTCTCTTAGTTCTACTAATGCTCCCCGCCCAGCTGTCTTTTTGAAATCTGATATTACTTTGAATGGAAGTGGAACTTTAGAAGATCCATTCACTATAGTGTAATAATTACACAATAATAAGAACAAATTAGTAAAGGCGAAGCCTTTATAAAAGGACCAGTTTGCTTAGCAAACTGAGTCCTAAAATATCGCTCTTCATGTGCGAAGCAAGTGAAGAGCGGGGTGATTATAGAATATAAACAAGGGGTAATATTAATAAGTGGAGATCTGAATCATAGTGTACGAATATAAGCTAGTGTGTAATTAAAAACACACTGGTTTTTTGTAAAAAATCGTCAAATTTATTTGATTACTTTTGTTTTTAAGGGAAAAATGATATAATTGTTATGTAATAATGGAGAGGATATCATGGCGAAGAAAAAAAGTAGAAAACAAAAGAAGGAACAACCTTCTTATAGTATAGAACTTAAGGGAATAATACTTATTTTAATTATGATAATTGGGTGCTGCCCATTTGGAGTAACAGCTGATATTATTAAAGGTTTTGCAGGATTTATTGCAGGTGGATGGTATATTTTACCGTTAGTTGCTACAGGTGCGGCTGGAATATATATGATGGTAAAAAGGGAGAAACCCGATTTTTTAACTTCTAGATTGGTCGGACTTTATATTTTAGTTTTGGGAATACTCATTTTATCACATACTGAATATATAAAACAATTAGGTAATCAAAGTATTGCTGCTTGGGATATTATTACAGCAACCATTGATAATTTAATGGCTTTTGTTAATCATACTGCTGATATACAAGGCGGTGGTATGCTTGGAGCTATATTTGCGGTTATTGGGGTAAAACTTCTTACTTTAGAAGGTACAAGAGTTGTATGTATTGCTTTAATTGTTTGCGGAATTATAATGTTTACAGGTGTATCTATTTATGATGCGGTAGGTTATATTAGAGATAAATTAAATAAAGCTAAAGAGGCTAAGATTAATAGAAAAGCTGAAAAAGCGGCTAAAGAAGCTGAAGAAGAATATGAAAATGAAGATAAGAAGGTTGTTATTTCATCTATAGATGAACTTCCTAAAGAACCGGTTAAGGAAGAAGTTTCTGAACATAAAGAAGAAGTTCATATTGATAGTAAAGGTTATAATAAACCACCAATGGGATTATTAATTAAACCTAAAATAAAAAAAGAAGCTATTAAAGCTAATCAAGATTCAATTAAAACTAATGTTACTGAACTTGAGAAAGTTATTAGAGATTTTGGGGTTGAAGGTAAAGTTGTTGCGGCTAATATTGGACCTTCTGTTACGCAATATGAACTTGAAATTAAATCTGGTACAAGATTATCTAAAATAACTGCTTTAAATAGAGAAATTGCTTTGGAGTTAGGTGCTAAAGATGTTCGTATACAAGCACCAATTCCTGGTAAAAAAACAGTAGGTATTGAATTACCTAATAAATCTATTATGTCAGTTTCTATTAGGGAGATTTTGGAAGCTGTTCCTAAAAGTAAAGAGGATTCTAAGTTATTAGTAGCTTTAGGTAAGAGTATTATGGGTAATCCTGTTTGGTGTGAGATTGATAAGACACCACATTTACTTGTTGCAGGTTCTACTGGTAGTGGTAAATCAGTGTGTATTAATAGTATGATTACTTCTATTTTGATGAGAACAAAACCTGATGAGGTAAAGCTTGTATTAGTGGATCCTAAAAAGGTTGAGTTATCTATGTATAATGGAGTACCTCATTTATTAACACCGGTTGTTACTGATCCTAAAAAAGCTAATATTGTTTTACAAAAAATAGTTAAAATAATGGAAGATAGATATGATTTGTTTGAGGGAAGTAAAACTAAAAATATAGCTGGTTATAATGCTTATGTTGATAAGAAAAATGAAAGTTTACCAGATGATGAGAAAATTAATAGACTTTCTTATATAGTTGTTATTATTGATGAGCTTGCTGATTTGATGTTAGTTGCGGCTAAAGAGGTTGAAGATTCAATTATGAGAATTACACAAATGGCTCGTGCGGCTGGTATTCATTTGATAGTAGCAACTCAAAGACCTAGTACGGATGTTATTACTGGTGTTGTCAAAGCTAATATTCCATCTCGTATTTCATTTGCAGTTTCTTCTAGTATCGATTCTAGAACAATTCTTGATATGAGTGGGGCTGAGAAGTTACTTGGTAAAGGTGATATGTTATTTTTACCACAAGGAGAGAGTATTCCAACCCGTGTTCAAGGTACATTTGTCAGTGATGATGAAATTAAAGCAGTTGTCGATTATACGATATCACAACAAAAAGCTATGTATGATACTTCTTTAACGGTTTCTGATGAAGATAGAGGAGCAACATCGATGGTGGAAGATGATGATTATGAAGAACCTTTATATAATGAAATTAGAGAGTTTGTAATTACACAAGGTAAAGCTAGTGCATCACTTTTACAAAGAAGATTTAGACTTGGATATAATAGGGCAGCTAGATGTATTGATTTACTTGAAGAAAGAGGAATAGTTGGACCACCTAATGGAGCTAAACCGCGTGAAGTATTAGTTAAATTAGAAAAGAAAGATGAATAAAATACGTTGAATAGACGTATTTTTTCTTTTTATGTCTAGTTTTGCCGAAAGTATATTATTTAATTTTAGTAAGTGTTAAAGTATGTATGGTGATGATATGTTAGAGATAGATATGGACTCGAAGTATGGTATTTTATTTGTTAGGTTATTTGGAGAATTAACAAAGAAAACAAGAAAAAAATTAAATAACGAAGTATGGGATTTGCTTATTAATGTTGGAATTAGGAATGTTGTTTTTAATTTAGAAAATGTGTATAAGATGGATGATAGCGGTTTTAAAACTTTGGTTAAATGTTATAATGTATGTTTAAAAAATAATGGAAATAGTATGGTTTGTTTGAGTAAAAACAAGTTTGACTATGATTTAAAACCTTTTAATATTGTTTCAGATGAACTTGCGGCAGTTAATTTTATTAATGTGTAGGAGGTGAAAATGAAACCTTTAAAAGAGGTAATTTTAGAAAATAGTAATTTGATTTATAGTATTGCGAGAAAATTTAGTGGTGATTTAGATGATTTATTTCAAGCTGGATGTATTGGGATGATGGAAGCTTATAAGAAGTTTGATTCTTCTAGGGGGGTTAAGTTGACAACTTTTGCTTATCCTTATATTTTAGGAAGAATATCAGAGTTTGCGAGAGAAAATCATACGGTTAAATTAAGTAGAGATATGAATAGAGCTAGGAAACAAATTGATAAGGCTAAAATTTATTTGTCTCAGGAGCTTATGAGAGAACCAACAAATGAAGAGTTAAGCGATTATTTAAATATACCACTTCAAAATTTGAATATGCTTATTGAATATAAAGGTGATGGAATAAGTTTAGATGAACCTTATTTAGATGATCTTTCTTTGTATGATATTATTTCTAATAATGATATTGATTATGATACTTTGATATTTTTAAAAAGTGAGATAGAGGCTTTGGGTGAACCAGAAAGAACTATTATGTATGATAGATATTTTAAAGATATGACTCAAAGTGAGATAGCGAATAATTTAGGTTTAAGTCAAGTTGACATTTCTAGAAGAGAAAATAAGGTTTTAACAAAACTTCGCAAGGTCTTTAATTGACAATGGTGTTTACTTAAATTATAATTAATAATAGGTGATTGGTATGAAAAAAGGTTTTACTTTAGTTGAACTTTTGGGAGTTATTGTTATTTTGGGTTTAATTGCGATGATTGCAATTCCAACAATTAATAGTGCTTTAAATTCATCTAGGGAAAAAGCTTATAATGAACAAATTAAAACTATTGAAGATACGGCGAGGACATATATGTCTAAAAATTCATTAAAGTTACCTAGTCAAACGGAAGGAAATAAATGTAGTATTAGAATTAGTACTCTTCAGCAAGCTGGTTTACTTGATTCTGATGATATTCAAAATCCTATGTATAAAGAAGGTAGTACAGATGAAAAAGAAAATTTTGAAAACTTTAATGGATATGTTATCATTACCTTTACTGGAAATAAATATAAGTATGAGTATGTGAAAACTACTAGTGTAGATGAATGCTAGTGGTTTTTTGTATAGAAAAATAATCTTTGGTTCATAATAGTTTTAGGAGGAAATTATTATGAAACAAAATTATCAAGAGATTGTGAAAAAACATAGTCCAAAAGAAAATGTTTTGATGAATGCGGTTATTGCTTTTATAACTGGAGGCTTAATGGGAATAGTTGGACAATTATTAATTGATGGGTATTCTTCTTGGTTTGATATTCCAACTAAAGAAGCTACAGTTTGTATGCTTGTTACTCTTATATTTTTTAGTTGTTTATTTACATCTTTAGGGTTCTTTGATAAGTGGGTGAATTTTTGTAAATGTGGTTTAATTATTCCAATTACTGGTTTTGCTCATGCGACAATGAGTGCAGCTTTAGAGTATAGAAAAGAAGGGTTAGTTACCGGTATAGGAGCGAATATGCTTAAACTTTCTGGAGCAGTTATTATTTTTGGAGTTGTAAGTAGTTTTGTGTTTAGTTTGATTAGGATGGTGGTGGGACTTATATGACATTTAAATTTAATGATGTTTATATAAATGATACTTCTACTATTACAGGTCCTTATGAAAGTGAGGGACCGCTTGGAAAATATTTTGATTTATGTCATAAAGATTTATATTTTGGTGAAAAGAACTGGGAACAAGCTGAAGTTAAGTTAGTAGATGAAGCTATTAATACATTAGTTAATAAAAGTAAGATTAATATTGATAATGTTGATTTGTTGATTGGTGGTGATTTACTTAATCAGATAGTGGCATCTAATTATGCGATGGAAAAGTTTAAAAATAGTTTTATTGGAATTTATGCGGCTTGTTCGACATCGACTTTGGGGCTTATTTTGGGTTCTAGTTTAATTGATGGTGGGTTTATTAATAATGCTATTACATTTACTTCTTCACATAATACATCTGCTGAAAAGCAATATAGGTATCCGGTAGAATATGGCGGTCCTAAACATAAAAGTACTACTTTTACTTCAACTGGATCGGCAGCTGCTTTACTTTCTAAAAATCGTTCTAGTATTAAAATTGAAAGTGGAACGTTTGGTAGAGTTATCGATTCTAAAGTAGGTGATGTTTCTAATATGGGGGCGGTTATGGCTATTGCGGCAGCTGATACAATAGTTAGTCATTTAAAAGATACTGGAAGAAATATTGATTATTATGATTTGGTTTTAACTGGAGATTTAGGAATATATGGCAAAAAAATTTTAAAAGAATATATGCTTAGCGAATACAATATTGGCTTAAAAAATTATAATGATACAGGAGTAATGCTTTATGACTTGGAAAATCAACCAGTTTATGCAGGAGCTTCTGGTCCAGCATGTGCGCCACTTGTTACTTATGGTTATGTATTTGATCAGATGAAAAAGGGAAAGTATAAAAAAGTATTATTAGCGGCAACTGGAGCATTGATGTGTCCAACTATGGCTAATCATAAACTTACTATACCATCTATAAGTCATGTGGTTAGTTTGGAGGTAATATCATGATATATTTAAATGCCTTTTTATTTGCAGGGTTAGTCTGTGCGGTTGCACAAATAATACTGGATACAACTAAATTAACACCTGGGCATATTACGGTTATATTTGTTGTACTTGGAGCTTTTTTAGATGTATTTAATATATATGATCAGATTATTTTATGGGCTGGTGGGGGAGCACTAGTACCAATTACAAGTTTTGGTCATAATTTAACACATGGTGCAATTCATGGATATAATACTGAAGGAGTACTTGGTTTATTTAGTGGTACTTTGGATTTAACAGCAGCTGGTATTAGTGCGGCAATTATATTTGCTTTCTTTATGTCTTTAGTTTTTGAACCGAAGGATTAAAAAGAATTTTAAAATATTTTTGTAAATAGTTTTCAATAAAAGTCTTTACTTGAACAATTGTTTGTGATAGTGTGAATGTATACAAAACAATTTATTAAAGGCGGTGATATATTGGAAACAAATTCAACTTCTAAATTAATTAAGAATCTTGAAAGAAAGGGAATTTCATTTGAATTTGGTGAAAAACAATTATTTAAAAAATATAACTATTATCAGGTGATTAATGCTTATAAAAATTTGTTTGTAGCTGATGTTGAAAACATAGATAAAATAAGAAAAAACATTCAAAATAATATTGATGTTGATAGATATAAAAAATATTATGGTATTAATTCAAATATTGGTGGAGATATTTTATTTAAAGAA
>ULUB01002967.1_pt1 | contig 10827 bp, 7 predicted proteins | sample 1958111 | NCBI WGS metagenome assembly ULUB01 (sample SAMEA4835749, study PRJEB28245) | human gut metagenome | biome: gut microbiome; material: fecal sample | place: Denmark | collected 2008
GCCGTCATCGGAGGCGTAGTGTACCACCAGACCCTTGCCGATGTACACTGCAAAATGTTCATACAGATTGCCCCAGCGGGAGACGGAGAGCACGTCGCCGGGGTAGAGGCGTTTGTGGGACTCCGGATAATCATGAGCTCCCAGAACCACCCGCTTCAGGGCATAACCCAGAAGGGCATCGCAGATATCGTCCATACTTTCACCTTCAATCATCCAGACCGTCAAAGAGCCTGTCGATTTCCTCATCCAGCTCATCCATGAGCTCGTCTGCATCGTCCAGGGCATCGAAGGCTTCGTCCGCCATGGACTCCGTCACCCTGTCCAGCGCCGCCAGCTGCTCCGACGTGAGGGAGGAGAGGAAATCATCCAGAGCGCGATCCCCCTTCGTTTCCTCCTCCATCTCCTCCTTTGCCTTGGCAAAGTCCACCAGCTTATGCTCAAAGGGCACCTCCTCTTGTGCTTTTCCCTCAGCCAGGGCCTTTCCTTTCCCTTCTCCAAAATTGCCTTTGACTACTTTCATAAGACTCATCCTTTCTCTGTATTATGAAATCAACAGCTTGTATCTTAATTGTAGCAGAGCACATGGACAGCATATGGGATTCTGCTTTTCATAAAAAAGAAAATGAGGGAAATCCGATTCCCGTTACCCCAGCCAGCGAAAGGAGTAAAAGGCCACATAATCATTTGACAGCCGTTGGAGCACTTCGTATACCAGCCTCTCCCCCTCACTGCCATGAAAATCCGTCACATGGGATGGATAAAAATAGCCATACCCTCTTTTCCGCCTTATGAAAAATGCGGGAACCCTGTCCCGCATTTCATAGACACACCAGCAAATCCTCACAGCACTTTGGAAAGAAGCCACAGCACCACGGCCGCGATGACTACATAGTAGATGAGTGATAAAGAAAACTTAACCAGAAGTACCGCTCCTATCAGCGTAAGGAGCAGACAGCCACAGCCTTTCATGATGGCCTCCTTTCCGTTTTGCAGAGACATTAGGGATTCCATGACAGCAGTAGACATTGGATAGATAAAAATGGACATATCTGCCATAGAATTCTTTCTTCGCATCATTCATTCACACGGACAGTATGGGATTCTGCCATGATTTTAAAAAATCGCAGGAAATATATTCCCCTGCGATTTCACCATTATTTCCTTAAATCATTGTCCATCTTTATTTCCCACAGTGAACACATACCCTTCAGCCTGTTTCTTCAGGAATTCATGACGCTGGGCATCGGTGGCCTGGGGAGTGACTTTTTCATCGAGCTTTGGCATCTTCTCTTTTTCCGCAGGGGCATCTGTTTTCTGTACTGTTGGTTTGGAAAGCACTTTGGAGGCTGCTTTCGATGCCGGTGGTACATTATGTTTGACGAAAACGCGAGGCTCAGCCTTTGTTTCCGACTTAGACGACTGCCCTTGTTCTGCAGTAGAAGAAGTCTTTTTTGTCTCAGGCTTCTTCTGTACTATCGGCATAGAGGGCTTCTTTTTCAAAGCTTTGGGCTTCTTCTCTGCCGGCTTAAGAGCCATGTCATCATAAAGGCCATAGAAATTCAGCTTTCTCCCACTGGCAGGAAGGATAAATTTCCTTGTATCTTTCTGGTAGAACATGCCATTATCCTGCAAAACATAGGTGCGCAGGAATCGCAGTACCTGCGATTCGCCCCATTCCGTCGGCTTGACTATCATTCCATCCAGTTTCAGGTTTTTAGCTTCCTGAACCAGCGCCTCCGCCGCCGTTCTGCCCGCTTCTTCCGCAAGGATAATAATATCCTGCTTTTCATTTTCAGACCAGCCTTCATTTTCCCGAATCCAGTTCCACAGATATTTTCGCTCCTGCTCTGTGTCCACATGGATGGAGCGGCTTCCTCCGGGCTTCTTGACTTCCATATCCATGCCGTCACCGGCATAGAGAAAGGCCCTGATTTTGTCATTTCTATCCTTTTCAATCCTTATGAGGTATTTCAATGGATTCCACTCCCTCCTGTCTCATGATATCTTCCATTTGCTTCCATTTCTGGGAGAATGTATCCCGCCTTGAATGGAAATCGGAAATTCTATTTTTACGAACCGTTTCAACGTCCCGGTATACTTTCATGGCCGTCTGTGACACCTTATCCATATCTCCCGTTTCTTCGGAAGTAATATTCACAGCTTCATACTTGGAAGTATCTCCCAGTCCGTCTACTGCCCTTTGTTCGTTATAGGCCTTCGTAAGCTCCCGGTCGATTTGTAATCTCTTGTTCAAAATAGAAATGGATTCTCTTTCTACCCAACCTTCCTTTTTGATTTTAGGTTTTATTTTAATTCCTCTCTTCGCAGCATAATCCATTTGGAATTGAATTTTCTCTGCATTTAACTCAGATGACTTCATACTTTCACCGCCTCTCACAAACTTTCTTTTAGCCGCGCATCGAATACATGTTTCTTAAAATTCAAGTGCTCATCTCTGCCAGCCTTTTAATTGACATCTGCTCTCTCATGTTAATTATCTAGCCCTATTGTACCACAGCATCCCTTTTCGATGCTTTTAAGGTTATGCCGCCCTATGGTAACTAATGGCAAAGTAAAACAGCAAAAGCAGAGGCCGGCTCCCCGAATTTCTATAATCTTCAGAAAGCCGCCTTTGCCTGTTTTAATTACAAATCGCCCTTACTTCACACGGTCAAATTCTCTCAACGCATCGCTGTCGCCGCTTTTGGCAATGTCAGCCCGTTCCTGCTCCATTTGACTGATTTCATCCTTGTAGAGACGCTTCAGTGTTTCAAGGGAATCTCCATTATCGATAGTACCTCTGGTAGCGGAACGGATATCATCCAGTCTGTCATTGATTTCTTCTTTACTCTTTTCCGGATAGAGCACAGCAAATGCGGTGCGAAGCGCTTCTGTAATCGGTTTTTCTTCCCGGAAGGTCATATTGCCTTCCCAATAGTCGGCGATAGATTTTCCATCCACCTTCAAATCTTTGAAGGTTTTCAGAACGGTTTTGACTTCTTCTGCCGACAGTTTGCCTCTGCCGATATCCATCATGAATTCTCCTGGAAGGTCCATGCCCTCTTCCTCACCGATTTCATGGTACAGGGTGCTGGAACCGATAATCCGGTATGCGCCGCTGTTCTTGTTCAGTTTATCCTGGTCAATTTCCTCATCCGGAATCTGCTGCCGCAGATAGTCATAATAATCCTGGAATGAAGCAAACTCCTCTCTCTTCTTCCAGTCCTCATGTCGACTGGCTTCATCCACGCGATATCCCACTTCTTCCGGTTTTTCCTCCTCCTTCGTAATATGAAGCAGCTTGGCCAGTTTTGATAAGACGGCGCCAATGACCTTTATAATCAGGTTTGCAATAATCGGTCCCAGAATAGGTCCCAAGGGTCCCAGCACCATAGACAAAGCACCAGTCGCAATACCGGCAATACCGGCCACGGCCTTTGTGAATACGCTGCAGGCTCCGCTGATGAAACTTCCCACCGCACTGCATACTCCGGATATACAGCTCCCAATGAAACTAAAAAATCCCATGATTTTCTCCTTTCCGGACAGCTCCTGCTGTCATTCAACCGTATTTCTATACCTCTTCACAATGAACTTCCAGTTATGTTTCAACAGTTCAAATGAGCCTGCTTCATCAATCGCGGTCTCTGCATTTTGAGATAAGTTGTTCAAAAAGCGCTTCAGTTCCTTTCTGGCTTCTTCATCATATTCCTTTCCTTCCTGGTGAATAATGGAGTGCCAGTCATAGAGAGACTCATACAAAAAGGTAGTCAGGTCATCCAAACCCACATCCGCTTTTAACTCAGCCAGACCCTTTCCAAATTCTTTCAACCTTTCGGAACGAACCTGCTCTTTAAACTGCTCTTTAATGTCCTCCCTGTTCATTTTTCCCAAAATCTTACTGCCTACGTTCATTATGATTTCTTTTTTCTGCAGAAAGCGTAAAAACTTCTCTGCCTTTTCCATGCTACCTTCCAGAACATAGCTGATAAGATTCTGAATGTCATCCAGTTCTACGCACAGAGCCGGTATACTCTCCTTATTGACAGCAGCCTGCTCCTTTTGATCCATATATCCTTTATAAACCCGGGCCAGCGTTTCTGCTCCCAGCCCCCGATATCGTTCCAGCTCATTGACGAAATCTGTCCAGCGCTGTTCCTTCTCAAGATACTCTGGATCCAGAATATTATAAAGGGCATCTCCTCCCTGTTTCTTATGCCGGAGGATTTTGAAATACTGTGAAATGATTTCCTCTGTGACAGGACGGATTCTCAAATCAAAGAGGACGCCGCTGTCCAAAGTCTCTTCCTCTCCATAGAAACGGTAAGCAGCCTTTTGGATTTCTTCATCGGGCACTTCTTTCCCTATGGTATTGGTGGCCTGTTTCACCTGTACTTGCACTGCCTTAGACCAGCCCTGGGAAAATACGATGGCCCTGCCTGCCACAAGATTGGACAGGAATGACATCTGGTCCTGGTCCAGCGCCATGGTATTCCCCATGGCCTCCTTATCATCCTGGGCAAAGAGACGGTGCACGATTTTGGTATTCGTATTCTTCAGGACTTCCGGCGTCATTTTATCCGGAATCTGGTCCACAATCATCATGGATTCGCCGTACTTTCTCACTTCCGCCAGCATGTCCGCAAAGACTTCCACGCCCTGCTTCTTGTTCAGGCTGTCTCCAGGCATATACCGGCTGAGAAGGCGATGGGCCTCTTCCACCAGGGTAATATGGCGGAACTCCCTGCCCTCTTTCTTGGCCTCCTCATGGCGGGCTTTCACTGCGGCTAGAAGGTTAGTAAGGATGAACCCCATAAGGAGGGACTTTTCCGACCCCGTTTTGATTTCATCCAGTTCAATAACCACCTTCCTGGTCACCAGGTCATAGAAATTTACCGACTTCGGCGTATTCAGCATCTGCCCTTTGGAGCCCACAAGCAGGCTGGCAGTCATGGAATTGATGGTTCCCAGATATTCATCCCGGAGTCTTTCATCAAATCCCTTGTCCCTGATTTCTTTCTTCACTACCTCTGCGAAATCCGCAAAGGTGGGAAAAGCATTGGAGTAGGGACTGAATGGGCCGTCCTTATCGTCTGCCGTTTTTCCATGCCAGGTGTCGGCGTTCACGTCCCAGCCTTTTTCTTCATAGGCACGATAAATGGCGGATTCCAGAATCTGCGGAATAGCTGCCTCCATATGGAAGGATGCCTCCATGGACGCCTTCAGCATGTCAGCCCTGGCGGAAATGGATTCTCCAGGAAACAGCTCAAAGGGATTCAGGAAAAAGGGCGCTGTCTTCTGGTTTCCCGGTGTGAAATAAATGATATCGGGACACTGCTCCTTTAATGCTCTGTATTCATTCTTCACCGGTTCGATGACAAGAAAAGGCAGATTACAGTCCAGAAGGATATTCTGGCAGGTCGTGGTTTTACCGCTGCCTGTGGTACCTGCAATAAACATATGCTTGTCCAGATCCCGCCGGTCCAGATAAACCGGCGTTTTTTCTTCGCCGCACTGCACCAGCTTTCCCAGCTCAATACGGTCTTCTTCCGGAATATCGGACACGTTGAGCCCAAAGTCCACTTCCTTGCGAAGCTTCAGGCCGATGACCTCTTTCTGCGGAAATCCGGTCAAAATGCCCAGCTCATCAGAGGAAAGCCAGTCGCCCCGGCAGTCTCCATCCCCGGACTGCGCCGTAATCACTGCCCCTTCATTCTTTTCGGCAGACAGAATATGCCTGTCAGGAATCTGCAGATTGGACAGATCCTGCCATGTATTGACATACTCCGGGCGGAGGCGTTCAGAAAGGGGCGCTTCTTCATCCACCTCATCATTCATGGCAAATTCCTGGAAGCGGAGTGCCGCCCGGTTTCCCTTGGTTCCACTGAAAAGGGAAATGGCTGTATTGGCCAGCCTGTACAGCTTGGCCCTGGAATCATTGACAAAGAGATAGGCGCAGGAAAGGAAGAGCCCCTTGCCCCGGCCATTATCCAGTCTTGGAAGAAGAACTTCATCAATATATTTTTCCCAGTCCATGGCTTCTCTCTGTTCCACCGGCAGCTGTTCAGAAAGCTGGTACCCCTTACTGGTAGATTTCCCCTTCTGACTGCTGCTGTTGGAGGTGAGGTTATGAACATCATTTTCTGTAACATTGTGGGAGTACCCGTTTGTTTCAGATGTGCCTTTCACATAGGACTGGTTTCTGGAGAAGGAACTGTTAAAGGAATCACTTTCCTGTGTTCCATGGGAATCTGTTTTTACGACGGAGCAGCTCTGGCTTGAGCCGCTGCTTTTTTCATCCCTATGGTACTGTCCCCCATCGGAATCAGAATGATTGGTGCTTTCACTTGCACTATCAGTCTGATTGTTCTGGTAGTTGGAAGTTTTTGAGTTCGAATCCTGTCTTGTCCTGGACTGGGACTTGGTGTCCGTAACATTTCTGTTTTCCGTATGCTGATGGCTGTCGGAATCTGATGTACTGGTTCCTTTCGAATACTGGTTCATATCGGATTTAACAGAAGAAGAGCTTTCATTATCCTGCAGGCTGTCTACCCGCTGCAGGGTCCTCTTCGCCAAAGGCATGAGCAGGTCATATACGGTATACAAATCCTTTTCCACCTGGTCCATTTCCGCTTCTGTATAGGGACGGGCAATGACCACATAGCCGAACTCGTCGCCGCTCATAACATCGATAAGGCGGTCGGTTCCCTGAAAATCCCTGCCCTCCGTCATCATTCTGCTGCTTTTTTCAATGCTGGGCACCCCTTCCAGTATACCTGCATAAGCGGGATGGGAAAGTTTTTCCAGCACTTCTTCTTTTTCTTCCGGTTCCAGTTTTTTCAGCCTGCATCCGCGGAAATTCCCGCGAATGCTCCGTTCCAGGATATGGGTGCCGATATCATTGATTTCCATGCCCAGAGAATTTTCTCTATCCTTCCGGTCTCTGGCCACACCCAGGTAAAAACGGACACCTTTCCGGTCTCCCAGAATCATATAAATAAAGCTGATACCATCAATACCCTTGAATGCGCCAAGAATATTTTCCATTGCCTCCCGGCTGGGCGCCTTATCTTCATAGGTAATTTCCTTCACCTGGTACAGGAATAAGTCCTTCGCCCTGATATGCCAGGGCTTTTCTTTTCCAGTGGAAGAAATAGAAATCTTTTGTTTTTCCGCCAAGAGGCGGAGAACCTGTTTCGATTTCTCCAGGCTCTGCGACGCCGTTTCCCTGTCCAAACCCGATTCCATCATAATCCTCCAGTCCTGCTTACTTTAATTTGCACTCATGAATCCGTCCTGCATGAAGCGGCACGAAAAGGGCTTTCCCATCCTCCGATTGTTTAAGAGAACCCACAGCATACTGCAGTGTTTCCACGTCTTTTTTCCGGACAAACACATTGACATTCTCATTGTCCGTCACTTCATCCTCATCCAGATAGCAGCTCACCCGGGGCACTCCGCTGTCCGGGAGCTTTCCTGTCTGGGCGCGGGCGTCTTTTGTATAGCACAACTCAAATTCATCTTCGCTGGCATCAATGTATTCCACCCAGCTGCCATAGCCGATATCCGGTCCCACTGTCACATGGAACAAGCCATCCCTGCCGATTTCGCCCAGATAATAGGGGAACTTCACTTCTTTTTCTGCCCCCTGCACCATTTCATCATTCTTATTGATGACCTTCACATCACGGGCCCCCTTGCGGCAGCGGAGAAGGCCGAAGGCCACGCCGGTCTTTCCTGTGCGGACACGGTCCCATTCCTTTTCCGGCTGGGCTTCCTGGTCTTTTCCTTTGGATTCTGTCTTATTCTGCATTTCCAAAGGGAGATAGAGTGTATACTGCCCCTTAGCGCCCATAGTCTTTTCCATTGCCTGCTCTTTTTCATTAATCGCCTGCCGGAAAAGTTCCTGCACCACGGCGGACTTACAGGAGTTACCTGCCAGGAAAATATTGATTTTGCCATGGTAATCCACATTCCGGAATGCTTCGGTGAGCTTGATGAAGAAACTCTGCACCCCTTTTTCGATGCGGTCATGGATGAGCTTATCCAAGTCAGGAATCCGGATTTTGATTTTTTTTACCTCTTCCTTTTTGCTGCTGCCGGAAGGATACAGGAAAATAGACTGCTCATCATTGCCCAGTTCCTCATAGCCTGCCGTCTTTTCCCAGATAGGACGGAGAAACCGCTGAAGCTCCCGTGTATTCAGGTAAGCTGACTGGGATGCATTGCTACTGTCCTCTACAAGCACTTCGGAGCCGGTAAAGCGGCGCACCCCTTCCGGCAGGACCATGTGAATTTTCTGCTCCCGCATGACTGCAGCATTTTCCCTGAATACTTCATAGGCCATGAGCATGAGGATATTTTCACCGCCCAGATAGGGATCCCCACCGTAGCCGAACTGCTCGATCTGCATATTGTAGTGACGGGCTGGAATGCTGGCTATGCCAAAATCAAAATCAGTGGTGCCGCCGCCAAAGTCAAAGACTCCGTAAGCCACCCTGTCATTTTCGGACTGGGGCTCCAGATGGAATTCCCGAAGAGCAGTAATGGCATAAGCTGCCGGTTCGCTGCAGCCCGGCTGGATGCGGAAATGCTTCATCTGCTCCTGATCATTCAGGATAGCCGGAGGCAGGGACTTCCTGATACCCCGTTCAAAGCTGCTCCTGATTTTCTCCCTCACCGCCACGCTGTAATTGACTGGGAAGGACATGATGTAGTCCAGATAAATCCCATTTATCATATTATTGATATAAAGCCCCAGGTAGTAAGCATAAATCTCTATGGGGTCAAAGTCTCCCTCCTTGATTTCGCTATAGGGTTTCAGCTCGATGACCTTTCCTCCCTGGTCCGTCAGGAACATACGGCGGGCAGGGTCATTGGCCCACTGCTTCAATTCATTGAACACGCTGTAATAGGCACCGGTATGTTCTGCCTTAAAGATGGCGTCTGCCGCCTGATGGGAAACGGTCACATCATTCCACCGGGTAAAGGGTCTGCCCTGCCTTCCTTCATAGGCTTCGCGGAACCGGTCATAATGACAAAGCTCCACGGTGGTGGGGTTCTCATAGTCCGTCTCCTGAGGCGCCGCATTGAAATTACCTTTTCCTACCCGACAGAGCCTTTCATCCTGGTTCTCATCACGGCAGGCCACCACCGTGCTTTTCGTCCCGAAATCAATGGCACATACGCCGCCCCGCACATCCAGCTGCGGTGGACGGGCTACCCATGCCTTGCCTTCCGGCAGCTTTTCTTCCTTCCAACCGGGAAGGGGGTCTTCCACCAGCTCCCAGTGGCCCAGATTAATATCGGTAAGCCGCTTCTCATCGTAGTGGCTGATATTAGCGCGGATGAAATCGCATTGCAGAAGAGACTCCTTCACATAGTCCCTGATTTCCCCGGCTTCCGGATGATCCTTCCGGAAAGTGTCATAGTCCCTCTCATACACATCAAGGCATTGCTTCCGGTAAGCTTCTCTGTCGAGAGAAAGGCTGCCTATACTTCCGGACAGATATGGGCTAATTTTTTTCCATTCTTTCATCAGCTCTTTGTAGGCATCTTCTGCATTCCCCAGGCCCTTCGGCACAAGCTGATTCTCCAGGAGGCAATCCAGGCGGTTCATAAGGGAGTAGCTGTCTGCGACAGACTTAGCCAGATGGCAGATTGGAATAATGTAGCAGCTGCTGTCACCGCTAAAATTCCAAATATTACCGCTAGTTGCTGGATCATATGTTTTGTAACGTCGTAAATGGTCTCCAAAGGGAGTTGTCGTAGCCAGAAAATCAGGATATATAGTTCTGTCGCCCCAAAATGTTGACCGCGAAAACCCAGACCCTTGGCTTCTACGATTGGAATGTGGAATATTGTAAGCACTTTCAAGGTAATCCATTTTCCCATATTCTCCTATATATGGATTACCCCGATTTCTCCGAAAAGTAACAGCACATTCATCAAATGTAGGCGCTTCAAAAGTAAAGCCTTCAATTACCTCTTTATAGCGCCTTACTATATCTTCCTCCCGATCAAGAATAAATCTTATTCTAAATGCAACAGGCTTCGGATACAGGGCCAGCAGCTTCGTATCCATCCACACCATTTTATTCTTCATCATAATGAATTCCTGGTCCAATATGGATGGAAGCACTTGATGCAGAGTGGTAAGATATCCTTCTATCCGATGCATTTCTTCATCCACCAGCCGGCTTCCTCTTTCCTTCCAGCCTTTTTCCGAATAAAAAGCATGATCGGTCAGATAGGTCTGGTCACTTCTGTGATTTTTTATCGTATTTCCGGATGAAGCATTCTCTCTTCCCCTGCCTCCCGGCACCAGGCTCTGCGCCTTTCCGGCGCCTATATCTTGCAGCATCTGTTGCCGCAGCTGTGCTGATTTTCTTGACATACATAACCCTCCCGTCTATTTCCTGCTGTTTCTTATAAAGAAACAAGGCTTTTGCGAATAATCTGGTGGCTGTATCTGTTCCTGAATCCCTCCAGGTAAACCGCCTGCACCTGCCCCTGGTTTGGGCTGTCCGGCACCAGCCGTTCCAGGTCGGAATCAAAGGGAGCACCTTCCGGCACGGAAAGTCTCTCATAGTAGGGCTGGGACAAAGTCTTGTTGACGAGACCCATGGAATAATTGAAAACATCATCCAGTATGTCCACGCTGTCCTGCCTGCCATCCATGATACAGGCCAGCATTTCATCCCATATCTTTTCCAGCGCCCTGCTCTGGGCCAGGCAGCAGATAAAACTTTCAAAATCCTCTCCATGGCGGATGACGCCGGAAAGGTTCCTTCTGCATTCTTCATCCAGTTCCTGATAGGCCATGAA
>ULUB01041964.1_pt1 | contig 10807 bp, 8 predicted proteins | sample 1958111 | NCBI WGS metagenome assembly ULUB01 (sample SAMEA4835749, study PRJEB28245) | human gut metagenome | biome: gut microbiome; material: fecal sample | place: Denmark | collected 2008
TGGGTATGCCGCGGTAGACCGGAGCGTCAGGAGCATCATGGTCAACAGAGTCAGCAGAGCCTGCCGCATCAACCCGGCACAGCGGTGCAGTGCGTATGGGCGTTCCCGCCCTGCCCCGCTGCTCATATACCAGCGCCTTTGCCGAAACCATCTCGGTAACGGCGTACTCCGCTCCGTGCTCCGCGCAGATGATACGGAAAGCACGGTCGGTAACTCCCGCCATCGGGCAGAGCATCAGCCCGTGCGGCAGGTCTATATTTTTTATCTTCATAATAAATCAAACCGGAATTATTTCATACTACTTCATTATAATGATATCACATATTTCCCCGTCCGTCAAGAAAAAACTTGAACCTCACGCTCCAAAAGCGACAGTCATGGCGTAAGAGTGTCATTTTGCGCGGCGTTTTTTGACGGTGCAACCGTGAGTTGACAACATTCAAAGTCCGGTATGTTGACCCCGCATGTGCCTACGTGGTATAATCTCAGTGAAATACGACCCACAGGTCAGAACACGGAGGAAAAAATGAACCCAACCAACCGCATACTTGGTCAGAATATATATCGGCTGAGAAGCGAAAAGCAGCTTTCGCAGGAGGAGCTTGCCGGGCTTGCCGGAGTTTCGCGCCAGTCGGTCTCAAAATGGGAGACCGGAACGGCAATGCCGGAGCTTGACAAGCTGCAACGCCTTTGCGAGATATTCGGAGTCAGCCTTGACTGCCTTGTAAACGGATGCGGTAATGAAGGCTCAGCGACTCCGCTTGAGGCGGAGCGCGAGTATGCGACCCACCAATCCAACGTCGACGCCCGTAATAAACCGCAGGAGCGCGCAAGGACTCCGCTGATAGATATGCGCGACGGCAGGAAGATATTTGCGTACATATTCTTTGCCGTTGCACTCATATCGGCAATAGCAGCAATATACCTGAGCGCACCGGCATTTCTGGTTTTCACCGCCGAGCTTATCGTGGCAGAGCTTATCTGTATTTTTTCCCGCCGTCCTCTGCTTTTCTGCACATGGTATTTTTTCTTCCTTGTCTATATTCACATTGCAGTGTCGATCGGTGGCGCGTCGCACAACTCTCTTTTGCTGTTGCCAAAGCATATACGCCTGATCGCGCAAACAGGTATCACTTTCAGCATATTATTCGATGTTTTCTTATCCCTTAGCGCTTTGCTGATCATATTTGCCTCGTTCTTTTCCTTCCGCGAAAAAACCGGAAGCAAAAAACGGGTAATTGCGGAATTCGCCGTTTCTATGACGGTCTATGCGGCGTTGCTTCTTACAAATGTAATAATAGCTATAAAAAGCCCAATGTCCGGTGAAATTCCGATCGAAGGCTACGAGCTTTGGTTGATCCTTGCGAAAATTTCCCAACTGACAAATATACTGTGCCTTTTGGCTTTTTCGGCGGCAACAGTATCTCTCTTTCGCCTCATAAAGGCGTTTCCGCAGTCAAGATCAAGGATCGCGGCTCTCAGCTCCGCCGCAGTGCTGTGGCTATGTCTGCTTGCAGTGGCAAATCTGCTCCCCGCAACCAAAGCGGCTTATATACCGCTTACATTTATCGTGACGCTCCTGCGCATTTCCCTTATCTTTATTTCCGCCCTCTTTGCGGCAATGATAAGAGACCGAAAGCTACGACAGCACAAAGATATAAAAACACCGGACTGTCGCTAAATGCAACAGCCCGGTGTAAAACAAATATTGAAAATTCATCGACCAAACAACTCGTTTGATATTGTTCCAATGTTCAAACCAATGAAAAATTAATATTACCCAACTCACATCGGTGAATTATTATCCACAGCAGAATAAGACGTCAGCAAGATCGTAAAGCGGGAGTTTATTGGACAGCGGATGCACAAACCCCGCTGAGTAAACGAATGAAAGGACATCCTTGTTTTCCCGGAGTCTCTGAATATGCTTGACCCCAATGTCCGCGAACTCACAATGCTCTGTTTCGGCGATATAACGAAGGTGTTTATTCATATCAGAAATAACTGCGCTGTCCGAACTGTTTTTCAAAGACACAATAACTATATTACATTTTTTATCGTGTTTTCTGATACCCGCGATAAGCTCACGGTACTCTGAATCAAACTGCTGCTTGTTCTCACCGAATAACTTTATATCTGCTGCACCGATATGCAGCAACACATTGTCAGGACACAAGTCAGCGATACATATATCGTATATTTCCTTTGCGCAAGATACTGATATCTCCGGGAAGCTCCTGTTATAAAGGTTTGAACCAAGAGAAAATGCCTGCTTCAATTCGCACAGAGGGATTTCAATATCGTCACTGCCTCCGAAAATTACGCTGCCTCCCTGTTCGGCAAGTTCATTAAGAGCCTTGTATTTTGTTATTTCGTTTTCAAACATTTTTGTTTGCCTCCGTTCATATTCAAAGATGTTTCTCTCATTGTGCTTATCGTGTCTGACATTTTTTCGGTGTCACCTGCGCCGATTTACTGTCGGTCTTTTTGTCAAAAGACATGTTTCTGAAATAAACCATAAGATTCAGAAGTACGATTGCAAGATTCAGCAGATAAGCAATCAGTACATAGCTGATCTGATGCGTTACGATCTTCGCAGTTATTCCGGCAATATAACCGGCGATTATGAGCAGTATAAAAGCAAGACTTGTGCTGTGGGATGTTTTAGATTTGTAAGTCTTAATGAGATTGAGCGGCCACGAAAAGCCAAAGCAAATAAGCATAATTGTTTCCAGTACAGAACCCATAGTTGAATCTCCTTTATTTTGACCATATGATATCACACTTCCCCGGCAAAAACAATCATATGAAAAAAACAAACACTTTTTTTGCTGACATGTCATTTATTTTACTTTCAAAAGCCATTTAAGTAAGCAACGAAATTGAAAACAGCCTGAACATATGATATAATGTTCTTGAACCAATACCAAAGGTATCCGGATTTCTGAAAGTGAGAAATAATGTCATGGACGAAAATAAAACAGGCGGCCCAAAAAAGTCCTCCGCCAAGCACATACAAAAAAAGATTTTTGCAACACAGCTGATCCTTATAATTTCGCTCGCTCTTTTTCTCGGCATTTCGGGTACAATGATAAATATTCATTTCGAAATGCAGAAACGCGATCAGAATCTACAGAATGTTGCGGAAGCCATTGCGCATTCTCCTATTCTGAATATGGAAAAAGTGAGCGGAGAGGAAGAGGCGCATAAGGACATTCTGATGGGGTATCTTGATTCTCTTAAGGATACGCTTGACGATATAGACGTCATCTCTGTCGTGAGCTGTGACAATATCCGACTGTATCACTCAACCCACGAACTGATTGGTACAATATATGATGGAACCATACCAAAATTCAAGGAAAACAACCGGGAATTCTATACAGCATACGACAGCGGACCTTCCGGAACACAGCGCAGGGCTTATTCGGCTATTTACGACAGCGAGGGCAACTATATAGGCTTTGTCATGGCTATCATGCTTATGGAAAATATAAAAGCCGAGACATTCCAGACGCTTACATTTTATGCTTTGATAACTTTAGCGGCTGTTTTAATAGAGCTAATTCTTTCCGCCGAGCTTTCAAGCAGTATAAAAAAGAGTCTCCACGGATATGAGCCGGATGTTTTTTCAGCCATGTATCAGGTCAGGGATAATATTCTTGAATCACTTGATGAAGGAATAATTGCAATCGACAAGACCGGATCTGTTCAATTTGTAAACAATGCTGCCGTTTCAATGCTCGGCGGCGGACAAAATACAGGCGTAAAAAATATTGTCGGCGCTCCGCTTGGCAATATCTGCGATGGCACGCTTTTCGATCACACACTAAAAAGCGGGGAAAAAGAATTCAATATCCGGGAGCCGCGGCTTGGAAGGTCTGATATACTGATAGACCGGATACCTATCAAGGATGACAACGGTACGGTCGGCGCTGTAGGTATTCTTCATGACCGCGCCGAGTACACAAAGCTGATGGAGGATCTGACAGGTACACGGTATCTTGTCGATGCCATGCGTGCGAACAACCATGACTTTACAAACAAGCTGCATGTAATTCTCGGTCTTATTCAAATGGGAATGTACGATAAAGCTACTTCTTACATTGAAAATATAACTATTGTGCAGAGAACGACCATAAGCAAAATAATGTCTGCTGTAAGTGAGCCTGCCGTTGCCGCGCTACTGATCGGAAAAGCTGCCAGAGCCTCAGAGCTGAACATAAAATTTGTTCTCAGGGAAGGCTGCAACTACTCCAAAAGCGATTATCCGCTGCCAGACTCAATGCTTGTAACCGTGATAGGAAACCTGATCGACAACGCATTTGATGCAATGAACGATAACAAAGCGGTATTCGACAAGCCCAAGGAATTGATGTTCGGCATTTACTCCAAGCCCGGCGCACTTCTTATAACGACCGATGATACAGGCGTCGGAATCGACCCGGCAGACATTGACAGAATATTTGAAAACGGATTCTCCACCAAGGGCACCAGCAGAGGAACGGGTCTTTATCAGGTAAAAACAATGGTCGATGAACTTGGCGGAACAATTACAACGGAATCACAGAAGGGTGTAGGCACCTCATTCACTGTCAGCTTTTCCAAAAGCCAATAACGGGGGAGACTATGTATGTACAAGGTTTTAATTGTGGAAGATGACCCGATGGTCGCAATGATAAACGAACAGTATATAAATCGAAACAGGGATTTCAGGGTCGTGGAAAAGTGCAGGGACGGCAAAAGCGCGCTTGATTTTATTGAAAGCAATCCTGTTGATCTGATCGTCCTTGATGTGTTTATGCCGCTGACCGACGGATTTGAAACCCTGCGCCAGATAAGAAGAAGGCAGATACCGGTGGATGTTATCATGGTAACGGCGGCAAACGACCGTGATTCTTTGCAGGAAGCCCTTCATCTCGGTGCAGTGGATTATTTGGTGAAACCATTTACATATGACAGATTTCGCGTAGCACTCGACAAATTCATTGCTCAGACAAACGCGCTGATGAACCTTGAAACGCTTAACCAAAAGAATATAGATCATATAATTGAAAATTCGCACAGGAAGAGTGAGGATATGTATCCGAAAGGAATTCAGGAAAAAACACTGTGGCTCATCGTTGAAAACATGAAAGAGTGCAAAGACTCGTGGCTGACTGGCGACGATATAGCCGAAAAAACAGGTCTTACCGGGGTTACGGTAAGACGGTATATGAACTACCTTTCGGAAACCGGCAAGGTTACCGCCGAGATGTATTACGAAACGGGCGGCAGGCCATGTATGCTTTATAAAATATCGGAACAGTGATCGTCAGGACACGGCAATGTGTTCAGTGAGCTCTGATATCGGTAATTCACTATAAAAAAAGCCAAAAACGCCCGCAAAATACGGGCGTTTTTCGGTACAGCTATGACTAAGGCGGGATCTGTTGCCACACTCGACCCCCAGGATAACTCCTCGCGGGTCGTCGTCAAGTCCCCGGCGCGGTCAATATCCGCGTCAAGGCAGGAAGCAACGGCAAAAAGTCCGCAAGGGAGACCGGTTATTTCACACCTTCGGCTCGAACGCCTCTTTAAACGCCGCGAGCTTATTCTCTGCGGCGGCTCTGTCATTGGCGCGTACACAGTAATAGAACTTGCATTTAGGCTCGGTTCCGGAGGGGCGGACAGCCACCCAGCAGCCGTCGCTGAATACAAATCTCAGCACATCGGACTCCGGGAAGCCTTCAGCCTGCGTTTCTGCAGAAAGGTAGTCCTCCATACGAACAAGTCTTGCCCCTGCGACCTCGGTCGGATGCTCCCGGCGCAGTCCCGCCGTGAGAGCGGCAATTTTTTTCTGCCCCTCCGCACCGCGGAAGAAGAAATTAGACTGAGTGTCAAGGTAAAATCCGAATCTTGAATAAAGCTCATCAAGCACGTTGATAAGGGTCTTTCCCTGCTCCTTGTAATACGCCGCAGCCTCGCAAAGCATCAGCGACGCCTGGACCGCGTCCTTGTCGCGGACAAAGTCCCCGATAAGGCAGCCGTAGCTTTCCTCATAGCCGAAAACATATCCGGCGTCGCGGCGCTCAAGGTGCCGGGCGATCCTGTCTCCGATAAACTTAAATCCCGTAAGCGTCTTCTCAACTTTTACGCCGTAGGAAGCGCACACCCGGTCGCCAAGGTCAGAGGTGACTATGGTGTTTATCATCAGCGGCTTTTCCGGCATCGTTCCCGCCGCGCGGTGGGTGGAAAGTATATATTCAAGCAGCACCGCCGCCGACTGGTTGCCCGTCATAAGCGTCATAGAGCCGTCATCCGCGCGCGCCGCCACTCCGAGACGGTCGCAGTCCGGGTCGGTAGTGATAACGATATCGGCGCGTGCGCGGTCGGCAAGCACGAGAGCCTTTTCATATGCCGCAGGGGATTCGGGGTTCGGGCTGGCGGTAGCGGAAAAATCGGGATCGGGAACGCACTGCTCCTCTACCGGAACAACGTCATAGCCGAGATCGGCAAGAACGCGGCGCACCGGGACATTGCCGGTGCCGTGCTGGGGTGAATAAACGACGCGCAACCCCGCGGCGTTTACCGGACGGAGGGATATTGACTTCACCGCGCGGTAATATGCCTCGTCCACATCATTGCCGAGGACTGAGATCAGACCGTCAGCGCTGTCGATATCAAGGCAAGGCACTTTAAGATAATCCCCGATCTCACCGATGAATTTTTTCACCCGCTCGGTCTCGTCAAGTCCCTGCTGACAGCCCTCGGAATTGTAAATTTTATACCCATTGTATTCCGGAGGATTGTGCGACGCGGTTATCATTACGCCTCCGGCAGCACCGAGATGCCGGACGGCAAAGGAAAGCTCCGGGGTCGGACGAAGCGAGTCAAAAAGATACGCATGCACCCCGGCGGCAGCGAATACACCTGCCGCGGTAAGCGCAAATTCGCGGGACATACGGCGGTTGTCGTGCGCTATTACCACACCGCGGCGGCAGGCGTCATTACCCGACGAAGCGATATATGCGGCATATCCCGCGCTGACGCGGCTGACGGTGCAGACGTTCATCCTTCCCGGGCCCGGTCCGAGCACACCGCGAAGTCCGGCTGTTCCGAACTCCAGCTCTCTGCCGAAGCAGTCCTCTATCTGCGCCGGATCATCCTTTATACGCTCAAGCTCGTCGCGGAGCGAGGAGTCCATACTTTCGCATCCAAGCCAATGAGCATAGATTTCATATGCTGTCATTTTCAGGTTCCTTTCAAAGCATCATTCATATAGTGAGTTTATGCAACGCACGGCGGATTCATACGCCCAACCAGCCGCCAATCGGCAAAAACTCACGCCTTATTGTAAAGGTCGACAAGATATGTGCCTATCTTGAAGCCAAGACGCCCGGCAGCAGGGCGAAGCTCCTGAGGAATGGAGGCATAAAAGCCGTGTACCTCATATGTAAAATCGCCGTCGTAATTCATTTCCTTGAGCAGAGGCATAAGCACCTCCCACGCGGTATTTCCGCGCACAAAGGGAAGAAAATGGTCGTCGTTAAGCCCGCGATTTTCCTGTACGTGAGTCGAGCAAAGGCGCGAGCCGAGCTTTTTAAGCTGAGCCGCCTGGTCGCGGTACACAAGCTCCGCGTGACCGAAATCCCATGTGGCGCGGCAGGAAACAGGATCGCCGATGGCGTCGATAACGGCTATCTGCTCCTCAACCGTAGCGGTAAAGCGGTGCTTGGTCTTGAGCGGGTGGAATTCAGCCATATTTTCAATTGAAATTCCCGTGCCGTGCTTTTTGGCAAGCTCAACAAGAGGAAGATAAAAATCAAGATTTGCCCGGATATTTTCCTCCATGTTCATCTCGTCGTTCTCGGTGGCTGTCTGCGCGTGCGTGGTCACAAAGCGCACTCCAAGCCTGCCGCTGGCGATAATTGAGCGGCGTACACTTTCGGCATACCAGGCGCGGTACTCGTCGGAGAGCTTGATCTCCGGACGGTAAAGGTTTGAATCAAACGGAGCGTGCGACTGATTGTATGTAATGCCAAGCTCGGCGGCAAGATCACCAAGACGGTCAACATTGCGCTCCCAGTCGTCTCCAACAAGCTCGCTTCCGCTGTTGGGATTTGAAGCGGAGCAGAAGTTGAGGTCGATGACACGGAAGCCGCAATCATAGCAAAGACGGATAGATTCCTCAAGGGAGGTTCTGCCGCCGCCGCGCTTACCGGGGAAAATACAGGTTGAGGTTGCAAGTTTCATTGCAGGTTGACATTTCCTTTCATACAGATACTTTGATACAGTGCCGCTGAATACGCGGCGATGCCCTGATTGGATATGATGCAAGAAAAATTATTTTTGGGGTTGACAAACAGTCCGATTTGAGATAGAATATATGTACACGCAGGTATAGTCTAATGGCAAAACTCCAGCTTCCCAAGCTGGTTATGCGGGTTCGATTCCCGTTACCTGCTCCAAAAGAAAGCAGGCGCTTCATGCGCCTGCTTTCTTTTGGCACATGGCAATGTGGATGAAAACCCGCCGGAAGTTTGTGGGTGTAGGTGAAGTCCTGCTCCGCAGTCGCTTACCGGAAATGCACTGAAGCCAGATCCTCGCTGTGCGAACTTCCTCAGCTCGCGCAAAGCGCGAGGTGTGCGTTCGATTCCCGCCCATGTGCCTGCTTTCTTTTGGCACATGGCAATGTGGATGAGAACCCGCCGGAAGTTTGTGGGTGTAGGTGAAGCTATGTCTCGTACTCGCTTCCCGGGAATGCACTGAAGCCAGATCCTTGCTGTGCGAACATCCCGGGCTCGCGCAAAGCGCGAGGTGGAGGTTCGATTCCCGTTACCTGCTCCAAAAGAAAGCAGGCACTTATGTGCCTGCTTTCTTTTGGCACATGGCAATGTGGATGAGGATCCGCCGGAAGTTTGTGGGTGTTGGTGAAGTTCCGCTCCGCAGTCGCTTCCCGGAAATGCACTGAAGCTTGAGCTTTGCTGTGCGAACTTCCTCAGCTCGCGCATCGCGCGAGGTGTGCGTTCGATTCCCGTTACCTGCTCCAAAAGAAAGCAGGCACACATGTGCCTGCTTTCTTTTGGCACATGGCAATGTGGATGAGAATCCGCCGGAAGTTTGTGGGTGTTGGTGAAGTCCTGCTCCGCATTCGCTTCACGGGAATGCACTGAAGCCAGATCCTTGCTGTGCGAACTTCCCGGGCTCGCGCATCGCGCGAGGTGTGCGTTCGATTCCCGACCATGCGCCTGCTTTCTTTTGGCACATGGCGGAAGCTCCCCCGCACATATAAATCAAAATCCTTACCCGGTGACGCACCGGAGCATCCAAACTATGCTCCGGCGCATACACCGCGCGCAGATCAATGCGATTTATTTCAGCATTTCGTCAATTGCGTGACCGTCCGCCCAGGGCATTTCAGCGCCGAGAATTTTTGCATAGGTCGGCGCTTCGTCAACGGTCGGGCGACGCTCGATCTCCACGCCCTCGCGGATATCAGGTCCGAAGCCGAAGAAAACGGGCTGAGGTCCTTTGTCCGGATTGTGTCCGTGCGTGGCGCGTCCGAAGCGGTAGTCGGAAAGATCCATAGGCTTTACCATAGGACGCTTCCAGTCCTCTGAGAAGGAGGTGTAGCCGTCGGATTCGATGACAAAGGAGAACGGACCGCCCAGATGCTCCTTTTCTTCCGCCTCCTCGGTGGTAAGCACCTCGCTGATACCGTATATTCCCTCGTCGCGCATGAATTTAAGCAGGTCGTAGGTCTTCTGCCATGCCTCGCGGTCGTCGGGATTTTTAAGTCTTATCTGAGCCGACAGTCCGGTCGAATGGCAGTATGCAGTCCAGTCAACCAGATTGCCCTCCTCATCGGTGGTGATGAGTCCGTGGTCGGCAAATACGACATTTGGTTTGATGTTGCGGACGATCTCAAGCTGACCGTGATCGCTGACAAGGAAGAAGTTTGTCTGTTCAAACACTCCCGCTTCCTTGGTAGCGTCGATTATCTCATTGAGCCAGCGCTCGGTGTCGCGCACTCCGCCCCTGACCTTTTCAGTGAACAGACCTGTACCGTGACGGTAGCTGTCAACGTCGCCGGTGTGAAGCATGAGCAGGTCAGGCTGGTGCTTTCTTATGATGTCGCAGACGCATCTGACAAGGAACTCATCTGTCGCGGGATGGGTGCGTATCTTTACGTCCTCAAGATACGGGGCGCAGCACTCGTCGTAAAGCTCCTCGGAGGTTCCGGCGCGCAGAAACGCCGCCTTTTTGGTGTCGTCGGGAGACTGCGGCCAGTATTCGGCGACAAGATAGTCAATGTCTGGGTGGCATCCGGTAACAGGCCAGAACACCGCCGCGGTGGTAAGTCCCGCGCGCTTTGCCGCAGTAAAGATATCGGGGCATTTAATATTGTCGGCAAACCATGTCCAGGGTACGTTTTTAAGCTGACCGGGACGGAATTCCGAGTTGTTTGTCACGCCGTGCTTGTCGGGATAGCAACCGGTCGACATTGATGTATGGCAGGGGTATGTAACAGACGGCCATATAGTGCGGGTGCGCTTTACTATCGAGCCTTTTTTGTAAAGCTCACGGAAGCGCGGACTGGTCTCAAGCAGATATTCAATATCCTCATAGACCATCGCGTCGCATGAAAAAACAATAACTTTGCTTTGTGCCATTTTGATCTGTCCTTTCTTGACCTTCCGGCTTATAACTTCGCCGGATAAATATTTTTTCACATTATAATTATACCCCCACCGCCGGGAATAGTCAAGCGAATATCCGAAAATACCGCAAAAAAATGCCGTCAGAACCGCTTGCAGCTCCGCCG
>ULUB01043821.1_pt1 | contig 10758 bp, 14 predicted proteins | sample 1958111 | NCBI WGS metagenome assembly ULUB01 (sample SAMEA4835749, study PRJEB28245) | human gut metagenome | biome: gut microbiome; material: fecal sample | place: Denmark | collected 2008
TTTTTGTGATACCTCCTTACTAATAAACCTGAATAAAACACGGTTCCAACGCCCCGAAAACAATTTGCAGCGCATTGTTAACGCCTGATAACCACTCACTCAATGCAGTAGATACCATGTTATTAATGCCGTAATGCGTTGCTTCTGTAGTTGCATTGTTGGTATTGGTTCCCGTTGATTGTGTTATGTTAGTGGCGTAATTTTCCCCTCCCTCTTCATACAGGCGATTTTGCGGAGTATTAGAAAAAATCTGTTCGTTTTCGTTGCCTGCATTGTTGGTCGTGGTTGACTTATCGCCCGTCATATAAGACAGCCATCTTTCGTCCTGCGCTGCTTTTTCAAGAGCGATAAAAACGGGATTGATAGCTGCCATATTCTCGTCTAGTGCGCGGTTTAAGAAAAATACAAATTGGGTTGATGTTTGCGCGCTAATTTTTCGGTAGCGAAAATGATTGATAATCTTTTCATTCAACCAATCACGCTTGGACTCGTCCCATATTGGGTAATCTTTCATGCCTAGATCGTACCCGTACAGTCTTAAAACACTGTCAAGGTCGGGCGTATCATAGTAATTTTCGTAACTACCAGCTATTAACATTTTTAGATCCACCCTTCATTCCCCGTTAGTGTTGGATAGCGTGCATCATCGGGCTCCGCCATGTGAGGCACCGCCCAGGAAACACTAATAGGCTTGTCAAGCTCAAACGTACGGTTAACTTCTTCACAAAAGCGTTCACGACACATTAAACGAGATCGGCGCAATAACATAATCTGTTCATTGTTGCTCATTGCTTCTCTAGTTTGCACACGCTCGCGCTTTTCGGTGTTTGAGTTATCAGCTCCAAAAATTGTCATCGCCAAATCAAGAATTTTCTTCTGATTGTTGAAAATATCCTCTGCTATATAGGGTGCTTGCGTTTGCATGACCTCGGGCGTTCCCGTGCCTGGCGCATCGTTTAAGTATAATACCTGGTCGTTACGCTCAAGCTTAGAATATAGTTCTTGGTTAGACTTTAGCGCCTGTTCGCTTGTACGGATAATATAGGGCGTTCGTTGGGCTCCTGTATTCAGATCCGCTATAGCGTCATAAGTCGCGAGACGACGGGCGAAATACTTAATATGAGAATTGAGGGGTGTGCGTCTCATATTGTCAAACCCTACTACACAGTCGCGGGGTCGGTAGGTGATTTCTTCACCGTCCCCAGCGATTCCCCAGGGCTGATTATGGCGGATCCAGGTACGACCTACAGGGCTAACTAGGGTAACCTCGTTAGGATTGTAATATAAGTTATACGTATCTACAGGCGTGCACTGTGCGAACAAAAATCCGCCGCTTTCCTGAAACAGTCCGCCCATTCCCCAATTTAAGAAGATAAATTCTAACGCGCGGGGGTCGATTCCTGCGGGTAAGTTTTCCCACTTAAACGCTGCAAGGGCAATGTTTGACAAATAATCTTCCCAAAACATAAAGGCTTGATTGTCATAGTATTCGTACTTATTCGAATACTTTTCGCGGATCCAGTTTCGCCCGATTGCCATATCAGACAATGGAATAGGGTAATCAAGGGGATATTCACCAGGTTTTAACTGTTTAGTCATACAATACACCTCCTAACGGTTCGTTGTCTGCGATATCTATATTACCAATTTTCGCGGCGTCTCTCCACACCGTAACTCCCTTTTCAAAGATGCCACGTAAAGTTTCTTTCGCTCCCTCATCGGCTTTCGAGCAATTAAGGTATACCTCTTTACACTGCCAATAAGTGAAATTTTCCATGCAATTCAAGTTCTTTGGTAGCGCCATAAATTCGTGGATTGCGTATCCGTAGCGTAGAAAATACTCACCTACAACGTGCTGCATATTGCTATTGATATTTTTGAAACGAATAGCAATTTCAAAAATACCGTTGCATAGATTAAAACCATCGCCGCCTTGCTGTCCGATAACGCTTGGCTGTGATAGTGCCATATCTTGAACGGTTGCATTAATTCCTGCGATTGCATTTTGATAGTCGCCTTGCGCTGCCCACTGTGCAAGATCGGCGTTTTGAGTAGCGAAGCCCGACTGTAGCGCTTGGTTATTGTTGAACTGCTCGTTTGCCGCCCAATAATCAACGCCTGCACCGACTAAACCCATTACCGCGCCGCCAACATTGCCACCCGTTAGATTGCCCACGGTGCCCAGTGCAGCGTTTGCAATTCTGCTTGCATTCTGCACATCCATATTGGCTTGATTATTAGCCAACTGTTGTTGTGCTTGGCTATAGCTTAGTTGCGTATTAGCGTTTGACTTGTTAAGCGACCAGCCCGCACTATTGTATTGCCAATTACGGGTGTTTACCGTGGTAGCCTGATACAAAATGTAATTGTCGTTAACGATGCTAAAAGTAGGCAAGTTGTTGAACCATAACGCATTGTCTATATAGTTTTCTGGTCGATAGGTTCCCTCTCGTCTTGGCTCGGTATCATCCAATACAAAATAATAATAATCTTCGTCCTCTGGCAAGCTGCCGTTTAACCCGACATCACTACCATAATAAGGCACATAAAAGGCAAGGCGCATATAAGGTGGGGCGGCGCATGCAACTTGACGCAAGGCTAGGGTGTTTTCGTTAGTTAGTTCAGGTTTGAGCAATAGCGGGCTTCCCGTGTAATTGGTAATCTCAATTACCGAATACGGATAACATAACAACTTTTTTAGGTTTCTATAACGCCTGTTTATAGATTGCCCTAGCCTGTTGGCAAGTGATTGCCTATCAGTCCAAAATTCCCCCTCGTCGGGCGTAGTACCTAAAAATTTCGCATTCACACCATTTAATTGCACGTCTGGTCCATCAGTTAAAAATGCCTTAGGAAAGAGTGTAACGGACAAAATCGTGCGAGCTACCCAGGGAGCTTCACGCAAGCGTTCACATAAGATTTTATAGTCATCTGGTCTTAGTTCATAAACATTGCACGATGAGATAATACCGTCAGTAAACTGTCCATCTGACGTTCTAAAAGATGGATTAGTAACGGTTCCCCAGTCGGCGGCAAGATCGCCCGTAGATTGAACAATAAGTGAAAGGCCGTTTCTATCCTCCGCCTCTTCTGATCGATTCACCGATAAATTGAGAACTTGCACATCCGTTATATTGTATTCGTTACCAATATCTAACGATTCGGGAACCGAACAATACCGCCGCCATGTATACGGGGCATTGTTGTTTGAAACGTTACAACTTGCTTGTATTGCCGCGTGCCCTCGCACCACGAACGCTTGACTAATTCGAAAATTGAATAAGTATGTTTGAAAAACATCAAGTTGTAGCGTGATTGCCGTAGTTGACGGGTTAACCATTGCAACCGACGTTATAAAGTAATACAGCTTTGGCGGTGTTAGTTCACCTGGTACGGGCTGCTCAGGGTTTTCTACCACGCAATAGTTATAAGTATAAGCCGCGCTATAGGGTAGGCCTAAATTTATTGGTTCATTTGGTTTTAGGTATGAGTAATTATCGAGTGTCAGCGAATCACTAGTTAGTGATGCAAAATAGTTATCCCTCGCTTCTTGGTCTGCAAAAGATACTACATCTTTATATGACGAGTCCCACGTCACGCGGCATAGCGTAACGCGGGACTGTGCAGGCCATGACGAGGGAGTAAACGTTGTTTTCATTTTACCCCCTTTTAATTTTAACCTGCTGAATAACCTACTTTGTTAAGTTTAAGGTTTGCCAGCTTGGTATTATTGGCTGCCGCGTAAGCCGTAATGTTAAGAGTTTTATACGTGCTATTACGTGATACGTGCAATACATTCTGATCGTCCACATACGTACCTGTATCGGGGCTGATAACATTAGGCGTTGCCGCGATGGTAGCAGTCGGAGTGGTCGCGCTCATGTCAGTGATGAGATAAAATACCGCTTCATCGCTAGAACTATCGCTATAGGTTACCTTTGGCGTAAGCTCAATTTCTGCGCCTGGTTCAAGAACGGCATTATTAGAAACTGTATTAGTAAGTGCGAGACTTACACTTGTTACGGTCTTAGCGGTGACGGATCCCAAATTATCCTCTTCGGTAGAAGAGAACAAAAGCATGTTACGCATGTCAGACAATGCATAAGTTCCCCAGTGATGAAGATAGCTGATCCAGTCACGGGTACGTGGATTATAAATAGTGTCGTTAGCTACCAGATTATCAGCACAAATATATGCGCTTGCGTCAATAAGTACCGCTTGAGCGCCCGCAATATCGAAATCATCTACTACAATAGTGCGGTCAGCGATAAAGTTTGCCCTATCCATATGGAAAGCCGCCGCCAATACCTCAACGTCGAAATACGCAAAGAACGCGGGTGTCCCCAGAATTACCAGCTCGTCACTAGATACGGGCATATGCTTTGGGTTGTATTGAGTTTTGATAAAGTCACGCATCATTAAATAATGCTCACGCATAGCGACGGCAATTTCTTTTCCTGCTGCTTCTTTATCGCTTGCTGTTGAAATGTCAGGTACTTTAACTGTTGGCATAGTCCATGCATCATGTGCGCCCTTTACAAGATTACGCATAATCAAGTATTCGTCCCACTGGTCGGACTTTAATGGCATAGCCAAAATATCATTAATCATTGAGGACAAACCGCCGTCGTTAACAAACGCCTGGCGCAACTGGTCGCGATTGTAGCGCATCGGGTAAACGTCTTGACGGTTTACGCTGTAGTAGTTTACCTCAATGTCAGGCTTTGGTGCGCCGAACGGGTTAGTGTTGTTCGGATCGTAGTGCTCAGCTTGAATAAGTCCGCCCTGTACTTCTTGGATCATTCCGCCGAATTGCTGCTCGCCGCGCTTCAAGGGAGATAATGAATTGCGGTAAGAGTTCGTTTGAAAAACGGTTAAACCGATACGGTTTACGAACTGGTCATTGAACTCATTCATAAGTGGGGTGTACGCGTTCAATGTTTCAAAAATTTTCGCAATATTGCCGCGCGTTGCTGCAGGAATACGCTCCTGATACCCCGCCGACGCTTCACTGCGTACCATATTAAGCACTTCGGCGTTGCTTAGTGTAAGTGATGCCGCCATTAGTCCTCCTTCAATAGGTTTTCTTTAACGCGATCTTCAATGGTTAATTCTTCGGTTTCTTCGGGCTCTTCCTCTTCATCGACTTTACCAGTTTCTGCCATAATCAATTCATAATTTTTGGCTTTCAAATCAGTGTTTTCACGGCGCAATTCTTCAATCTCTTGGTTGCGCTGTTCAATCAATGCTACTTGACCGTCATTATAAGACGTAAAAGCATCATTGATATTGGATAAGTACGCGGGGTAATCTTCAATCTCATCAGTGATACCCGATAGCAGCTCGAAAATATCCATCCGTTTTACCTCCTAAAAATAAAAAGGGCTATCGGTATTAATTATATACCAATAGCCCGTATATTTACAGATAGACCATACCGAGTAAGCGTCGAGTCAGGGACAAGGGACTATATCACCAATAGCCGCAAGGCTTTGTCTTATAGTGATACTTTACATACTACTTATAAACGGCGGCGCTATCTGTACAAGTGATTTTACAACAAGGTTAACGCTCATTCAACCACCGTTGCCATGCGCTAGCGGTATTCTGCCCTAGGATACCATCAACGCAAACACCTAGAAACTGCTGCATTGCCTTTACGGTTTTTATGCCCATGAAGCCGTCATCGGTTACGCCAAACAAACGTTGCATAGCTCCTACCAGATTAGATCCATTACCGCCGTTGTAGTTGATTGCTCGCGAATCAATACGCGGATAGTAGCGCTTTTGCTTAGGATCCTGATTGCTCATAACACCGTCTACAGGTGTACCGAAATAACGTTGTGCCTTTTTGTTGGTATTTACACCTATCCAACCGTCAACGCTCAGAGCTCCAGAACCGCCCGACGTAGTAGCAGAAGTTGAAGAACCGTTATTTGCAATTTCACTAAACGGAAAATTGGTGCCAGGACAGTCGGTAGCGCATACGTCCCTATGCCGCTGTACCTTACTAATTCCGTATTTGCTTTTGAGATAACTTACTAATTCGGAGCCCGCCTTGCGCTGTGTTTCGCCCATGGTCTCACTCATAAAATCGCCTTCGAAGCATACGCCCACCGAATCGGAGTTAGATCCTGACGCGTGAGCGCCTATCTTGTTTTCTGGTCGTAAGCGGTAAATATTGCCGTCTTTACGAACGAGGAAATGATAACCCGCACCCGACCAACCATTATTCAGGTGCCATTGATGGATCTGTTCAGCGGTACAAGACTTAGCCGCCGCATGATGCAAGATTATACGAGTAGTGCGAGATCGGTTAGACATCGATTTAAAAGATAAATTAGTTTCGATAATGTTTACACTCATTATTTAGCCCTCCTTATTATCGGTACTATTTTCACCAAAAAGCGACAAAAATTTACTAGTTTTTAATTCAGGGTTTATCTCTCCTAAATTTTCTAAAATGCTAACTATTTCGGTGCACGAAATATAAACGGCTACAGCCATATAAACCGCCCCGAAAACGTCAGGCAGGCCCAAAATAGGCATCGACCACTCACATAGCCAACCCAACAATAGCGCGAGAATAAAACTCAACTTGTGCATCAAGCCCTCACGCATCTTTGTACTTGATAACTCACTTTTAATTACTGCTTTAATAATTCCTGATACAAAATCAAGGATTATAAAGAGCATCACAATTAAAGCCGCATATAATTCAACTTGCATATATTACCCCCTTATAGTAAACGGCCTTTCTTCAAGTATAACGCCACCCTTTACCAGCTTAGGCACCAACTTATAACAATCTTTTGATAAGTATTTTTTATCAAAATTATTCATATCTTTAATAAGTTTAATGTCGTTAGTAAAGCCAATTTTGAAATCATCAAACTTCATCACATCTTTAAGCCCTTGAGGCATGCCAGCACATGTATAGGAATAATCACCATTTTCAAACTGCACCGCGTAGGTTTTCGGTCTGATAAAACGGCACTTCTTAAAACGGTATTCACAGTCAAAATATCCCAACTTCTTTGGGTCGGTTTCTAACCACTCAGGCACATCGCCGAACGCCTTAATACTGTCGGTATCACTGTATATATAATTATCGCCAAACCTAACCGCCGTTCTAATTAGATAGTCTCGCGCGTAAGCGGTAACAAACGAGGCAATAGGGATATATACGGGGTCGCGATCGTCACCTTCTACCAGCTTGTAATTAACCGTATCATCTTGTAAAACGGGGATTTTCTTGCTTCCCTGAATTTTTTGCCCGAACTTTCCATAAAGCGAATTATTGCACAATTTCGCCTGAAAACGTTCACCAGAGTTTGTTGCATGTGTCTTGTTGTAATTGTTAATGTCTATATAATCATCAAAGAGCCCGTATTGACTATTAAACTTATAAGCCCCTAAAAAGTCGATTATGTTTAAGTCATACATATCTTGCATAAGTTCAAGATCAACACTAGTGAACCATCCTATCAATGGTTCTTTAATATCTCGCTGGTATTCTCGGGAGTTGAACTTAGGGTTATCCTTAATCTGTATACAGGGCAAACACCCGGGCTTTAGTTGTGCGGTGTACTCAATACAGGCAATATAAAGGCCGTCTAATTCGCTCTCGTTCATCACAAATTCAGGCAAGCCATACGGATATGCCTTATATCTCATCTGGTAGGGATACATACTATTCACGTCTAACGACACACCGTCTTTTATATAAGTCTTATTTTGGTGGATCGGATTAACGTACACATAACCGCCCCTATACGATTTTCTAATGTCGTGATCCGCTCGTTTTGGTAGCATCGGGAATAGTTTATCAAACTTCTTTCGCTCAATGAGATCCTTATAAACCGCTAAACAATCCGCCGACGTTGTGAGCTTCGTTCCCATCTTTAAACGCTGCTCTAGCACTTGTGCCAATATGCACACATCACGCCGCAAGTAATCAAATTCTTGCTCGGTCAACTCATGCCCTGCTGGTCGGTAAACACTATAGTTTATCTCACCTTTACTCATATTAAGATGGTAGGTGTTGGCCGCTTCTGCAAGGGACATAGTTACTTTTTTTAAACTATCGGCAAAAATAACTTCTTTATCCATTGCTCGAAACTTTATTGAGTAGAAGCGTCCCATATCATCAATAAGCGTGCTTAGTTGCTTATTGTCATTTATCTGTTCAACGTGCTTAAAACCGTTTCTTAGCAGATAATCGATTATGAATTTTCCGTCAAACGCCAAATTATGAAACCATATCCGCGCGTTGTTAAAATTTAAGATCGTGTCTATAAAACTTTCGATTGAAACGCCATAGATAAAACTATTGTTATCTCCTACCAGGCAGACACCCCACGCCCAGACGGGATTTTTAGCCACTCCCTCTTCACTTGTATTGGTTTCAAAATCGGCTGCATACTCTGCATAGTCCATGGCTCTATATATTCTTTACAATATTAAGCATCGACCAAACGCGGTCGTAATTAGTGCCTTTAGTAGCATCGGCAACGCTTGAATGCCCTTTATCATAGTCCTGTTGATATCGATAAACGGCAGTAAGTGCATCAAAAACGGTATAGTGATAAAGATAATATATTTGATCGTCATTTAAGTTATTAAGTATTTCGGCTAATTCCTCTGTTAAGTAGCCCTCATCGCTTAGTCGATTAGTAACCGATTCTATATAACCCCTGTTTTGACGCGTTAACGCTTCGTCGGTCTTAGGTGCATTCTTAACAGAATGATTATAGGCTTTAATGGCATTTTCTAACTGCTCTAACGACTTAAAAGCCGTGTTACGTGGCTCTACCTGTGCTACTAAATTTTCTGTTCCCCCGCGCCCGAAATCTTCGCGGCTAATTTTTTCTGGTAAATTCTTTGTGATCGATTCCACTGCTGCTACTACATCATCGGGCTTGTTTAGCTCTACATTTTCACGTATGCTCTCGAGCCTTGCACGGCGCTCCGCTCTTATTATGTTTCGCTCTGCTTCTACAATTCGGTATTCAAAGACTTTTTCGTAGGGCAAGGCTATATTGCTATTACGTTGTAATACGTAATTTAACGATTTACCTTGTGTCTCGATTCTATTTTCACGTGAGTTGAACTCTCGTAATTGGCGCGCGTAGGCGTTTTGCTCACGAACGCTCATAGTCTGCACCTCGTCCCAACTTTTGACGGGTACTGCCATTTGATTGATTTGAGCGTTAGTAATTCCCTTTTTACGCATACGGTAAAGCTTATTTCTCGCGTTTTTCTGTAGTCGTGATAGTTCTTTTTTGGTAATAGCCATACCGCACCGCCTTAACCGATAAATTAAGCCCCTCCCCAGTTACGGGGTAGGGGCTACCAATAACTAAAATTTATGAAACCTATTACATATCTAAATAACGATAGGTTCGACCGTTTCGAGTGGATCGGGTTTTTGTCACTACCTTAATAGGGTGATCCCAGGTCTTAGGCATTCCGTAGGAGTTAATAAGCGCCTTTACTGATTCATAAACTCCCAATGATGCGGAAAAATAACATTCGCCCTCTTGGTCGATAAGAATAACGGCGGGGTTGTCCGTCTTTTCGCCCTCTTCGTCGCCACTGATAAAAGACGAGGTGGTAAACGCGATATCAACAATATCAATATAGGTTCCTTCCATATCTGACAATGGAGCGGCGGTATTCTGTGCCTTAAAAAGTCGGCGTTTGTCTTCGTCAGATTCAACGTCGAAAGAAGTTACAATTCCGTAGGCGTTTACGCCTGTTTTGATCGCCTCGTCGAATGAAAGAGATTCATTAGTTTCGCGAATAAGTGCAAGTGATTCAGCCATTTTAGTTCCCCTTTACGGTAGCATACTTAATAAAATCATCTTCGGACATTTCAAAAACTTTATCAGTCTTGATAATGCCTTTGAGTGTTGCGAAGTTGTTACCAGTTTCGCGGCGTACCATTTTCAATAGTCGCATATCTGATACAGGCTTACCCGTATACGTGTATACTCCTAAATCTCTTTCGCCGTCGGTGATCGTGGCTTTGACTTCGACAAACTTCTTACGAATCATATTCACCCCTTTCCCTGGTCTTTATTAATAAAGCGTCTAACCGCTTTACAAGCTTCTTTATACATTGTGTCGGTTTTGTACGCAATAATTCGTTGTTTGCTGCTAACTTTACGACCTAGTTTGTCGCGTTTTCTCATTACCAGTATAAATCTAATTTCATAGTAGGAATAATCAACGTCACTTATGATTTTGATATATTCAAGTGATGGAAACGTTAAGTGCAATTTGTTGTTTACTTCTTCAATGTCTACCATATAAACCAACTAGAAATAGGTAATAAAAAGAATAATAGAAGTGTTAGGGTTATTAGTACTTTGTCAAAAGTGGTCATGATTAGCCCCTAATCAGAATAACTATAATGTATAGCATAACCATAATTACCCAGGCTTTAATTGTGAGCTTGATAATTGTTTTTGTTAAGGCTCTCATGATACCTCCCGAATAAATAGAAAGTATTCTATATCTTCTTTTCGATTAAGTAAATTGAATAAATCAATAGTTTCGGTAAAACCATCAACGGGAACTTTATAAGCACAACTATTGGTGTCGGAATAATACGAGGCGTAACAATGACCGTTAATATCAGTTTTAACTGTAAACACAAAATCGCATACCTTGCCACTGACTGTTAGTACTGTAACAACCAATTTATTACAATCATATTTGTATTCTTTCATCTTTATCCCCTTCCCTTAACTG
>ULUB01029925.1_pt1 | contig 10756 bp, 10 predicted proteins | sample 1958111 | NCBI WGS metagenome assembly ULUB01 (sample SAMEA4835749, study PRJEB28245) | human gut metagenome | biome: gut microbiome; material: fecal sample | place: Denmark | collected 2008
CGGTGTAACCTTTCACGAGCCGTTCGTAGATGTCGATGCCGACCAGCGAGATGGCCTGTTCTTCGAGGTTGCGGGGCTGCGAAATGCCTGCTTCGCGCCGCTGACGGTCGATCATCTCCGCTGCCTGGGCGGGCGTGGTGACGCCCCACATGGCGTAAAAGGTGTTCATGTTGAAAGGCAGGTTGTAGAGCTTGCCCTTGTAGTTGGCCACCGGGGAGTTGATGTAGTTGTTGAATTCGACGAAGCGGTTCACGAACTCCCACACTTCGCGGTTGGAGGTGTGGAAGATGTGGGCGCCGTATTTGTGGACGCGGATGCCTTCGCGCTCCTCGCAGTAAGCGTTTCCGCCCGTGTGGGGCCGTCGGTCGATGACCAGCGCTTTCTTACCGGACCGTGCGGCCCGGTAAGCTGCGACTGCGCCGAAAAGTCCGGCTCCGACGATCAGGTAATCGTATTTCGACATGATGCAGCGGGTTTATATGTGAATCAATCGGGTGAGGCGTCGAAGCAGCCTGCCGGAGAGAGCTCCGAGGGCGAAGACCCACCGGCTGCGGGCCGCGACTTTCCGATCCCGGCGGTCGGCGAGAAACGCGGGGTCGAAGGTCGAAAGATACTCTTCGCGGGCATTGCGAGCCGCTTTTACGGCAATATGCAGCTCCTCGTTCGTTTTCGACGCCGCGACCGCTTCGCAGCATTGTTGCAACCGGATGCGGGCTGCGACATAACGCCCTTCCGGGGTAGGTGCGGCCTGTAGGAAAAGGTCGTGTAGCTGGCGGGAAACGCGGAGAATCAGCTCCGTCGGCTTGCGTTTTTTGGAGAGGCCGCTGCCGAGGACCCGGTAGTGGTAGGGCGTTTTTTCGTTGATGACGATGCGCGAAACGTGGGGAATGTATTGCAGCAGGAAGATTTCGTCTTCCCGGTGCGAGAGCCCCTCGATGAAGCGGAGCCCATTCTCGTCGATGATCCGTTTGACCAGCAATTTATTGACGGTGAATCCCAGCATGTCGTGCCGCCGCAGGGCGACGATGGCTTCCGTGCAGGCTTGGCCCTGTACGTCCATGGCAGGCGCTGTCAGCCGCCGGTCCGATTTGCCTTCCCGGTGTTGCAGGATGCCTGTCACGGGCAGCGTATGTTCGTCCATGCCTGCTTCGACGAATTGTTGCAGGTAGTCTGCATCGACCCAGTCGTCGGGATCGCAGAAGGTCAGGTATTCGCCCCGGGCGTGTTCGATACCCGCGTTGCGGGCCGTGCTCAATCCTCCGTTGGGTTTGTGGACGACCCGGATCCGGGAGTGTTCCCTGGCATAGCGGTCGCAGATTTCGCCCGAGGAGTCCTTGCTGCCGTCGTCGATGAGCAGGATTTCGTAATCCTGGAAACTTTGCTGCAACAGGCGGTCCAGGCTGGTGCACAAGTAGGCTTCCATGTTGTAAATCGGAACGATGACGGTGATGAGCATTTGTGTCGGGGTAAAGGTTAAACCTTACAAAAATAACTCTTTTTTCCCATTTCCGGTGCAATTTGCATCCGGAAATGGGAGGTATCGCTCCAATGCGGTATTTTTAGAGGGCTGTCCGGTCGTTGCCGGATCGATTCCCGGCGAATTTAGCGGGAGAAACTGCGGGGAAGATCTTTGAACACCTTGTGCCAGAACATTATCATCCGGGGATGACGGTAGCGCTCCCGCCAGGCGAGGCGGACCGAGAGATAGGGCTCCTCGTTCCAGTGGCTGCCGGCGGCTTTGCGGATCCGCAGCAGGTGTTTGCCCGCGATCGAGAGGCGGCAGATCAGGGGCGGGTCTATGAGTCGGAAGGTTTCTTCGAGGATGCGGAGCGTTTCGATGTGCTTGCGTCCCGTGACGATCGATTCTGCGGTGGTGTTGCTGTCATGTACCCGGTAGTAGTTGAGGGGTTCGGCAAGATAGACGACATTCCCCCCCCCCCGACGATCTGAATCCAGAACAGCCAGTCGCCGCAATAACGGTATTGGGTGTAATTGTCGTCCGCAGGGAGCGCACTGCGCCGCACCAGTGCCATTCCTGCGTTGTAGATGGTGTTCCTCGGGCAGAGAAAACGGTAGAGGAAGAAACGGCTGCCGAATCGGATCTGTTTGTGTTTGGGATATTTGACGGGCGCCTCCTCCCGTATGGTCCGGGAGTGGGAATCGACGATATAGCTGCTGGTGAAAACTATGCTGCAATCCGGACGGGTGTCGAGAATCCGGACGCACCGTTCCAGAAAACAGGGAGAGGAAAAGTCGTCGCTTTCGGCGATCCACACGTAATCGCCCGTGGCTTTCGACAACCCCTTTTTCCACTGTTTGAAAGGTGATCCGCTGTTCCGTTCATTATAGAAAATGCCGGAAACTTTGGGGTGATTGCGGTATCGTTCGAGAATTTCACGGCTGCCGTCTGTCGAACAATCGTCGAGCAGAATCAGTTCGAAGTCCTGAAACGTTTGTTGCAGAATACTTTCGATACGCTGCTCGAGATAGGGAGCATGACAGTAGTTGGGAACAATGACCGAAACGGTGGGCATGCGAAAAATATATTATGTATTTAATCCGCTTGCAAAGATAGCGGTTTGAACTGAAATATTGCTTGTGCAGGTCATTAATCTTAAATTTATGATTTTTGCCGATCGGATTTCGGAATGTTTTTAATTTCGGCGACTTTTGGGCAGGAGTTGTGGGCGAAGGACGGCAAGGTGTGCTTCTTCTATATCGGGAGCCGCTGCCTTGCGTCGAGATAAACGGTCTTTGCATTGCTCCGTTGCGCATCCGGTTCGAATCGGGATTCCCGGTCTTTGTACCGGAGCCGTGGAGTGCAAAATAAAAAGTGACCTGTTACAGTTGTTTTCGGTAGTGGATAGGGAATTGATTTCGCTTCGCCTGTCTTCAAACGTCACGACTCGGCGGCTCGAACGGAGTTCGTCCGGGTCTCGCTGCTCCGTTTGTTCGAATGGGGTTCTCCTCCCCTTGTCCCGTTGCTCCGGAGAGTCAGTAATAAAAAAAGCGACTGTTACAGTCGCTCTTGGTAGTGGATAGGGGATTCGAACCCCTATGTCGTGCGTGAGAGGCACGTATCCTAACCCTTAGATGAATCCACCGTTGAAATTTGGTGTTGCAAAGGTAATACGATGTTTTGAATTTACAAATTTTTTTTCGTGAAAACTGTTGTTTTTTTCTCGGGCCGTTTGTTCGTCCGTCTTTTTATGTACATTTGTAGAAGATAGGATGTACTTGGGCATAACCCGATTATATGCGGTTCTGCATGGGACATTCGTTATATCTTGTTTAGAAAAAATTTCGGATTCGTATGAAACGTGTGATTCTCCTTTTTCTTGTTTTTGCCGGATTGACTTTCGGATCGTGCCGCCGGCAGACCGTGATGCCGCAATTCGATATCGTGGTGACGGATACCGTAGCGGTACGCGGCGGAATACCCTGTCGCTTCCAGTATGCCTTTACCTCGATCGCCAATGCCGACGAAGCTCCGGCATTGCAGGCGATCCAGGAATCCAATATGCTCTATTTCTTCGGACTGGAGCATTTCCAGGGCGGGGTGCAGGAGGCTGTCGATCTATCTATCGGGCAGTTCATGGACGAGTATATCGGTACCCTGGATGAGTCGGTACCCCAGTGGGAAACCGAAATGGAGATGGCGGTCGAGTCCGAGGCCCGTGTGGTGGATACGTTGCTGGTCTATACGATTTCGAGTTCGAACTATACGGGCGGTGCGCACGGTATGTACAGCATCAATTGCCATAATTATTCCATTGCGGGCGGTTATGAGCTGGCTTTGTCCGACTTGTTCGATGCGGCACGACAGGAGGCTTTGATCGGGTTGATCCGCAACAAGCTTTACGAACAGTTCGGTGTCACGGGGGACGAAGGTCTGGTGGCGCAGGGATTTTTTCCCGAATACATTTCCACGACCGAGAATTTCGAAGTGACCGAGGACGGCATTACGTTTTACTATAATCCTTACGACATCGGATGCTATGCCCTGGGCGGTGTCGAGGTGCATATCACGCGCGAGGAGATGCAGGGGTTGTGACAGGATGTGGGCGTGCGGCTCTCCGGCGGTAGTCGTCGGATGAAACCGGTATAAAAAATGGAGGCGACAAGATATCTTGTCGCCTCCTCCCATCAAAAATTAACCCTAAAATTATCCCTTTCCAAGAATGTCCGAAAGATAGCAATCGAGATAATACAGATCTGCATCGTCGCCGATCACTTCGTTCTTCATCAGTTCTTCGTCGGAGATAGACCTTGATGTATCCGTTTTGTCGTTTTCAATCATAGGAGGCCCTTTTAGTATTTCTTCTTTCGTTACATTAAAGAAACGGTGGCCTCCGGGCTTTATTGCATACGGATTAAGATAAAATAAGTTCTTTTTCCCTAATCATGCGCCGCAGGTTGATAAGTGCATAGCGCATGCGTCCCAGCGCTGTGTTGATGCTTACGCCGGTTTGCTCGGCGATCTCCTTGAAACTCATACCGGAGTAGTAGCGCATCATCACCACCTCGCGCTGCTCCTCCGGAAGCAGTTCGATCAGGTTGCGCACGTCGCTTTCGATTTGCGAGGAGATCAATTCATCTTCGATCGTCTTTTCCGCGAAACGCAGCGATCCCAGTACGTTGTAGCCGCTTTCGCTTTCATTGACCTGCTTGTTCTGCTTGCAGGCGCGGAAGTGGTCGATCACCTGGTTGTGCGCGATACGCAGAACCCACGAAAGGAACTTGCCGTTGTCGGTGTAGCGGCCTTCGTCGATGACGCGTATGACTTTGATGAATGTTTCCTGGAAGATGTCGTCCGCTACGTCGTTGTCCTTGACCATCATGTAAATATAGTCCCGAACCCGACGCTTGTGGCGCTCGATCAATTTGGAAATGGCACTCTGATCACCCGAACGATAATTATTAAGCAAGTGCTGGTCGCTTAATACTTGAATGTTCATACTCTTTTCTCCTGAATTAGTTATTAAGAGTAGAATGTTTCGATAGGCAATCCTTTAAGTTGTTAAATTACTGTTTTTTGATATACCGAATACTTGTTTCGGCATCTTTTGTGTCGGAAAGGTAGAAATAATTATCCAAAAAAACAAACTTTTTAGATTTCTATTTTTCCGGCAGGGTGTCGATGAATTAACAATAACTATGCCAAAAATAAAATCTATCAGATATTTTTATCTTTCTCCGGAGCTGAAGATGAAAGTTTTTCAGTTTCGATCGGTTCTACATGAATGGAAATGAGTGTGTTGGGGCCGAATCGCTCTTTGAGCCGGCGTTCGATATCGACGGTCAGTTGATGGGAGCGGAGCACGCTCATCCGAGGATCGACGCGGATATGGGCTTCGATGGCGACGGTGGCTCCGATACGGCGTGTGCGCAGATGGTGCGGTTCGGTCACCTCCTTCGAGTGGGTCAGGATGTTCAGTATCTCCTGCTCGGTTGCGGCGGGAAGGGCGTGTTCGAGCAGTTCTCCGAGGCCGCTTCGCAGCAGGTCGAACGCGATCTTGAAGATAAAGACCGAAACGACGAGGGCTGCCAGCGGATCGGCGATGCGCCACTTGTCGCCCAGAAAATAGGCGAGCCCGATACCCGTCAGGGTGCCGATCGACGAAAGTGCGTCGCTGCGGTGGTGCCAGGCGTTGGCTACGACGCTCGGACTGTCCGTCTGACGTCCCACACGAACGGTATAGCGATACAGGACCTCTTTGGCGACGATCGAAATTGCGGCGGCGATCAGGGCGATCGCGCCCGGTCGTCCGATTATTTCTCCGGTCAATACCAGACGGATATTGTGGATGCTGTCGGCCAGAATGCCTCCGCCGACGGCGATCAGGGCCAGGCTGATGAGGATGGAGGCCAGGGTTTCGTACTTGCCGTGTCCGTAGTTGTGGCCGGCGTCTTCGGGTTTGGAGGAGATCCGGGCGAAGATCAGCACGATGACATCGGTCGCCAGGTCCGATATCGAGTGCACGGCATCGGCGATCATGGCTCCGCTTCGGCCGAGGATGCCGGCCGCGAGTTTCAGGAGGGAGAGGGCGATATTGACGACCATTCCGATCCAGGTTACCCGGTAAATTTTTCGGGTGCGTTCCGTGGGTTGATTCATGTCCGGTTGCTGTTTGCTCCGGGCGGTGTCGTACCCGGATGTAGGTTATCCTTGCATTTTCCGCTCCACGACAGGATGTCGAGCCGGATAATCTCTGTCCGGTGGAAAGACTTTTCGACATATTGCCTGCCGATTGTCTTGTACTCCGGGGAATATTTGCCGATCAAATGGTCCAGGGCCCTCCGACGTTCCTCCGCTGTGAGCCCCGTGCGGGCCCGGCAGTCGAGCAGGATGCTTTCGTAGAAGGTCGTAAACCGCGCGGGCAGCACCTGCGTTTTGCCGACGATGCAGAAAGTGACGCGGTCGCACTCCCGGAGGCAGTGCAGCTTGCGTCCTTCGGGGGCGCAGTGGATGTAGATCGCGTCGGCTTCGTCCCAGACATAGTTCAGGGGCACTCCGTAGCCGCCGCCTTCGGGACGCTGCATGCAGAGTATGCCGTATTCGCCCCGCCGCAACAGCTCCGTCGCCTCCGGTTGGTCGAGCAGGCGGTCCTGCCGGCGGATTGAATCGTTCTGATAGTTCATGACCTGTTTCCTGCAAAAACGAAGACGGACACTTCTCTGAATGGCATCCGTCTTCGTTGTGATGATTCGGTATCGACAGCGGTTTAGTAGCTGCGGGCGAAAAGTACGCGGCGGTGCGACGGTTTGCCGCTGAATACGCATTTGCCCTCCTCCTCGACCGCATCCATCGGGATGCAGCGGATCGTGGCTTTCGTAGCGTCCTTGATCGCCACTTCGGTTTCGACCGTCCCGTCCCAGTGGGCCGAGATGAAGCCGCCCTTGTTTTCCAGCACATCGACGAATTCGTCCCACGTGTCCACTTTGGTAATCATCGAATTGCGGTAGTCGAGCGCCTTGCGGAAGATATTCTGCTGGATTTCGTCCATCAGGGCCGCCACCCGGTCGGTGAGTCCCTCCTGGGGAACGGTTTCCTTTTCGAGCGTATCGCGCCGGACCAGTTCGATCGTGCCGTTCTCCAAGTCGCGGGGGCCGAGAGCCAGACGTACGGGGACGCCCTTGAGCTCGTATTCGGCGAACTTGAAGCCCGAGCGGACGTTGTCGCGGTCGTCGATCTTCACGGAGAGTCCCTTCGACTTGAGCTCTTCGGCGATGGTGCGAAGACGTTCTACGATCTGCCGCATCTGCTCCTCTCCTTTATAAATAGGTATCAGGACGACCTGAATCGGGGCGAGTTTCGGAGGCAGCACCAGGCCGTTGTTATCCGAGTGAGCCATGATGAGCGCTCCCATCAGACGGGTCGAAACACCCCAGGAAGTGGCCCATACGTATTCGAGTTTGCCCTCCTTGTTGATGTATTGTACGTCGAATGCCTTGGCGAAGTTTTGGCCCAGGAAGTGCGACGTGCCGCTCTGGAGGGCCTTGCCGTCCTGCATCAGCGCTTCGATCGTGAGGGTATCGACCGCACCGGCGAACCGTTCGTTCGGCGATTTGTGACCGACGATTACCGGTACGCCCATCCACTCCTCGACGAATTTTTGGTAAACGTGGATCATCCGGGTAGCCTCCTCGATGGCCTCCTCCTTCGTGGCATGGGCCGTGTGGCCCTCCTGCCAGAGAAATTCCGCCGTGCGCAGGAACAGGCGGGTGCGCATCTCCCAGCGTACGACGTTCGCCCACTGGTTGCAGAGGATCGGCAGGTCGCGGTAGGACTGGATCCAGCCCTTGTAGGTATTCCAGATGATCGTTTCCGAGGTGGGACGGACGATCAGCTCCTCTTCGAGTTTGGCATCGGGATCGACCACGACGCCCTTGCCCTCGGGATCGTTTTTCAGGCGGTAGTGGGTGACCACGGCGCACTCCTTGGCAAAGCCTTCCACGTGGTCGGCCTCTTTCGAGAAGAACGACTTGGGGATGAAGAGCGGGAAGTAGGCGTTCTGGTGTCCCGTGTCCTTGAACATCTTGTCCAGGGCCGCCTGCATTTTCTCCCAGATGGCATAGCCGTAAGGCTTGATTACCATGCAGCCGCGTACGGCCGAATTTTCGGCTAGACCAGCCTTGACCACCAGGTCGTTGTACCATTGCGAGTAGTTGTCCTCGGCTTTGGTTACGTCTTTAAGTTCCTTTGCCATATCTTATTTATTTTTTAACTTCCGGGAATCGTGTCACCGGCTTCGGAGCCGGCGTATGTCGGTTAGTCGGCAAAATTAACGATTTATGCAGAAATTCGCAACTGCGCTCCGATAAATCTTGAATTTGCCCGCTGCGAGGGGCGGGTCGCTTTGATCCGTCGGCCGAAGATGCGATGGCTCGTTTTGCGTTTCTGAAGTCGGTGCGTTTTCTGCGCTGGCCCGAAATCCGGTTCTTCCCGGATAAAAAACGACAGGACCTCCCGTGCCGGAGGTCCTGCCGTTGCGATATGTCGTGCGAAACTAAAAGCGGAAGCTGAGGCTCAGGGCCGCGAAGTGGCGCTTGAGTTTGGTATTGTAGATGCCGCTGCCGTTTATGCCGCTCGGAGATTCGAAATAGTAGAGGTTGTAGTCCGTCTGCTCGGTCGAGGAATAGTTGTAGGCCAGGTCCAATGCAACGCCCGGAGAGAGTAAAAATCCCAAACCGGCCGAATAGTAGAGCATCTGCTTGGTCATGGGGGCTGCTGAAACTTGCTCTTCGTCCTGCAGCATGGACCCCATGTAGCCGAAACCGCCCCGGATCGCCAGGAACGGCAGCGGTTTGAACTCCGCGCCTATGCGGACGATATTGGCGCCTTTGTACCAGGATCGGAACGTGTCGTTATAGATTTCGTTATCGCCGCCCGCGGGATTGTTTTTCATCCGCATCCCGTTGTACCAGTCGCGCTCGTAGTCCACGGAGATCAAACCCCGGTTGCCGAAAGCGTAGGAGATGCCGAACATCAGGCGGGCCGGCGTGGTGAACTCCCAGTTGTAACCGCCCGTATCTTCCAGTACGGGAGAGAGGGCGTTCGTATATTGGTTGCCGTCGGGACCGGGTTTGAGGCCGTCGGGGTCGCTCGGGTTATTGACATGCACCCCGGAATCGGTGTAGGCCTGATAGGTACGGTCGATCCAGTAATAGGTCGGGGTGTGGAACGCGAAGCCGATTCGCAGGTTCTGAATGGGCCGGTAGATCATGCCGAGCTTGAAATTGACCCCTGCGCCGTCCAGGATGACTTCCTGGTTGAAGTTCGAATAGAGCAACTGGTAGTCCAGGTTCGGATCGGTGCCGTTGCCGGGATAGACGTAATCTTCTCCGTAATAGTATGTTTTGCGTTGATACAGGGACTGAATGCCGAACGTGGCCCCGATATAGAACTTGTTGTTCAGGTTGAATCCTGCCGAAATGTCGTATTCGCCTATCGAGCCATTGCTTACGACGGTCGTGTAGTTGCCGATATCGACGTTGTTGCCGATCCAGGTCGGCTGCCACCTGCCGCCGATTTGATCCGTGAATCCGGCCTTGTAGCCGAGGATCGAACTCCAGAGCCGGGGGTTGAAGTTGCTCCAGTTGAAGCCGCCGGTGATCTGATCCCTGTTGATACCGCTGTATTGCAGCATGTCGGAGAAAACGTCGGCGATCGAGCTGACATTGCCCTGTGTATAATAGGAGTATTGGTAGTTGAGGTCCTGCAGGCGGTTGTAGCCGAACCCGATATTGACGCTCACGAGCGGTCCAGATCCTTCGTAAACATTGGCCGTGAAGCCGAAATTGCCGATCGAAAATCGGTTTTTGCCGTTGGAGTTGAATGCCGGAGCGTTGTTTTCCGCTCGTGCGAAACTCATCAGAGGCGTGATCGAAATTTCGTTGCGCCGGTACATGCCCAGACCTGCCGGGTTGATAGCCATGGACGTAAGGTCCGCCCCGAGGGAGGTGAAAGCGCCTGCCATGGCCATCGACCGCGCCGTTCCGAGGCTGAAAGTCGTTTGCGAGAGTTCGAAGAGGTCGGACGGGGTGACGATGTCACGGTCCATCAATAAACCTCCGGAGTTTTGAGCCGACACCGGGGCGGTTGCGAACAAGGCCGCCGAAAGCAGCGCTAAAAATCCGAGATGTTTCATAGCAAAAAATCGTTGTGTTGTTTTTCGTTTCCGGCGTTCGGGGGCGCAGGGGCGGAACTGATCGCTGTTGTCGGCCGAAACCGGTCGTTGCTCTCATATTCGTTTGCCGCCTGCGTGTGCATCCTGTGCGCCGTCCGTCGAAATTTGCCGGGGTGATCGTTTAACGGCCGTAAGAGTTGCGTCCGCTGCTGTTTCCACCGCGGACTCCTCCGCCTCCGCCCACGAAGCTGCCGCTCGAACCTCTGTTCGGTTGCGAGGGGGCCGGGGTGTAAGTCCCTCTATTCGGTGTCGAACTGCTTCCCCGGTAGGAGCTGCTGTTGCCTCCGAAAGAGGGATTCCGGTAGGTGGAGCTGCCTCGATTGACTGACGATGAGCCGCCTCGGAAGCTGGAACTGGAATTGCTGTTGGTCCTGCCGCCCCGGAAGCTGCCGCTGCCGATCGTGGTGCCGTTTCTGTAGCCGTTGGTCATACCGCCCTGTCCGCGGCCTCCGAAACTGGTCGATCCGATGTTCGATCCTGCTCCCGAGCCGTATCGATAGGTCGAACGGTGTACGACATTGGGCCGATGGTGCGGCGGGTACGGGTGGTGGTGATGGCCGCCTCCC
>ULUB01031851.1_pt1 | contig 10673 bp, 9 predicted proteins | sample 1958111 | NCBI WGS metagenome assembly ULUB01 (sample SAMEA4835749, study PRJEB28245) | human gut metagenome | biome: gut microbiome; material: fecal sample | place: Denmark | collected 2008
CGTTCTGGGATGATGTAACCTATACAATCCGCAGATTTAGGCCCAAAACATTAGTTTCCATATTGGAGTCAAATCAACTGTGGTTATCAAAAATTAACAATATGAGGAATGACAAATCCGAAGGACAATACATCCTAAAAGTATATGAGAAAGTCATCAAAAAACTATCAGATTAGAAACAGATTTCCGAGTCATTCTACAAAAAATATCCGAATGTAGCCTTGGAGATTATGAATTTAAATACTCTTGGGAATACAAAGAAGTTTCCTGTGATGTATATGTAGCATGTTTGTCTTCCGAATTGGATGAGAAATAGCTTGTTTAGAACTACGGAAAATGTTGCATCAGGCATAGATACAAAATCCCGATATTGGATAATCGAGGTCAATCGACTATCCAATATCGAAATTACCGAGTATATGAAACACCGACATCAATCAATTGATTAGATATTCACACATGATGTCCAAACAGTCTTCTGCATTCCCGGCATCAACAACCCGTTCATATAACACATCAATACCAAGCCTGACGAACTTATTGAACAGTTCCTCATTCTTCTCCTGCAGATCGGGATTGGAGTCGTTCCTGAACGCATTATCTACTTTTTCTTTTAAAGACAGCCCCCGGACATTTTCATTTAACATTATCACTCTGAATAAGAACTTCAACTTTTTCTGCTCTTTCAAAATCGTCTTTATCGGAACCTCTGCAACAGCATCGGGGTGTGACTCTTCAGGCAAGGTCTGCAATGCTTTATTGAATTCATCCAAAGAATTGTACATTTTGAATCCGACGATCGAAGCACATTCTATTGCATCGATATATCTGTTAAAGAAACAGAAGTCCATATCGCCCTTTGTAAATAAATCGGGCTTGGCCAACATTTTGATTTTGAATGCCAAATCTCCTTTGGCATGATACTCCTGATCCCAGAGCATCAGTCCGCCTCCTCGACCTTTGTAACAATCTCACTGACTTTATTCAACTCGTACACCTCGCCTATTTTATCTTCCAAAACAGGCTTGACGTACTGCCAGTCCTTGTTGTTTATGAACAGTATTATCTGATCTGTTACAGATATCGTATATCTAAACACGTTAGCAATGTGCCTATCGTCTTGCGTAGAGGTAGGTGCATCCATTACCAAGGAATGTGGCTCACTAGCAAGCTCTGGATCATCCAGTTGATCAAGAGCCAACCTCAACAATGCACAAACGTAGGCAAACCCCAATACGGCCTGTGTTCCTTCGGATATGGAGGTCTCACCGACACCAGGTACAATCAGAGATACATTGTAATTATCGTCGACGATGACCTCGCGTTCACCATGATACATCGAATTGAAAACATCTGAAAGTACCCTCCTGAAATCCTCGAGCATACTGGACTCCTTTATCAACTTGGTATCGTTGATTTCTTTGACCAATCTTTCAACATATTTGATACAAATACGAGGCCGAGCATACTTTTCATCCATGTCCATAATATGTTGAAGTTCTCTACGGGCAGATTCCATATCGGCTTTACAACGACGGATATCTGCTGACACGGCTGCCTTGTTATTTACGTACTCTTCCACTGCCTTTTCATTTTCCCGATATTCCTTACGTAGAACTTCGATCTCCGAGCAATTTACACCTTCTAATTTCAAATCGATCTCGTCAATCTCTCTCTGGAGATTGTCTACATCCAGGAGTACGTCATTGTAGGATTTAACACAATCTTGGAAAGCTTGGATTTCGTGATCTACAGACTCGGAGCGCATATCTAATTCATTATTGAATGCGGCCAACTCGGTACCTATACTGTGGGGTGGCAAGAGATTGCCGATGGCTCTTATGTGCTCGACCAATTCAGGATGCGTAGATAAATCCATACCGCAGATGCATTTTCCCTTTTCAAGGATATATTTTATAGAATCTGCATGCATATGAGGTATGCCTTCACTCACAACGCTCTCTTTGTTGATTTCTTCTAAAATCTCTTTCGTCTCAGCGATCAGCTCACTAGAAAGAATATTTATGAACAATTCATTGAACTTTTTAGAACAGGCTATGAGGCACTCGTTGGAATACTGCGTCTTGAATTGCAGTTTATTTTTCAGCCCTGTTTTATTTCCAATAAGTGTTTCCACGGATTTGTACTCGCTCAATGCCTGCTGGCTTTTTTCAAATTTTTCTTTAGCCCTCTGTAATGCGCTGTCCAAGTGATTGTATTGTGTAGTATAAGAATCAAGAGCGGCTTCGGCTTCATTTTTTTCCTCGTTGCAGCAGCAATGTTGCTATCTCCGCGAGGCAATGAACTCTCAATAGATGAATAGACCTTTTCAAGATCCTTGACTGCATTTTGAAGAGGAAGAAGCCCCAAAAGCTTAGCTATGGAATGCTTCAAATTCTTCTTATCGTTTAATTTCTTAATATGTTCTCCATCGAAGAAGAAGTACCCTGCCAAGTCCTCAGGCAAGATCTTTTCTCTAGTGGCGATCGGTTCCTTGGAACGAATCGTTTGACCGTTTTCAACATACCAGATTTCGTATTTGTCACAATCTTCCAGGCGTTTGACAACCTTGGGGTCTTTGCATAGATACTTCTGCTCTCTCAAGAAAGTATATTCCACGCCACCATGCAATAAGACGACCTTTACAAAAACATCAGCCGTCTCCCTTGGCTGAAGATGTGAGAGGGTGTCTTTATTCAAAATATCGTCAGGATATTCAAGATCCAGCTTTTCTTTGTTATATATGGCCCATATGAATGCCTGAATTAATGTGCTTTTACCATGACTGTTGTCTCCAAGAAACACCGTCACATTGTTTGAAGAAGAGTCATTTAAGAAATCGATCGTCTTTTCATCCCGGAATTGCCTGAAATTCTTAAAAGAAATACTTTTAATTATCATTAAATGCAACCTCTTCGACTATATCGCGTATCTTCTTTTGAATCTGTGAGTTAGTGTATTGATTTGTAAATGCGTTGGTACGTTCTAATTCCATTATGCGCTTACGCATCGTTATCAGTTTTGTTGGATCGATTTCCTGTTCCACTTAAATCACCCCATATGTCGGATACACCATATATTTCAGCAACACGATTGATGAGTTCGATGCTGTCTTCAGGATTGATTGAAAGCCTGGCAAACTCATTTACCCGCACTAACTCTTTCATTATTATGCTAAACTCTGTTTTTTTATTTTCAGCAGAAAAAGTATTGTTTTCGAACGACATTGGAAATGCCAAAAAGTCAAAAATCTCAGCAAACGACTTTCCCTTGGATAACCTGAGAACTCTTCCTCTGCGCTGAATGTATTCTTTCGGATCCTCGCTGCTTGATAATAAAAACGCATACCTTATGTCTGGAATATTGACACCTTCATCCAGACACCTTATCGCTAAAATACTCTGGATGTGTTTGTTTGTAAAATCATCTATTATTTCTTTACGAGATTTAACATCATCTGCGCAAGTAAATGTCCTTAGGCGAAGATGATATCTGTCATATAGCCTATTTGCCAAGTATTCTATCAGTCTTTCTGATTCTTCCGAATTACCGGTTTCTTCATTGACCTCTGATTCCAAACTTGCTATAGAGGTTGCACCACAATATATGAGCATATGGGATTCGTCTTTATATTTGCCCATCAATTTCACAAGCTTATCTAGCTTATCGTCCATCTTTGCGATAAGTCTTGATCCATTTACCTTCAGCCTCTCTATCTCCCGGACATTTTTGATCGGATCGAAATCCTGCAACTGTTTGATCTGCTTGTTGATATCGATTATGCGGCGATATTCCTCATCAGTAAAATAGCATACAATCGGATGATACTTGTAAGGTGTCAATTTCTTATCAGCCAATGCCTGTTCGAGAGTGTATGTAATGCATCTTTCTCCGAAATACTGCAAGATGTGCTTAGTGCCGACAGGATCATTGAAACGATCGATGGTTGCAGATAAACCAAGTCTGTATGCAATATTGTCATTCAGACACTTGGAATACTTTTCAGACCCCATCCTATGAACCTCATCCACTATAAGCAGCGTGTCTGATGAAATCTTATTAATCCGCTTCTGGACATAATCTGTGCAAAAAGTATTGATTGTGGTTATAAAGATAAAACAATCCGGATTTACCTTGAATAATCTGACTTTTCTTTCAAAGCTCTCTCTCCAATTGGGAGATTGAGAATGACCTATGACATAATTATTGAAACCGAAATTGATTATCTCCTCTTCCCACATCTGAGTCAAATGAAGATATGGGCATACAATGACGATTGCGACTTTGCCACACTTGTTTTCGACAATACGTTTGACGGCGATTAATGCGGTCTTGGTCTTTCCTGTACCTGTGGCCATGTCGAATAATCCACGATAATTCTGAGAAACCCATTTGTCCACGGCATTACGCTGATATTCTCTATCCTCCATTGCCGTTGGACCAGATGATTTCAAAAAGGAAGGATTATTGACGCGGGATTGATACATCGTCAAATCATCTACGGATTTAGGAAGATTGCACAGCCACTTCTGTTTGACAGCATCTGGCAATGAAATGGTCACAGTCCTATTGTGTTTTCCATATTCCCAGTATCTCTCGAATCTTTTAACATGCCCCTCGATATATTCATTTTGACCAGGAATCCAACTGGAAAAAACATCGAATGACTCACCGTTTCTGGTCCATGCACTAAGCGTCTCATTGATGGACCCGATGAATGAAACCTTATTGCCTTCAGAATCTTCGAAAATCCCGATCTTGTGATGAAATATGGCCAATTTATCCACATCGATCGAACTCATCAATTCATTTTCCGAATTGTACATCAAAGCCAGTCTGATCTCTAAAAGATCGTTTGCTATCATCCAACCCAATAATTCAGAACTCTCTGACAGGATGTTGTCATTGGTAAAAATCTCCCTTATAAGGGATTCATCAATAACCTGTGATTCGGATTTTTCACCCGACAATATTGCTTCACAGTCATCCGATGAGATGTGTGGGCTGGCAATAAGCCTCATCTTACCATTGTGCAATACGAAATTCATCAGACCATCGGCAATTGCTGTAAAAGTCGATGATGAGAAAAATCCTGCAAGCCTGCAATACTTTACAGAATTTGACAAGCAAGGTATGTAAAAATTATTCAAGATATACAATGGGTCTTCGTCGAAATAATCTTCCGAATCATATTCCCGCTCAAGAGTTAGACTTCTAAGGGAGGGAATATCATCTGCCATCAGCAAATGATTGTTATATCAAGTATATGTAGGAATCGATACAAATCCTGATCTCAGAAAACAATCATGCCAGCTTACAAATTTCTTTCATGAATTCAGTAGGGGAATTTATACGCATATAGATTTTATACATGAGATCAAGACCCCTTACTATCTCCAAACGTACGTAGGTACTGAAAAATTTATCTGGATCTATACGACACTTGTATTGATTTGCGATCAATGCGGTAAGAATCATCTCGTCAACACCGACTATGGTCGATTGATTGAATTCTTGACCGGACGTGTCTTTCTCATCGTTTGGTGGATTTTCGAGATTTACAGACATCCCAAGGGCGATGCGACATATGATGTTTCTCTTTAAACCAAGAACTTTAGACAGTGCATCTACCTGTTGTGTTGCAACTTTTGATAACTTTAGTTTACTTGACATCGTATCAATCAAAATATCCCGGAAATACCTTAGGATTCCCGTATTTTACAATCATATACTCCTTTGCTATCTGAGGACGTAAAGCATCATGCAAAGAACCGACGATCTCACGATTATGTGACAATAGAATCAATTGGTTCGACATTATCGGATACAACCTATTTGCCAAATTATCAGAGTGTATCGAATCCATACGACCAATGGGGGAATCTATGATCATAGGGAATTGTAAGGATGAAAGACTATGCAGACCATATACGACGGAATACATCAAAATGCTCTTCTCCCCTTCCGACAGTCCTTTGATTTTTACAGGTTTGTTGTCGAAATTATATGCTTCCAGATCATAATTCTCGGAAAGACTGATCTCCTTGATCATATCTTCATTATTTTTTAATACAGAATATATCTCATTGATCTTCTTAACAAGAGCGACCCTTGCATCTGATAAGATCTTGCTTATGCGCGATGATATCGATCTCATAAGTTCGTCTATTGTCCTGACGACTTCCTTATCCACATCCTCCAACACTATCGAATGCTCTGCCTTTGTACGGTCTTTTATAAGTTCCTCTATTTTCGAAACATTAGATTTCTTCTCTGCATCCAATGCTGCCAAGGTGGCATCATGGATCTGAAGATCCCTATCTATCCTATCGAGTTCATCATCATATTCGGATAATGATTCGTCTTCGATCTTATCGATCTTTTTTTGAATTACTGCCATGTTATGATGCAACTCTTCGCGTGAAGAGTAGGCTGACTGGAAATCACCAATCTCCTGCTCGGATACAAATGTAGACTCCATTTGAGAAAGACAGGACAAAGATACATCTAATATGAGGGCAGAGTCGTCGTCTTTCTTAAAACCGATCAATTGTATGAGATCATTCAACAATTCGTCGGACCTCTCCTTTCCAAGACCCGACATCTTTTCAAATGAACCTTGTTCTTGGATATTTTTCAAAGCATCTATTGTAAATTTGCTGATCTGATTCTGATTTTCAGACTTGGCTTGAGATATTGTCCGACTCAGCGCATCACTTGCAACAGCATACATCAAACGGCTATAACAGAAATCCGAAACAAATTCATCCAACTCAGAACATTCCGAACTCATTTGCTTCAAAGAGTCCTTATATTTTTTCTTTTTAGATTCGTTCGCCCCAGATATGCGAGACAGGTCTGCATTTATTGCCACACGTGCCTGATCCAAATCAAAGATCGCGTTGCATTCTTCATCGATGGATTTGTCTATCTTGTCCACCTGGCCCTGATGATATTCTATCATCCTATTGATCGATGATATTTTTTCTAGGTCCGCCTTCTTTTTTGTCCTAGATAGAATGTTTCTACGAACTTCGACAAGATCTTTCTCCAAAGTTTCCAACTCAGAAACTCCCGACAGGTCCCTAACAGCATTAGACAGATATCCTGTTGAATTTTCCGTTGCAATCGTATCCTTTACTTTCTCTCCATCAAAAAAGAAGTATCTGGATACATTTGGGGGAATTAATTTTTCTATGTAATACGACCAATAGTTCTCGTCGATAAGCTCTACGGCAGATCCGCCTTTTTTTAATGAAAGGTCTTCTTTGAATCCACTTTTCGTTTTAGTAAAAGTACGCTTGATGTCGATATCCATTGGGGGATTTTCTTCATCTATCGTAATACTCATAGCAACATATGCTTGAGAGATGTTTTCCGTATTGGTACAAAAGTCAGCTAGGAATTCTTGGTATTTTGGTTCCGACAGAACCTTCCCATTAATACGATGACCATATAGGCATAAGCGGATGGAATCTGCAAAAGTAGTCTTTCCCGCCCCGTTCAATCCACCCATCAAGATGATGTTCCTTGAATCGCACACCGACAGATCAACTTCTATCGGCCCAACATAATTCCTAATATTGCAGATAGTGATCTTATTCACTATCACTGGCCATCACCTTTGTTTTTGAATGTGGAGATTGTGTACTCCCTGATCGCTTTTTCCAACTTATTGTAGATTCCGATCTTTCTAGAAACATCAGACATGTCATGCTCTACAGAAAGGAGACGACTTATGAGATCGTCTGTTGCAGACAGACCTCCATTTTCACGTACGATATCATCAGCAGAATCCGAATAATCCCCATCATAGATCCATGCAAGTTTGATGGCACTTATCTCTTCGGGAGTTATCAACTCGGCACGCGGCTCCACTTTTCTCAATTCTGTTTGAATCTGAATAAGTTCTTTTAACAACTCGTGACGGACCTCCATTTTAAAAGGTCCCAATGCCTCTTTCCCAGTACGCTCTGACCCCAATGTTTTCACTGCATAGAACTCGTCATACAGTTTATCTAAACGCTGGTTTTTACGATAAGGTTCACGATATTCAGCGCTATCGCGTATCAATTTCAATTTATCTCTAAATTTTTGAAGAGGGATGTATTCAGTATGTCCTTCATCGATCAAACACTGTATCGCATGATCTTTTTCGACAACAGTACATGTCCAACAACCGAATCTGCTAGTACCTGACGGAGGTGCTGCAGAGTTCATAATGAATGATATCTCTGCGGTCTCCCCCGCATACATCTTTATGAGTTCTTCATTAGTCCCGCCCCATCCGGGATCGGTATGCTTTAGATAATCCCATACTTCTTCGTTTGTAAGGTTTTCAAGAGGGGCATAAACGAATGCCCCTTTTATTGACCCATGTTTACGTAATTTTGTCCCCTCGATTTCATGCTTTTCAAGGCTTCTCTTACGGTTGGAACTCTCGGCCTTCCTCGTCCCGAGGAGAATAAGGACTTCCCCGTTCTGCTTAACATTCTCATAGACATAGGTGTCCATCGGCTCTATTTTAAGACGGCTTGTACACCATCTGAACCATTTGTTTGGTGCTGGATAACCCCTTCCTATGAGGTTGACCCAGAATGTATCGGTAATCTTCGGTCTTAATAACTTGACATCCAGAGGGAGCTGATCACGTTCGGCACCTCTTTGGATACGTTCACACATGTCTTTCAACCGTATCGCAACATGCGGAGTTTCACACATGGTGTTTGTAGACAGAACGTGTACTACGTGGCTACGTTGTGATGGTTCCAACGACTTTAGCATCTCATAGACTAGCTGAATCAAACACGATGAGTCCTTCCCGCCACTAAAACCGATGATCCAGGGGCGAGTGCTGTTTAAATACTCTGTTTTTAACTCATTTATCAGCTCATTAGCATTAAACGACATAATCGACCCCTCCTCTAATTTGAATGACAATAAATTAACTATTGTAAATTTATTGATTTCGACTCCTGTATACTCTACAATTAAATAAATAGAACCTTGAGAAATATGAAAATTGAAAAACACATTGATATGGCACAATAGTTGATAACTACAGTTAATGTGTAAATGTATCTGACATCGCATGGAAAATAAAAGCCTCCGACAAGAAGGCTCACCATGATGATCAAGAGCAATCATAATCCAGGACGACCGGTCCGACGGCCCCCGTGCCTGATAATCCATGTATAGGGATTGAGGAAAACGACCGACCAACCTTAATATCGCATACCATCTTCCTCCGCCCATGACAGCCGACCCGGAACTGGAACAAGCCTTCGAACTGTTCAGGAAAGGGGACATGGAACACAGCGTCCCCGTCCTCATCCAATACGCCGAGGAAGGGGACCCGGAGGTCCAGTCCTTCGTCGGGACCCTCTACGCCTCCGGGGAGGGGGTGGAGAAGGACCTGGAAGAGGCCAACAACTGGTTCTCCGCGGCCGCCTCCCAGGGATTCGGCGACGCCGAGTACAACCTCGGCTACGACTACATGGAGGGGCTGGGGGTGGAGAAGGACGAGGAGACCGCCTTCGACCTCTTCTCCCGCGCCGCGGAGCACGGCTCCGCCATGGGCGCCCTCCACGAGGCCATGTGCGTGGCCGAGGGCAGGGGGACGGAGAAGGACGAGAAGAAGGGGGAGGAGCTCCTGTCCCTCTCCGAACGTTCCGAGGACACCGCCGTCCTCTCCCGTCTGGGACTCTTCTACTACGAATCCGGAAGGTACGTCCGCGCCGCCGTGGTCCTCCGGAAGGCCGCCGACAGAGGTGACCCTTTCTCCCAGTACCTGCTGGGGACCATGTACATCGACAGGCTCGGGGTGCAGAAGGACGACCGCGAGGCGAGGAAATGGCTCGGGAAGGCGGCCAAGGCCGGCATCCCCGAGGCCGTCGAGGCCCTGGGCGAACTAAACGGGTGAGTGCGGCACCATCGGTCCGGGGTCCGGACATATCCGGTACCGGGCCCTCCCCGGACGGCGAGACCGCGACGGCCGAAAACCCGGGAAACATGAAGACCGAATGCGAATCCGGAAACGGACGGACCGACATAATCATGAGACCCAGGGACGGGAGCACCGTACCGATGATCTTCGAACTCAAGAGGTCCGCATCGGAAGAGGACCTGGAGGCCGATGCCGATGGTGCCATATCGCAGATACACGAGAGGAAATACTACATGGGGATGAAGGGCAGGGTCGTCCTCTTCGGCATAAGCTTCTGGGTCAAGGTCCCGAAGGTCAAGGTCGAGATAGTCGAGATCTGAGACCGTCCCGGGAACCCGGATGTAACAAAGGGCGGCCGTCCATGGACGGCCCGACGGTGTACCGGCACGGATAACGCTTAAATCACGCTGGCTCTTCGGAACGCACATCTACGGCGCCCTGCAGGCGCTCGGAAGGACAGGGATGAAGATGAACGTAGGATTCGACAGAGGGGTCCTCATGAAGGTGGACCCCCGCAAGATCAGGGCATATCTCGAGGAAAAGGATTGGAGGATGACCTTCTCCGCCCCGGGATCGTACGATTCGTACAGCATGGGGGACGAGGAGATCCTCGTCCCGGCGAACACGGACTTCGCCACCTATGCCGTCAACGTGAGACAGATCCTGAACGCCGTCTCACGCGTAGAGGGGCGCTCCCCGGAGGAGGTCCTCGCCGACATCGAGAACG
>ULUB01069636.1_pt1 | contig 10659 bp, 7 predicted proteins | sample 1958111 | NCBI WGS metagenome assembly ULUB01 (sample SAMEA4835749, study PRJEB28245) | human gut metagenome | biome: gut microbiome; material: fecal sample | place: Denmark | collected 2008
CACGGAGATAGTAATCATCGACAGTCAAATGAATTACCGAGAAAAACTTGACACTTACCCTGTTTTTATGTGCTATAATGGGAGCAATAATGTTATATTAAAATGTATGGATGGATAGTACGAGTAAGACTTCTATGAAAGACATTGTCCTATTTGATAGAAAAATAGATTTTGCATATATAGAATACTCTTGATATTTTAAGAAGCATAATAAATCTCAAATTTTTGCTCTTAAAGTATCTTTAGAACCAAATAAAATATTAATACCACTTGTGTTTTATAGTACTATTTCATCTCTAGGAGGTTATTCATTATGCTTTCTGATCAGGAAATTGAGAAATTGGTGCAAAGTAAGAAGCTGATTGCGCCTTTTGATAAAGACAGGTTACAGGCGGTTTCCTATGATGTGGCTACTGGTGAAAGTGCAAGAGTTTTTAGCAGATTGAATAATCCTATTGTTTTGAAAAAAGATAAACAGTTGGAAGAGGAAACGGTAGAAGTTAATATTACTAACGGATATTATATAAAACCTGGGGAATATGTTTTGATAAAAACGAGGGAATATTTTACTTTGCCAGATAATTTGACTGCTAGAATTAGGCCACGTACAACTTTTTCTAGAATAGGTTTATTGCTTTTTGATCAGCACTTAAATCCTTCCTTTATGGGCCATCTATATCTTGGGCTGTATAATGTTACCCCTAATGTTATTGTTATCTACCCCAACGTTGCAGTTGGACAAATAGTATTTGAGCCGGTACAAGGTTATATTAGTATAAATCGGCTGTATCGAAATAAACCTAATGCTAAATATCAAAATGAAAATGAATTTGTACATCCAAAACTAGATGATAAAATTCAACACTTAATGGATAAAGTTCTTAAGGAATAGATGATATGGCAGAAACTTTACACAAGATATTGACTAAGTATGTATCATCCCGTTTGCTGCAAGAAACTTCCCAAGAAGAAAAAGATGAGACTGTTCAAGCATTAGAGTTAAAAATTGAAAAGGAAATTATCGAAGAAAAATCTAACGAGTTAACTTTACAACAAACAGAGATGATGCAAAGAGAAAGGGAAAAGCTCAATGAACAACGATTGCAGGATTCGATTGACCGTGCAAAAGATGTGTTTTATGGTGCTGGAATAATTGGTCTATTGATTGGGTTACTTGTTAATCAAATTACAGATTTAATTTCAGCCGCCAAAAGTTTATTTCCGCAATTATCTATTTGGCCAACAGTGATTGCTATTGGTGTGTTAGGATTTGGATGCTGGAAGGCGTTTGATTATATATATATGAGTAAAGTTGTCAAAATTGTACAAAAATACATGGAAAAGGATGAAGAGCAATGATTCAAAGAAAGTTGCCGCAACATGGCGAGATTTGGCGTCATTTTAAACAACACAATTATAAAATTATTACGATAGCTCAACAAACAGAAACGGGAGAAGAACTGGTAATTTACCAAGCCATGTATGGAACGAAAGGCATATTTGCCCGACCATTAGAAATGTTTATGAGTGAGGTTGATTCGAAGAAGTATCCTAATGCTTCACAAAAATATCGATTTGAGAAGGTAGACTAGAGAAATTTTCTGTAATATTCACTCATCATCTGATTGTGAGTAGGAAAAGTGAAGAGAAACTCTAAAAATGCAATGAAAAGATTTCCCTTTCTTATGGGAAGTTTTTTATTGTATTTTTAATTTTCATAATATTATAGAGAGAAGGAATTGACTTCGTGAACCATGAATTCAGAAATGTTTTCTTTATAGAATCGGAAGTTTATGGTATTACCATCTTTTTTCTTCGGATGGATAAATAAAGATTTTCCGCATGTTCAAGGTAGGGAGTGTGCCAGTGAAGTGCCGAATCTGGTTGATCTTGGTCTATCTGCTCAGGTTATGATATTCAGAAGATGGTGGCAATATTAAGGGCTGCATTAGATATGCTATTTGTTATTTCTTACTACGGTATATCCGAAATTGCTTTGTTTTGACCATGACTTAATCATCCCGGCTTGCTCCAATGTCTTGAAAAGTAGGTCATTAGTTTGGGTCTGGGAAATGCGAATTGATTTCAACCTTCCTTTGATAAGAATATTACCATATTCCGTTGAATCTATTTCATTTAATAGCTCGCTGATAAAATCCTTGCTTTTAAGAGGAATCAGATTGATTACAATTTTAATTTTTTGAGAAATATCAATATCTTCGGAATGGCATATATCCTGAACGAGCGTTAAGTTATTCAATGCATGTTCTGAAGTAAAAGTATCCGGAAATTGTGGGAAATATTTTAAAGTTAAACTCTGCACTGGCTTATGGAGAGAATTGTAATTTTTGATGATATCCGGTAATTCTCTATTATCGAGATGGTCTTTTAATATAGCACACTGCACAATATCTTTATGGTTTATGTATTTCATAAGGGAGATTGATACAGATTTATCCGTATGCTTAATGAAAATGGCCTTATCTTCATCAGTGAAATCATTGCTATCGAGTAAATCAAGTATAGCTTCTTCTGAGATAATGATCGGTTGTTCTTGCATTATATGATCGAAGTCTGTTTTCCAACGTTTGATAAATGCACCTAATAACTCAGGGTGCATCTGATTGATAAATTCCAGTGATTCCTTACTTAGGACAAGCATCTTATCCTTAACTAATAATTCAATTTTATCTGATTCGACATTGGCTAGATTGCTTGGATTTGAGATTTGAGCGTGTAAAGATGAAAGAATCTGTTCATATACCGAATTATTTATCTCATTCTTCGAAATTACATGATTAATGATGAAATTGTGCTGATTTATATCAGTAGAAATTATCTGTAGTGGGCTATTGGCGAAATAATCATTTAAAGTCTCTACCAATGTATTATTTATGCCATTGTTATTTTTAATATAGGCATATAGATTTTCATCACTATGCTGAACCAGATTTTTATCTATTAAAAATTGCCAAATGTTAGCGAAGTTTCCTGGTACATCGCTACTTATAGTTTCATTATCTATTTCCGTCAGGCGGGCAATTGTTTCTTTTTCTAGATGTTCAAGATAACGAATTTTTAAGTCGATATCCGGATCTTCTGAATTAATAAATTCTGCTATGATAGGTGATTCGTCTGAAAAATGTAAAAGGTTGAATTTTTTTAGATTTTCTATGGTACCTTGAATGAAATGTTCCCAATCATGTTCCAAATAGTTTCGCGTTTCATCATCTTGATTAAGTTGAAGTAGCAATGATAGGGGCTTGGTTACACTTGTTTGTTTATCGTTTTGCAGTACCTGAGTAAAGAATAGATATAAATTGGTTCCGTTAATTTCAAACAAGTCGTACCTAAATACATCTGATAAAAGTTTATTAGAAACACCATTCGCATCAATTGATTTAAACTTTATATTCAGATTTATAAAATATTGAACAAGTTGGTTTAGCTGCTTTTCGCTGAATCCGGAAGCTCCCTTTAGAAAATTTGGATTGTTACTAATGTATTCAGTTAATTGGTTTCCACTTTCACTGTTTTGCGTAATTAATTCATCTTTGGATAATTCTAGCAAAATAGAATAAGTGAGCCTTTCCAATTGTGCCGGTTTTAAATCTTCATTCCGGTTCAGTGCAGAGAATATACCAGGGAATGTTTGCAAAAGGAATACGGAGAAAGCGGAAATATGTTCAGATTCATTTAGATATTTTATGGCATACAGAAAATACTGATCGTGGAAATTGGTAAACATGCCTGTTATTTTATCGTTGAAATCTCGAAGTTCCTTTATTTCACGGTTGTTATGATATAAAACAAGCATTTGAGATATCAAGTCAAAATTTAACACGCAGGGACGGCTGAATTCTGCGACCGAAATATTCTTGATAATTTGAATACAATTTGTTAATGGAAGTTTCCATTTTGGGGCACCGTTATTGTGCACATTCATTATGAATTGCTGATCGTTTTCAGATAAGAATTCTCCATAAAAATACGTAGTGTAGTTTCCGTAGGATTCGTCAATATAACCGTTGATAAGAAGATACTTAAGTAAATTAAAATATTCATTCCGACGGATAGGGTCAAAAGATATTTCACTGTTATTATTGTCTTTTTCATTGGCGTGGAAAATTTCATCTGTTATCGCCGGGTTCTTAATGGCTAATTCATGGAAGGATGCTGGCTTTAAAATATTGATTTGATGTTCTATTTTTTCAATGTCAAGCTTTAATTTGCTGTCCGTACCATTTTTCTTATCTTCCAATACTTCTTCCAATAATTTAACTCGCTGATTATATTGCTGCTTTGCATAGGTACCTAAATGGTCAATTTCGTTTTCTAAATCTGCAAGTGGTACAGAAGAATTTATCCATATTCTGGATTGATTGTTACCGAGTACGGCGCAAGCGATTTCTCTCTTACTATTTAGAACCTCATTTTCTATTGATGCAACTTTATCTTCCAGCTGTTTCTTATGCTTATTCAGAGATTCTATTAATTTCTCAATAAAAAGTGTTTTCCCGTTATTTGAGAGTAGAAAATGTACATATCCTTGATGTTTTTGAAGTTCGCTAAAATCTTTTGGAAATAGGTTTTTGTAAGTGATGATAGCAAGTAATTTATTTGTATCAAGTTTATTGGATTCTTTGATTGTATAATAGTAGATTTTGAACTCATTAGCTATATTCTTAACCAGGCGAAAATCTTCTATGAAAAATCCCAATGCCATGACTAAGTCGGTATTGATATCACTGTTTATACCATATTTCGTTAAAATAGACATTAAGCGATCCGCAGAGTTATTTGTATTAGTTATTGGAATAATGGGAATAATGAAATCAAAGAATTTAGCACGCTCTTTATTAATAAACATATCATCTCTTAATAAGTAAATGAATTTTATACTTTTCACGTGATTGGAATTGTTGCCGCTACAATTATGCTCTTTTGCATTGGAGAGGTCATTGATTTCTTTTAATCGTTCGAAAATCAATGTGATATCAAAACGATCTATGTCTTCAAAAATATAAAATTCTATATCAGCATGATGCAGCATATATATGATACTATCTAAATATTTGTCGAAGTACGGATCATTTTCACTTTGGAAAAGCTCTATTTCATTTCCCTGGACTTTTAGATGGTGAATGCGGTCAATTTTTCTCCTGATTGACTCAGAATATTTATAAACTGTAAACACGATAAGAGAACTTAACAGAATAAAAAGGGACATTAAAATGATAAAAATACTGTCTTTGAAGGCGGCTAAAAATAAGTAAAGTGATGTGGGAGCAAAATGAATATAAATAAAAGGTACAAAAAGACAGGCTAAAAAGAGGCTTATAATGGAAGTCATGAAGAGAGAAAAATATGAACTTTTTTTGTAGTCGATGGAATGGAAGCCTGCATTTCTAACAACTTCTTCTGGTAATTTATGAATAAGCTGATTTAATATTTTCCCTTCAAGAAGTTGTTCCAGGTTTTCTGAATAGGGATCTATAGGACTCATAGACTTATTGGATTTATCAGTTTCCTTTTGCGTGGATTCTTTGAATTCGGGGCCATTAATTTCAGCTTTTCCAGATAATTTAAAAGAAGTAGGTTGAAAATGAGCTAAAGATATACGAATACTTTTCTTTTTTAGCTGCTCATGCGAAGAAAGGTAACTGTTTAAAATGCTGCTTTTGCCGGCACCATATGGACCAGTGATGGCTATATTACATAATTGTGGCGTGTTGAAGGCGTGATCGAGCGCGTCTTCATAATTAGAAAAATCAGCTTTGTTGGTGGGAATTAAATCTTCAAATTCTGTATGTGAAGAGGTGATGTCTTTTTGAGCGGATGAGGATACGGGTTTCGTCGTTTCATCAGTATTCATAAGGAGACTCCTAATACATTTTGGAAAGAATTTATGCTGCAGTAGGATGGTGAATCATTTATTTATTCCATTATACCATGAGTATGTTTTTAGATAGTGTGATGAATATATTTTACCTGGAAAGATATCGTAATGTAAACTATCGGGCTTTTTGGGGGGCAGGGGATAAACAGGGTTTATCTTCAATCTTCCTCAATAGGCCTGATCATGATTTTAATCTGGGATATGATCTGCAGCCCCGCCACCACCACAAAGAAACCCGGTGTCTCCAGTTTGCCCTTCGTGCTCAATGAGTTCGGTGTCTGCATGGTCTATGGCCGCTGCTGTACGAGGTACGACGGCGCGCGCCAGGCATGAGTCTCCCGTCATTTCTGCCCTATAGGGAATTTTCTGGAGTCCTGAGTTTCTTTGTGGTTTTCAGCTTACGCTGATTTTTTTACCTTTCCGGAAAAGGTGAAGGGAGAAAGGCGGTACCCTTTTTGAATTCTGGCATTCCATTCCTGCATTTCCTATGGCCATCTTGGAAATATATGGAATGCTTTCTGTCAAACCGCGAGCCTTTTCATGTCCCTCTACTATATAAATAACGGGGAACTGCGATTTTTGAAAAGATGATAAAATTTTTTTGTTTTTGCAGATGCCCCTTTTGTTTCGCTGTGCTCGCCACCCACCCTTTGAATGAGGGCAAGTAAAAAGGAGTGGGACTCCGCTGTTTCAAACCTTGCGCCCTCTGGCAGGCGGTGGGGGCTGGAAAGTATAAAGGAACTTGCCGACTTCACCTCGGTGGCAGGTTTAGAGAGTGAATAGGGAGAATATGCAAGAATATAAACGAAAAAAACGTGTATATGATTGACCCGCTTGGACTGGTTTGATATAGTAAAAGCAGAATGAATATAAGGTGATGCTTGTTATATAAGTCTGTTTTCATTTAAACAGTCAGGAAGCATAGAGTAGTTTACAGAGCCTGATTTTATAGAGATTTTATGCATTGATTTGTCCTTAATTAGCCTGCTATTCTTCTTCTCATTCCTTGTATTATGTAAAGTTCACGAATAAAAGCAGTGAGTGATTTATCAAGCGTTTCCGTAGAGGTGGATGTTTATGATTACTTATTTTTCCATGGAAGGATTTCTTTCCGTAAAGGATAAGGCGGAGATCTATTTTGTACCGCGGCCGCATACACGCATTGCGAATACAAGATTTGAAGATAATTTTATTCAGACTCCTCGATACAAACTGATGAAAGCGGTAGCTTTATTTGGAATTAATGCTTCCGGTAAGACTAATTTTCTTGCCGGACTGCAGCATTTGATTTCCATTATCAATCATGGACTGAATTTGGGATCCATAGATGATACCCGGCGGAGCTTGATTAATTTTGATTGTAATCATGTTTCTTTCGGAATAGGGTTATATGATGCGAATCTGGACAAAGATTATGTATATAAGGTATCTTATGATTCTGAGAGGATTCTGAAGGAAGAATTGTGTCTTGACGGGCAGGTTATCTATAGTTTTTCAAATGGCCAGCTGCAGGTAGCAGATATCAGAGGGATAAGGGATAGAGATGCTATTATGCGGCTTTTTTCTGGAAATTCTACGGAGCTTTATCTGATTAAGCTTCATGATTATATGGGAAGTTACATCAGGGATTTTCGCAATCTGGCTGCCACAGTAAGAGTTAATATCAGGGATATCGTTCCTATGCTGGATCGAAATAATATCCGTATTATTAACGAAAAACAGAAGAATTTTTGGGAAGAGCAGAAAGATGGAGTTATCCGGATTTTTCAGATGCTGGATCCGACTATTACGTCTGTGGGTTTTGAAAAATGGCAGTCTGATAATTATGAAGTAGTCATTTATAGAGGAAATCGTAAGTATCATTTTGGGATGGAATCAAAGGGTCTTCAGAAAATCTGCCATTTGATGGATTCTCTGTTAAGAAATATGGTAGAGGGCGGTGTATTGGCAGTAGATGAGCTGGATTCATCGATCAGTACGATTTCTTTGTTGGAGTTATTTAATGGCCTTATTAATACAAAACAAAATAAGGGTCAGTTTCTGATTACGTCCCATAATCCTTTCTTAATGAATCAGAATATTTTTCAGCCGCAACAGCTTTATGTTGCCAATAAAAAGATGGATTTATCAACGGAAGTATATTCTTTTGATGAATTTGACCTTAGAAATGATAAAAATAAGTTGTATGAGGATTATTTGAAGGGAAGGTTTGGTGGTATCGGTGGGTAAGTCAATTCGCAGGCCTGTATCACCAAAGCGGCAGCTGAAGAAAAAATATTTGTTTCCTTGTAGAGGGGACTACAGAGGAGAATGTAATTGATCATTTGTATAATAAAACTGATTTCCCTCGCATATCTTTCCATAAAGCACAATATGGTGGCGGTGGATACGTAGACATCAAACATTGGATTGCTAAGAGACGGGATAGGCTGGACATTGTCATCGTTGTTTCAGATTTGGATAGAGCAGCGAAAAAGAAGGAAAAGGAGACATTAATAGAGGTCATTCATTTTTTGTATAGAGAAAATCCTAAGAATAATATTTTTCTTACATTTCCGGATTTTGAGCAATGGATGCTGAAGGGACTGAGAAATCCTAAGCAATCTCTTTATCAAAGTCTGGGGTATGCGACTAAATCAGCACAAAAGTCGGATAAGAGCCTGGCATCGGCTGTCAGCTATCGGCTGTCGGCTATCGGCTGACGGCTGTCTGCTCCCGGCTGCTGGCTATCGGCTATCGGCTTTCGGCTTTCAGCTTTCGGCTTCCGGCTTCCGGCTATCGGCTTTCGGCTATCAGCTATCGGCTGTCAGCTTTCGGCTGTCAGTTCCCGATTCCCCATTCCCCAATCACCACTATATAACCAGTTAGCTGTTCAAATAATTTGAAAAAACGGTAAGCAAAAGCGGAAAGCGGTAAGCGGATAGCTGATCTTCATACCGCATGAGAGGAAAGGTAAAGTGCAATTATGACTATTATCGTGACTGGCGGCGCCGGATTTATCGGCTCCAATTTCATTTACCACATGATGAGGAAGCATCCGAGCTATCGCATCATCTGTATTGACAAGCTGACCTACGCAGGAAATCTGTCTACCCTGGCGCCGGTCATGGATAAGCCGAATTTCCGCTTTGTGAAGATGGATATCTGTGACAGGGAGGCGGTGTATGGCCTCTTTGAAGAGGAGCATCCCGATGTGGTGGTGAATTTTGCGGCAGAATCCCATGTGGATCGCTCCATCCTGAATCCGGAAATCTTTTTGGAAACGAACATCATCGGCACTTCTGTCCTTATGGACGCCTGCCGGAAATATGGCATCAGCCGGTACCATCAGGTATCCACTGACGAAGTCTATGGAGACCTGCCTTTGGACAGACCGGACCTTTTCTTTACGGAAAAGACACCCCTTCATACCAGCTCTCCCTACAGCAGCTCCAAGGCAGGAGCTGATCTTCTGGTGGGCGCATACCATCGTACCTATGGCCTGCCGGCGACCATTTCCCGCTGCAGCAATAACTACGGACCTTACCAGTTCCCGGAAAAGCTGATCCCCCTCATGATGATGAACGCCCTGGAAGATAAGCCCCTTCCGGTGTATGGAGATGGGAAAAACGTAAGGGACTGGCTCTATGTAGAGGACCACTGCAAGGCCATCGACCTGATCATCCATAAAGGCACCGTAGGGGAAGTTTATAATATCGGCGGCCATAATGAAATGGCAAACATCGACATTGTGAGGCTTATCCTCAAGGAACTGGGAAAACCGGAAAGTCTTATCACCTATGTGAAGGATAGAAAAGGACATGACCGGAGATATGCCATAGACCCCGCAAAAATCCATAAGGAACTGGGATGGCTTCCGGAAACGAAATTTGCTGATGGGATTAAGAAGACTATCCGCTGGTACCTGGAGAATAAAGAATGGTGGATGGGAATCGTAAGCGGAGAGTATCAGAATTACTATAAGAAGATGTATGAGTGATCGGCTGACGGCTTGACGGCTTTCGGCTTCCGGCTTCCGGCTTCCGGCTTTCGGCTTCCGGCTCCCGGCTTCCGGCTGTCGGCTGCTGGCTGATAGCCAACGGCTTATAGCTCTACATTGCACAAAATGCAGATTGACTTGCACCCTTATTACAGACTAAACTAATAATATACTTATATACCAGATGATAGAAAAAGTTAACGGGGTAGGTGTTTATAATGATTGAAAGTCTTGCCATCAATAATTTCAAAAAATTTGAACATATTGAATTGAAAAATCTTGCTCGAGTCAATATATTTGCAGGAATTAATAATGTAGGCAAGACATCTGTGCTTGAAGCGGTTTTTGCGTATGCATGCGGCAGGAATTTGTTTCCACTCCTTTCGAATACGGTTCTACATAGATTATCTGTAGGAGACCGGGACCAAATCCGAAGTCCCTATCCCTGGATGGAGATGATTTGGAATACTTTTCATGACAAAAGAAATGTCAGAAATTTCAATTTCTCCTTTGAAGGGCATATCGATGGAAAAGAGATGCAGGTTAATCATCACTTTACTCCAAGCAGTATTTTTGCGGACTTCCTGCCTAATGAAATGGGATCGTTTGGTGATACTGCATTTATGCGTGTAACCACGGATGAGATAAAAAACACGCAGCAGAATCTGGGGGCTCCGGTTTTACAGATTCTGGGAAGATGGCAGACGACGATTAACGGGAAAGAGGGAAATCCGGTAGAGATTACATACCCGCTCCTTTCGCCGGCTCTGCCGGCAGAGCC
>ULUB01069870.1_pt1 | contig 10647 bp, 9 predicted proteins | sample 1958111 | NCBI WGS metagenome assembly ULUB01 (sample SAMEA4835749, study PRJEB28245) | human gut metagenome | biome: gut microbiome; material: fecal sample | place: Denmark | collected 2008
GTGACGGGGACGTCGCCGGGCTGCATGGGTACCAGTTTCTTGTGGGATTCGAAGTCGTAGTCTTCGGGGAGGACACCGGCGCGGAGGAGTTCCTGCTGGAGGATGTCTACGAAGCGGAGGAGGTTTTCCGGCCGCCCGCCGCCGATGTTATATACGGCGTAGGGCGGGAGGGGAAGACCGTCTTCGCCGTTTTTCTTTTCCGGCGCTCCCTGCATGACACGAACGACGCCTTCCACAATGTCATCGATGTAGGTGAAGTCTCTTTCGCAATGGCCGTAGTTGAAAATCTAAAGTTAAATTTTCCCGGTTTTATCACCGGTCTCTGTCTCTTCTACCCTTATCAGCAAGTTACCGGCAAGTTAAATTTCAATGCAGCCCCAAATGGTTACACTTTGGATTCCAAATATTTAAGATACATATAAATCATTTCTCCGTACCGTCCCTGCATTCTGGCGGTGCGGGCAGCCTGGTGGAGATTTTTGTGCCCTTTAGGCGGCACCAGAGGTATGTCTTTCCAGGGGGAATGCTTCTGGATGGCAGCGTATTCCTGCACCACCGGCCATGCCTGCACCCATGTGTGCCATGGTTTGGCGTGGCCGGCGAAGTGAATGATAACCTGCTTATGGTAATCATCGTTTACCGGCTGCTCTGCAAAGATAGATTGTGCATCCAAATTATAAAGATAATTATATTTCTTATCAATGTAGAGGCATTTCCCATCCAGCATCTGATTTAGTATATCTTGATCATGTTTTTTCACAGGTTTGTTTTTATCGCTGGCGTTGATTTCCGCCCTGTGAACAATATCATCAAAACAATCATTTTCTATCCATTTTTTTATATCAAAAAGCATCATCCCCGAATTGAAATAGCGCTGTGTATGGTTGAGCTGCTTTTGATGTTCTTCCCGGCGATCTGAAACAACCGCCGCATAATAGCTTTCCAGGTCTAAATCTTTTAACCATCTAAGAGAACCGTTACACATCATATCGCTGTCCAAGTACAAAAGGCGGTCAGTTTCTTCCGAAACGGTATCAGGTGCTATGAGCCGATAAAAAAAAGCAGCGATTCCATCTGCTAAAACGACAGTTTTAAATGCATTATCATCAATAACATGAATTTCAACTGAACTGTCTAGCGTCTGGGCCATTGTATCCAGCCTTTTTCGATCAATATCAGATAAACCATCGACAAAGAAATGATAGCATATGGGTATGTCTTTATTATGCAGCTTAACCGATGCAGCCACTACTCCCATATGCGGTATATAATCAGCAGTTCCAGATAGTGCCACATGAAAATCCTGACTGTTGACCGGCCTTCCTAATCGGATTGTCTCTTTCACGGCATGAGATAAAACATTAGCCATTTTTATAATACTCCTTATGAAAATTATACAAGGAATCTAGTCCTTATACTCTTCTTCCCTTTTCATTTTCTTCAGCTTATGATGCGGCCATTTCTGCCTCTGATACTTCCACCAGATTTTCAGCCGGTCTTTTCTCTGATTTGTCAAAAAAGCATGTCTATATTCTGTATCTGCTGGGGAAAGCACCGCTTCGCTATATATTAGGGGATTTTCTTTGATCTCCGCCCGAAGGACAAGTTTACCGGTCAGATTCTGCGCCCTTTTATTCACTTCTTCCAGGCTGCATTTCTCTCCATCGGCATACCACTGCAACGCTTCCCCTATTCCCCAGGTATAGGCTGAAATAATCGGTTTTTCCTCCGGCCAGACATGCCAGTGATAAGCTATTTGGTCGTCTACGCAGATATGCAACATCTGAAACGGCGGTTTCTTATCCGGAAGGATTTCCCATTCCGCCAAGCCTGCATGCGGTCCTTCGGATTTCAATATGTCAAATTGAATCCATTTTACATGATCCTGTGGCGGCACCTCTATATATGTTTCACGACCTGATGCCTCTATGCCAGGGATAATGCATGAATATCTGGTACTGAAAGTCAGCTTTCCCTGAAGAATGCGGCTGTCCTTATCTATATTTCCATAGAAAGTCACTGCCTCCACGTGTTCTGGCTTATCAAAATCGATGCGGCACCATCTCTCCCGGTCTTCCCGGTCGGGTTCCCAAAGATATTTACCCAGTCTGGGATGCTGCTCCATCGAGATGTCTTCCACTTCCATGGTTTTAAAATCATGGAGATAGCTTCCGTTACCTGAGGAAACGGAAATCGTTCCTCTGAAGGCCAGATTATTTGTCTTTTTCCACCAGAATACCTGGTCAGTGTTAATGACTTTCCGGGCAGTTTTTAGGGTTTTCTGGGATACATGACAGGCCAGGGCATCGGCCAGAACATTTTCAGAAAGCATATTTCTGCATTCCCTGCCTACCGGGAAACGTATCCGATTCCTCCATCTGAAGGCAGGATTATCTGTATCGAAGTCTTTATTCCACAAGCCCTCTTCGTGAATAACTGTAGAGAGCGCATGCTTCCCGTAAAAATCATCCGGCGCAAAAATGGCTGTACTGTAGCAGAACCCCTTCAGTACAAGAGGCTTATAGTCCTCGTGTATGCTTAAAATATCCCTCATACTTTCATCAAAAGCAAGCGAGGTCATCCGGTGATCCGGATGGAAATCAAAGTCATTTGTGAGGATCGTATCCGGCTTATAGTGAAGGATTACATCCTTCATATCCTGTTTCAGCCCTTCCCAGGTATAGGCCTGATGTTCACCACGCAGACGGAATGCAAAATCTTCATGCCCTTTCATGCCATACGTCTGAGCCTGTCCATGAATCACCACAGCCTGATGCTGTCCCGACTTATAAATATTTCTTTCAGGCTCCGAAGCACTATCCGGATACCCCAGAAAAACGACATCCTTTTCCGCTACACCCAGAGTTTTCAAAGAGTGGATAGCCTCATGCATGCGGATAAAACCGGGATACTGCCAATCTCCATTTGTCACAAAGACACAAATCACCTGAAAGCCTTCTTTGCGAGCGCCATATATAACGGAACCTGCCAGATTAATTTCATCATCTTCATGAGGCACGATGACCATTATAGTATGCCCTGGAAATACCTTGCCATATGAAAAAGAAGAACCTTCCATATTTTTATTTTTCCCTTTCTCTCAGACAACTGAATCTTTTTGCTCTTCGCATCTGCTGATGGAAAATAATTTTTCGCTGCAGCATGCCCAGCAAAGAAATCAATCCATGATAATTATGAAGAATCAGACTGCGACCTATAGACAACCCTGAGGACACACTTACCGTTTTATGATGATCCAAATAAGCAACAATGACTTCTTTTTCCTTTGGAGTAAGCTTATTCATCCCATCATCCAGCATGAATGCACGTATTCCCTCGTGAATAGTCTTGCGGGCACAGAAAGATGCCATCTCCGGATCGTAAATTTCTGCCAGCTCTTCATGCCTTTTCCAAGCTTGGAACTTCCCATAATGATGACGTATGAAGCTTAGACCACTCGCCTTCATGATGCTGTATTCGTTTTCTTGGTTATAAACAAATACCGGATCATTTCTTACCCTAATACGTTTCGCTTTATAAAAAATTTCAGGAATTAAATATAAATCTTCCATGGTAAGTCCTTCTGGAAACTTCATATTTTCCCACAAATGCATTACATACATTTTCCCACATGGAAAATTGGGGATATGATCCAGCAAAATGGCCCGCTGAATTTCTTTGCTATCATCACTATCCCGACGATCTAAGTCTGCTCTCTTCTCCATGCCTCCCGGTAGTCTGATATTATGCCCTTCCATAAGAATATCGAGATGATCATTTTCCATAATTGTCAGCATTTTAATAAGGCATCCAGCTACTAAATAGTCATCGGGGTCTAAAAACAAAAGATAATCACCATGACATATCTGCAGTCCTGCGTTTCTGGCTGAACTTACACCTTTATTCTTTTGATGAATCACATGTATACGGGAATCTTTTGATGCATATTCATCGCAAATCAGCCCACACTGATCCGGAGAGCCATCATCCACAAGGATAAGTTCCCAGTTCTGATATGACTGATTTATAACGCTCTCTATAGCTCGTCGAATGAACGGCTCTACATTATAAACAGGTACAACAATGGATATAAGGTGGCTCATATCAAATACCTCACTTACGCCTTTATAACCTCCGCCCAATCAATAGATACTCCCCTGTAAACCCGCACTCTTAGCCAATGCTTCTTCTCCTGCCTGAATCACAGTATCCACAGAAATTTGATCCATGGGTACAAATTTGCCGGAGCGGATCACCGCATTTACATGCTCCGGCCCATAAGGAATATCCCAGGAAGAAATTGCCTGAGAGCAGGGGCCCAAGGGATGATGAAGTTTGGCATTGGATGGTCCGAAAAGGGAAATAGTTGGAACTCCTTGACTGTCTGCCACATACATGGGACCGCTGTCATTGGTAAAAAACAAGGAGCACCAGGAGGAAGCTGCCATAAACTCGCCCATAGACAACTGCCCTGCTGCCACCAGAGACGGATGATTCATTACAGACTGGGCTTTCTGAATCAAAGGCAGTTCACTCTTTACACCAAAGAATACGGGAAGATATCCTTTTTCCGCAAAATGGTCCGCCGTTTGACCAAATTTCTCTGCCGGCCAGTTCTTTTCCGGCGTAGAACTTCCGACTGACACCCCCACCAGTTTATCGCCCTTATGAATGTGATGAGATGCATAAAATGCAGCAGCCGCCTTTTCCCATGCAGGGCATGTATAGGTTCTCATGCCGCTGTGGTGAAGATCTTTAATTCCTAACCTTTGCAAGATATGCAGGAACTTATCCACCACATTGCAGTCATACGTTTCCACAGTCATTGGCTGTTCCATAAAGAAATGATCAAAGCGGGTTCCTTCTTCACCGGTCCAGTATTTCGGCTTCATGGCCAGTGCCATGACCGTACTGCGGCTCGTACCATGAGGGACGATCAGAAGGTCCGGTTTCATCTTTCCTATCTTCTGTCCCAGCTTCCAGGTCGAAGCAAGTCCCTTCTCCCTCCCATGGCGGTCAAAAGGAACAAGTACATCAATATTAGGGTTGTACTTGACTGCCTCCTGAAAGTGGGAATCCATAACCAGTACGATTTTCGAATCCCTGGACTCCCGGCGAAGCACCTCTAAAAAAGGCGACAGGCAGATCATATCCCCAAAATATAAAAGATAAATAATGACAATTGTTTTTGGATTTGCTCCGGATTGAAAATAAGATTTCATCGCCTTATCTCTCCTTACTGTATTTGAATATATACCATTAGTGTCACAAGGTCCTATTTGTCCCATTATTTAAAAAAACTATAACTCTTAATCTAAGTACGATATCACTCTAGAGAAAGAACCAATTTAACCTTCTTTTCAATCTCAAGATTATTATTTTATATTCAAGTATGATATCATACTAAGAAATGCTTTAATATATTTGAATTAGTAAGTTCATGAAAGGAATCTCCAGAAATGATTGAGCTGTCATTACCCGAAATAAAATTAGAAGAGCTAAAGATTTTAGAAGATGTCCATAACATGTGTGCCCAAAATCATATTACATATTCAATGGCAGGCGGAACCCTTTTGGGTGCCGTACGTCATCATGGGTTTATTCCTTGGGATGATGACATTGATATTGTTATGCCTCGCAAAGACTATGAAAGATTCATTAAGATATATAAAAAGTCAGGAAAATATTTACTTTTCCATTATTCAACCTCTCCTAATTACCCTTATCCATTTATTAAAGTTTGCAGTCAACGAACTTTCGTAGAGGAATATGGCCTTCTAGAAAAGTATAGGCTCCGTGATATGGGCGTTTGGATCGATATTTTCCCCTCAGATTACGTCCCTCATCCCGAATCCCGTATTCTTTGGTTTAAATGGAGAATGTACAATTATATTTATCGATACGTGCCATTTTACTGGGATGGCAGTGAGAAAAAGTATAGTCCCTTACATAAAAAACTTAAAGGATGGAAAATCAGCTATTTAAGACGTCGTTATAATGATCTTGCTTCCCTTTCTTCTCAATTAAACAAGTATGTATCTCATCTTTCATTAACCCCTACACCCAAATCTGGCTGTCTAATTTGGGGGTATGGAAAAAATGAAATTTGCAACAGCTCCATTTGGGATGAACTGATCGCATATGACTTTGATGGTTACCGCTTTATGGGCTTCAAATCCGATGAGTATCTTAAAAACCTTTATGGGGATTATATGAAATTACCACCTATTGAAAAACGAGCCTCATCTCATAGCTTTCACGCATTTTGGCGTTAATGTATCTCGCGTAAATTATATGAATCGATTTTACTACCTTATACTCTCATAAAGCTTTTTAGCAGCTTCTTGAATTGACATATCTGAAAGGAATAGCCCTGAGCTCCCTCCTACAAACATATCAGCTCCAGCTGCCCTCATTTTTGCTGCATGTTCAAACGTTACATTTCCGTCAACTTCGATTGAAATATCTCTTTTCCCTTTAAGGTCTAAGAACCTTCGAGTATCCCTTATTTTTTGAAGAGTCATTGGCACCATATTACGACCTGAGAACCCTGGATTTACCGCCATGATATTAACAATCTTTAAGTTTTCTAATAAATATGAAATTGCTTCCACTGGTGTAGCCGGGCTTAATGCAACACCCGGATTACCGCCTAGCTCTTCAATTAGCTGTAAGGTTCCCAGTACATTTGAAGTAGATTCATAATGAATAGAAACATAATCTCCTTCTCGTATATCAAACCACGATACCTTATTTTCTGGTTGCACAATCATTAAATGCATATCTAAAGGAATATCTGTCACAGATCTTACCGCCTTTATGAATGCATTGCTAAGCATTAAATTAGGCACAAACACACCATCCATGATATCTATATGGAGATAATCAATTCCGGCTTTTTCCAATTCTTTAATATCTCGTTTAAGATCAATCAAGCTAGCACACATCATCGAAGCAGATATTTTCCCTATGCGTTTCATCAAAATTCCCCTTATTCGTTGATAAACATTACCTTACAGCTATAAATATCCTTGTCTCTCATTACCTTAAATGCCCTTTCGAAATCATTTAAATGAAATTTATGAGTAATCAATGGCCTCACATCAATCTTTTTGGAATCCATAGCTTGTATTGTATCAAGCCAATCATTTCTAATATCTGCGAAGCTGCTATTCCATGTCCCTATCAGTTGAAGCTGTTTACGGAGAATTGCCCAGTAATCATTCTGACTAAGCGTCATGCTTCCGGTTGGATTGCCCATACATACTATATTCCCCATTTTTTTGCAAACATTTAAGCATCCTTTAAGCCCATCACTGTTTCCTGTCCCCTCAACACAAATATCTGCGCCCGCCCCATTTGTCAATCCAGCAATATATTGTATCGGGTCAATTTTTTCACTATTAATAACATTTTTAAAGCCAAAATCTTGGGCCGCCTTTGTTTTGATATCACTTCTCGCTACCAAAACAATGTTTTTAGCTCCTAATGCATTTGCCCACTTCCCTAAAAGCAAACCTATCGGCCCTATTCCCCAAATAGCAATGGTGCTCATTGCTTGAAATCTTCCTCTTTTTAAAGCATGAAGGGCCACTGCAGCCGGTTCACACATCGCAGCTTCCTCATATGATAAAGAATCGGGAATAGTCATGAGGTTTGAGATCTTAACATTTAGGTATTCTGCATACCCCCCATCTCTTCTCGAGCCGTAATAGTCATAACGATTACAGAGCTCGTAATAGCCAGACTTACAATAGCTGCATTGTCCACATGGAATAAGGGGAAAAACCACGACGCGTTGCCCAATAAGTCTGCTATCATGTGCTTTCTCTATGATTCCGGAAAATTCATGCCCTGGAATCGTAGGAAAATGATATGTGCCTTTTTTAAATATTCGAGGAATGTCACTTCCACAAATCCCAACAGCTTTAATATGCACTGTAGCTTCATCCAAATTTGGCTCAGTTAAGTTCACATCTTCATATCTCAAATCGCCAACTGCATGTAAATTAAGAGCTTTCATAATTCAATTCCCATCCTATCCAAAATAGATTTGAATAAAATAATATCATCTTGTGTTGTAATCTTAATATTCCCCTGGCTTCCATGAGACAAACCAACCGGTTTGTTTAATTGCATCAATAATGAGGTCGGTGAATCAATTTTCAGTCCATTTTTTATTGCAGAACGATAACAATCTAACGCAATATCAAAACGAATCGTCTCAGGTGTCTGCCCCTTGAAAAGCTTTTCACGTGGATAAATACCACTAATTTCATTTCCATTGTCACTTATAAACATAGTATCATAACAAGGAGCCACTGCAAGCGAAGCTCCATACTGACCGGCAACCTTGAAACTCTCACTTATCATTAGATCAGTAACGCAAGGCCGTACCGAATCATGAATCATTATAAAGTCCTTACCCGATAACATAGTTTCAAAGAAGCATAGACCATTATATATCGACTCAAACCTAGAATTGCCTCCATCTGCAATGTATTTTAACTTTTCAATATTGTACTTATTTTTAAGTTTTTTAACATAATTGTGCCATCCATCTACACAAACAACAGCTATTTCATCAATCACTTTAGATTTTTGAAAGGCCAATAAAGTGTAGGCAAGTATCGGTATTCCATTAACATCTACAAATTGTTTAGGCTTATCTGCCCCAAATCGATTTCCTACTCCACCCGCAACAATTAAAGCCAAGTTCATAAATTATACTCCTATTCATTATTACCTTTCATACTTTCCCAAGCTAGATACGAATCTTTCCTGATAAATGCCTTCCTATTCTTTCGTTTCAATGAAGACCAATAATACTCCTCATCTCATACGCTTTAACTTAGCAAATTTATTATGACCTAAGTTACAGTAACCTGGCTGGGTTGTACAAAACATTCAAGAATGCTCGTAAAATCGTAAGTATGATTACTATTATGCTCTTAATTAACTATTTGGTACAAGCTATGATATCATACATACAGAATACATTCAGCAAACTCCTTATGAAATCATTTCAGATAAAAGCATTGTCTGCGCTTTTTACTCAGGCTTTATACCGCGAAGGGCAGCTTACTCATTTCATATCCTTGATGTCCACCCTATATCGCACTCTGCATGCATATAATTATATTACCAATTATATGATACCAAAGATATGGCTCCTTTTACATGGTAAAAGATAAATTTCATAAACATGGCGTCATGAATACTCCATGATAATTTTTGATCATTTCATTGAAATGGACATGTCTATACCTATTTTACGGCAGAAACTATGCTATTCTTATAAATAATCTCCACTATCTGTATTTTATAACAGGAGAACACCATATGAATCTATTACTGGCAGATCTTCACAAATTCGTGGGCTACAGCGGCGGCATCGAGCATGTGCTGTCCCGCATGGCTTTTGCCATGGAGGAAAAGGGCTACCATGTGTCGGTGGTCATGGCAGATGAGAAGGAGGGCGCTTCTTTTTACCCCTTCCCCGAGGACTGCCATTTTTACAATCTTTTCCATATGGCCGGCATGAAACCGGTGCGCCTGAGTTCTTTGGGAAAAGGGCTTCGGGAAATCACCCGTCTTTTCAGCAAGGCCGGCGCCAGGGAGCGGAATTATAAAATGCTTTCCGCCTCAGCGCCCCAGCTGGAGAGGGTGCTGGCTCTGGAGAAGCCCGATGTGATTATTTCTTTCCGGGAGCCCACGGGCCGCCTGCTGCTGAATGAAGTCCAGACTGCCATCCCTGTGATTTCCATGATGCACAGTGACCCCGATGAAATTTTCTCCCATTCGCCTAAAGGGGAGAAAGCGGCGCTGGCTAAAAGTGCCCGTATCCAGGTCCTTATGCCCGCATTTATTCAAAAGGCAAAGTCCTATCTGCCATATGACCACTTTGTGTATATCCCAAATGCAGTCAATATACCGGATATCTCAGTGGATCCGGGTACTATTAGAAAGGCACATACCATTACTCAAGTGGGGCGGCTGACGGGCCGTACGAAGAGACAGCATCTTCTGGTAGAAGCGTTCAGTCTGTTGGCTAAAGATTTTCCAGACTGGAACGTGGAACTGTGGGGCGATACCTATGATACTGCTTACGTGGCCGCTGTTAAAACGCTGATACGAAAGAAGGGGCTGACTGACCGCGTCTTCCTAAAAGGCACAACAAAGGACATGCGGGAAATCTGGAGCCACACGGACATCTTCGCTTTCCCCAGTTTCCATGAAGGATTCGGCATGGCTCTCGCAGAAGCCATGGGCGTAGGCATCCCTGCGGTGGGTTACAGGAGCTGTCCGGCAGTGAATGAGCTCATCCATGACGGAGAGGACGGGTACCTCACCGACGACGGCGCCGCCCCCTTTGCAGAGGCTCTCCGAAAGCTCATGGAAGATGCGGATAGAAGAGCGACTTTTGGAAAAAGGGCTAAGGAACATATGAAGCCCTTCGCTCCGGAAGTGGTGTGGGATGAGTGGGACCGGCTGATCAGAGAAGTCTTGAGGTCTGGGGACTAGTGGCGGCTCCGCCTTTGGACACACCTTTGGACACACCTGCGGTGTGAAGGTTCAGAAGGTTCAGATGGTTCAAAAGGTTCAGAGGGGAAGGTTCTTAAGATGGATGGGCCTTCGGCCCAAGGG
>ULUB01018499.1_pt1 | contig 10646 bp, 12 predicted proteins | sample 1958111 | NCBI WGS metagenome assembly ULUB01 (sample SAMEA4835749, study PRJEB28245) | human gut metagenome | biome: gut microbiome; material: fecal sample | place: Denmark | collected 2008
ATGTGTCAAAAATATTAAATAGGAGATTGCTGTAATGGAAATCAAGCGAGATTTATACTTGAATAAATTGATTAACCGCAAGCATAACGGTCTGATTAAGGTTATTACGGGAATCAGAAGATGCGGAAAATCATACTTGCTTTTCAATCTGTTTAATAGTCATTTGCTTTCTTCCGGGGTTCCAGAGGATCACATTATCAAGATAGCATTTGATATGCGAAAGACCGCTGAGCTTCGTGACCCCGATAAACTCTGCGAATATGTTGAATCAAAAATGACAGATAGCGGAATGTATTATATCCTTTTGGATGAAGTGCAGATGCTTCGTGAGTTTGAATCAGTACTGAATGAGTTTTTGCATTATGATAACGCAGATATATACGTAACGGGAAGTAATTCAAAATTCTTATCTTCGGATATTATGACAGAGTTCCGTGGCCGCGGTGATGAAATTCATGTTTTTCCTCTGTCGTTTGCAGAATTTTACTCGGTATATGACGGTTCTCCTTCTAAGGCATGGGAAGAATACTTCACTTACGGAGGTTTGCCGCTACTTACTTCAATGAAAACGGATGAGCAGAAGTCCGAATATCTTATTCGCCTTTTCAATGAGGTTTATTTGAAGGATATTTCCGAGCGTATTACTATAAGACACCCCTCTGAGCTTTCAGAGCTGATCAATGTTCTTGCTTCGGCTACCGGCTCACTTACAAATCCCACAAAACTTGCCAATACATTCAAAAGTGCAAAAAACGTAAAGATCACCCCCTTGACTCTCTCAAGATACATGGAGCATCTTGAGCAGGCGTTTCTTATCAATAAAGCGATGAGATATGATATAAAGGGAAGAAAGTATATAAATACACCTTGCAAGTATTATTTTGAAGATGTTGGATTACGAAATGCACGGTTGAACTTCCGTCAACTTGAAGAAAATCATATTATGGAAAACATTATATATAATGAACTTCGTATCAGAGGGTTCAATGTTGATGTTGGAGTTGTTGAGGTGCGAGGCAGAGCAGACAGTCACTTTACAAGAAAACAATTTGAGGTCGATTTCGTGGCTAATCTTGGAAGTAAGCGCTATTATATTCAATCCGCATTTTCTATGCATGCCGAAGAAAAGGTAGAGCAGGAAATTCAATCTCTGAAGCGAATCGACGATTCGTTTAAGAAAATAATTATTGTTAAAGATGATATAAAGGTCAGACGAGACGATAACGGATTTGTAACAATGGGTATTTTTGATTTCTTGTTAAACGAGAATAGCTTGGAGTATTGATATGGAATTAAATCACGAACCAATCAATCTTTCTGCTGATGAAAAACGCAAATATTTGTTTTTGAAGCAAATACACACTCTTAAAACTTTTCGTGAACGAAATGCTATCAGCAAGAAACAGTATGATATAAGCTATCACGTACTTATATCCAAAATGGGGATAACAGAGAAGAAATGAATTGAGTGGCTCAGTGACAACTTGTAAGTCGAATATGGATTCGCAGAAGGAGTGATATATGAAAAACAATAAGCGGTCACTTTTTATTCTGAAGTATTTGACCGAACAGACGGATGAAAGACATCTTGCTACGATTACGAATATAAATGAGTACCTTCGGCAGTATGATCTTGATGCGAACCGCGAGACAATAAGTGATTGCATCAAAGAGCTGCAAGACGTAGGATATGATATATTCTGTGTTCGCAGTACCCAAAATCAATACTATATGCGAGAGCGTCCGTTTAGTCTTGCAGAGGTAAAGCTTCTTGTTGATGCTGTGCAATCAAGTAGATTTATCTCGGAAGAACAGAGTTTGGAGCTTGTTTCAAAGCTCGCAGATCTTGTCGGTTCTCATAAAGGCGAAATACTCAAACGGCATTTATATATCGAAAGCCGCGCAAAAACAGATAACACCGGCATTATGGAATACGTGGATAAGATTCACCAAGCCATTACCGAGAACAGAAAGATCAAGTTCAAATACTTTGAGTATAACGCAAACAAGGAAAAGGTTTTGCGTTACGACGGATATACATACACACTTTCTCCTTGCGTTCTTGTTTGGAATAACGATATGTATTACGTTGTGGGTATATATAAAGACAAGGAAGGCTTTGCTAAATTCCGTATTGACAGAATGTGCGAATTGATAGTAACCGATGAGCAGGGAGCAGAGCTTCGCGCAGACTTGGATATGTCGGACTTCTTTGAAAAAGAGTTTTCTATGATGAACGGTGAAACTTGCGAAGTGGAATTGCTTTGTGAGAATAAGCTGATGAGCAGTATTGTAGATAAGTTTGGGGATGACGTTAAGACAGAGATCGTTGATGAAACGCATTTCAAAGCAATCGTTGACGTCGATCTGTCGGGTAACTTCTATGGTTGGGTGTTTGCATCAAAGGGGAAGATGCGGATCATTACCCCCGAAAGAGTAAAAGACGAATTTCAAGGCATTGTGGACTCCTATATTCAATAAAACAAGAAAAATAGGATGAGGTGCGGAAAAAGTTCCGCACCTCACTTTCTGAAACCCGATTGACAAAGATCGGGTTTTATTGTATAATATAACTAAACTTAATGTTCGACTATTCGAAGGAAATCAAAGATGCGTAGCGTGAATGAGGACAGACTTCAAAAAACACTTGAGTATATTTTGGAGTATCAGAAAAGGGAAAGCAAGACGCCGACATACAGACAGATACAGAAGGAGTGTGGATATAACTCTCTCGGAACGGTTGCAGCAGATGTTGCCCGGCTCAAGAAGCGCCACCTAATTGAGTCATCTGACGAGGGCGGATGGAACAGTATCAAGCTCCCGAATAGACTGTCTGTTGAGGATAAGCACAATTGCTTTATTTGTGGTGCTGTACCGTGTGGACAGCCTTCTCCCGCAATAGAGGATATTGAAGCAACCGTTGTGCTCCCCGATGCTATTTTTGGATGTGCTGACCACATCATACTCCACGCTACCGGTCCAAGTATGATAAAACAAGGAATCTTTGATGGAGATCTACTTGTTGTAAGAAAACAATCTACGGCAGATCTTGGAGATACTGTCATTGCAATGCTTGAAGGCGGTGAAAGCACCTGCAAGATCTTGGATAAGAAAAACGGCAAGTATTATCTGAGAGCAGCAAATGATGAGCTGAACGAAAAGGGAAAACGTAAGTATGACGTTTATCCTAAATCCGATTGGTCGATATTCGGCGTTGTGGACTACGTGATCCACGCTCCCGTGTGTGATGAGTTCGATTAAGCAGTTATGAACTGCGATGGCAAAGGAGATGTTTAACTATGAAGTGGATTCCATTAAAGGAAAGCTTGCCGGAGGCAAATACAATTGTGCTTGCCAGCTTTGACAACGCCACAGTAGATGTTTTGCTGCAATGGTGGGCAAACGGTCAAGATCCCGTTTACGCAGATTGGGAAAACGAGGATGATCGAAATGCTGAAATGAGAGCGTTGGCGTGGATGCCTCTCCCTGCGCCGTATGTGAAAGTAGGTGTTACTACCAAATAAGGGAGGAAAACATGGAAAACTATATGGTTTATACTCCCGAAGCGCATATTGCTATAACAGAGGTTTATGCAGAGAACGGGGTGGTTTACTTGAAGTTCAAGAAGCCGAAAACTCAAATCTATGAAGTAATGACACTTGATATGTTTCTATCAATGGTATATCAGACATTAGAAAGAAAATACTATGACGAATCGTATTGATGAGTAGAGAACCCAAGTGAGGTACTCACCGCAAACGAGATAATTGAATGGATAACTCAATACGAGCTGAACCAAGCGAGTTTAGCCGAGAGAGTTCTACGGTCAAGTTATGACCGTAGGCTTTCTCGGCATTTTTGTTTTATAGGAGTTTTTTGAATGGAGAAAGACAAGATTTGCAGTTGTTGTCAACACGAAGTAGATACCAAGCAAGCAGCATAACTGACAGAAGCTTACAGAGTATATAGGATTATTCAAAACATCACAAACGCCGGATGTGATGCGGAAGTTAAGAAGGTCAAAGGTGAACTCAAAATACTTTCGGTAAGGAAAAGCGTTGCATCGGATTTTACTACAATAAATTAAATATAGAAAACCATTGATGAAGTGGCATCAATGAAGGACCAAGCGGGGTCGATAAGTTGCATTTTTTAATGCAGCTTGTTGGCTCCGCCTTTTTTGTTTTGGAGCCCCCCCACTTGGAGAAAGGACTCCAAATGAAAAAAGTATGGATATGCTACAAGGCTAAATATCCCTGATTCCTTGAATTTTGATTTTCAAACAAACAGTTAAAAAACAAAATTTCAAAATTTAAGGAGTTGCAAAATGAAAACAATTAAAGAATTTGATTATGATCTCTGGGCAGTTGATGTCGAAGGAAAAAAACAATACTTTTGCAGAGTTAAGGCTACAGGTGAAGAGTGCGAGATTAGTCTTGAATGTATGCGAGTATTATTGGCAGAGGAAAAAGCTATGCGAAGAAGAATCGCACGAGATACGGATCGATTGCTGTCTCTCGGCTATTCCACATCTGACGAGCATGGAGAAGAATGGATAATCGATAGGGATGATTTTGTGGAGGATATTATTGCTTCAGAAATAGAAGGAGCGTTTATATCGACTTTGACTGAATGTCAGAAAAGCATCTACATTCATTGCATGAAACCTAATATTTCGGTGCGCGAATACTCACGGTTATCTGGTTTAGCGGTAACGACAATTCAAAATCATATAGAAGCAGTGAGAAAAAAATATAAAAAATATTTCATGTGATACCGTACAAAAACGAAAAAAATGTCCATTGTCGGGTGAGAGGTAAAAACCTCTCGTTGAACTTTGAAAACTGAATAGCCATTCATCAAGCACATTACTTGTAAGATGTCCGTGAGCAGCGGAGTTAGCCGATATCGTAGGTGCGCCATGACCTCCCGAAAGAGAGCGAGCGATAAAACTTATACGAAGTAAAACCTCAAAATGCCGTAGGTTAGGGCGATGACATTTACAAGGGACAATGATACTTCAGTAGCCGAAAGGCGCTGCCTGCGGAGTACCCGGGGGAGGTGAGATTCCTATGGAGTCGTGGCATTGGCTTTTTGCCAATGAGGGCACCACGACCGATTGATGACTTCCCACATCGGCTTATGCCGATCACACTCGGGGTGTCGAGGACAAATAGAGTGTGTTACGGAGTTCGGGATGAAAGGCAGAACGCATAGGACATAGCGGTCGCTTTCCGAATGATCCCGATACATATTCTATTTACCACATTCCGAAGGGAAGCTGACTTCCCGATGAGAAGTCCGAAAGGAGTGGCTATTCAACTTTTCAAAATACTTAGCTACAAAGGAGTTTTATGAAAAGAACAGTAAGAGAAATCCGAATGTAAGGGCGGTAGAGAGTTAATGTCCCTCAGAGATTTTACACTCTGCATTAAAACCATTCATGCGCATCTCAATCTCGCTTGCTTTTCCCCAGATGGGAGCAGAGAATCCAAACGACATTTGAAGATGGCAGACGACATCTGCCTTGCAGTTGAAGATTGCTTTGCAGACCAAAACAGCAACCTTGTAAATTGGTTCCGTCGAGAGCCTTGTGAGTTCCATCATCCCTTAACTAAAAACGATGTGAAAGTTGAGGTGAGAGACGACATGCCAACCTGCGACTTGACTTCATGAAGAAGCATAGAAGGGGAACATATACGACTTTGCTCACCGAGGGGCGATTAAACGAATACCTACACGCTATTGATATTCGAGCTCACGAATTGCTTGATGATATTTATTCCTCGCCTCGCCCAAGAACGTGTCATAGACGAAGTTCTGAAGGCTCACAACGCACTTCAATGGACAGCAGAGATGAACAACATCAAAGCAAGCGCAGAAGAGATCATCTTGCGGGAGGTGATATATCAATGAAGTCGATCATCAACGAGCTTTGGCACGGGAATATCATTCCGCAAGAAGATAGCCGAACTAACTCAAAGGAAATGAAAGAACTTCTCGGCTATATGTCACGCCACCACGAGGACTTGGAGAAAAGCTTCTCTGAGGAGCAGAAAGAGATATTCAAAAAGTTCCACGACTGTTGGAGCGAATATATGAGCCTTGGTGAAGCAGCCATCTTTGAGTATGCTTTTAAACTCGGTGCGAGAATTATGCTTTCGGTTGCGAGCGAAAGGGAAGAACAATAAGCTATTTAGCCGTGTGGACAAAAGTTCCACACGGCTTTTCTGTAATCATTGCATCGTGGTCACGCATTAGAGCATTTTTCTCCTTTGTAATATAAGGTTTTTGATAGCGTTTGGAATATGGCAATATAATACTCGGTCCCCTCCAAAAACATACTTCTGATGCGTGACATATGTAGACAAATAGGGTGCTTATAATGCTTATTTTACAAGGGTTTTCAACCGCACTTTTTAGGAGGGTAAGGTATTTATATCTATAACCTTGACTTTTCGGCCTATTTGTCTACTTCCTATATCTACACCGATGGTATTAATTTAATCATTTTAGCGAAAATGATTAAATTGATATTGACAAAAGACATAAAAGATGATATAATATATCACAGAAAAAATAATGTAATGCGAGGTTTATATGCGTAATTACAATTACAAAAATAAATGGCAGAAATTATTGACTCCCGAAGTGGTGTCCTTATTGACACAGATTCACGAGTACAAGGGTGAGCAAACCCTTTTCATAGAAGCGAAAGCTGATACTCTGACTCAACTTGTTGAGATTGCAAAAATTCAGAGTACAGAAGCGTCAAACAAAATCGAAGGTATTTACACTTCAGAGGAACGACTCAAGAGCCTTGTTTCAAACAAGACTACACCTCGAACAAGAAACGAGCAAGAGATTGCAGGATATCGTGATGTACTCGCTACCATACATGAGAGCCACGACTTCATTCCTGTGAAACCGTCCATTATATTACAGCTTCATCGAGATCTGTACAAATTCAGTGGTAAGTCTATCGGAGGATCTTATAAAGGCGCAGACAATGTAATTGCAGAGGAAGATAGCGAAGGGAATCAATTTGTTCGCTTCAAACCTGTACCGGCGTGGGAAACTCCTGCGGCGATCGATGCAATCTGCGACGCATTTGATGAAATTTTGGCGCAAACGGATGCCGATCCGCTTCTTATCATTCCGATGTTTATATTGGACTTTCTCTGCATCCACCCCTTCAATGACGGAAACGGTAGAATGAGTCGATTGCTCACATTGCTCCTCTTGTATCGTGCAGGTTATATCGTCGGTAAATATATCAGTATCGAAAAAATAATTGAGCAGACGAAAGAAACCTATTACGAGGCTTTGCAAAACAGCTCCACGTATTGGCACGAAGATAAAAATGATTACATCCCCTTCGTACAGTACACTCTCGGAGTGGTGGTTGCAGCATATCGTGAGTTCTCAACAAGAGTGAAGCTCATTGCTACAAGCAATATGTCTAAGCCCGAACGAGTCAGAGAGATCATAAAAGAAACGCTCGGTAAAATAACAAAAACCGAGATTATGGAAAAATGTCCCGATATAAGTCAAGTTACGGTGCAGAGAGCGCTTAATGATTTGGCAAAGAGTGGGGAGATACTCAAAATCGGCGGCGGTCGTTACACCGCATATATGTGGAATCACAATAAGGAGAATAGCGCGAAATAAAAGAAAGTCAAAATTACAAGTTTAACGATTTCGCGCACGAAATTGCCGAAAACGGCAATTTCCTAAAGAAAGCAAAGGAGATAAAATATGATTACAGGCGAACTTAAAAATAGAATTGACGGCCTTTGGGATGTGTTTGCAGCGGGCGGACTTGTCAACCCTCTTGACGTTATTGAGCAGGTCACGTACTTGATGTTTATTCGCGACCTTGATGACACGGATAATCTTCGCGCTAAAGAAGCAGTAATGCTCGGCCTTCCTCACAAGAGCATCTTCGCCGAAAAAGTAAAGGTTGGCGACCGTGAGATCGACGGCAATCAGCTTAAATGGTCGGTATTCCACGACTTCCCGGCAGGCAAGATGTACTCGACTGTTCAGGAGTGGGTATTCCCGTTTATCAAGGGGCTTCATGACGATAAGGACAGCGCATACTCCAAGTATATGGACGATGCCATATTCAAGATTCCTACGCCCTTGCTGCTCGATAAAATCGTAACCATTCTTGACGATATCTATGCACAGATGGCACAGATCAAGGACAGCGACATCCGTGGCGATGTTTACGAGTACCTACTCTCCAAGATTTCACAGTCAGGACTCAACGGTCAGTTCCGTACTCCTCGTCACATTATTCGTATGATGGTAGAACTGATGGATCCCAAGGCTGACGAAATCATCTGCGACCCTGCGTGCGGTACATCGGGCTTCCTGGTTGCCGCAGGTGATTACCTCAAGGAAAAGCGTAAAGAGGAAATTTTCTTCAACAGACAGAAGAAAGCTCACTATATGAACGGCATGTTCCACGGCTACGATATGGACAGAACCATGCTCCGCATCGGCGCGATGAACATGATGACCCACGGTGTGGACAACCCCTATATCGAATATCGCGATAGCTTGTCCGATCAGAACCCCGATAAGGACAAGTATTCGCTGATCCTGGCGAATCCCCCGTTCAAGGGAAGCCTTGATTACGATACCGTTTCCGCCGATCTTCTCAAGGTGTGCAAGACCAAGAAGACCGAGCTGCTCTTCCTCGCGCTGATGCTTCGTATGCTTCGCGTGGGTGGTAGATGTGCAGTCATCGTTCCGGACGGAGTTCTTTTCGGATCTTCAACCGCGCACAAAGCAATCCGCAAGGCAATCGTTGATGATAACCGTCTTGAAGCTGTTATTTCCATGCCCTCGGGCGTGTTCAAGCCCTATGCAGGTGTTTCTACGGGAATTCTGATCTTCACCAAGACAGGACACGGCGGCACCGATAAGGTTTGGTTCTACGATATGCAAGCCGACGGATTCAGCCTTGACGATAAGCGTAGCGAAGTCAAAGAAAACGACATTCCCGATATCATCGCGCGATTCCATAACCTCGATGCGGAAACCGACCGCGCACGCACCGAAAAATCCTTTTTTGTACCAAAGGATGAGATCGTAGGCAACGACTACGACCTCTCCATTAACAAGTACAAAAAAACCGAATATAAGCCCGTGGAGTATGCGCCTACATCACAGATTATGGCAGAGCTGCATGAGATAGAAAAGGAGATCACAAAGGGGCTTGCGGAGCTGGAGGAGATGCTGTGATGGCGAGATTGGGGGATATTGCAACAGTAATAACAAAAGGTACTACACCGACATCGATTGGTTTTGCTTTTGAAAACGACGGGATAAACTTCGTAAAAATCGAGAGTGTTGATGAAAACGGCAATTTTATTTGTGAAAAGTTTGACCATATAAGTGATGAATGTCACGAAAAGCTCAAAAGATCACAATTACAAGAGAATGACATTTTATTTTCAATCGCTGGGGCTATTGGCAGAACTGCAATCGTAACAAAGGATATTCTTCCTGCCAATACAAATCAAGCACTTGCGATTATACGAATACCGCAAGGCGCTATAAATTACTCATTTCTTTTATACATATTGCAATCTTCGGTGGTACTTGAACAAGCGGAAAAGAAAAAGCAGGGTGTAGCACAATTAAACTTGTCACTGAAAGATATTGGTGATTTTATAATTCCTGATATCCCTTTAGAAGAACAACAGTGTATTGTTGATAGCCTTGATAAAGTTAGCAACTTGATTTCTCTCCGCAAGCGGCAACTTTCAAAATTGGACGAGCTTGTGAAATCCCGATTTATCGAACTGTTTGGGGATATCAAAACAGGTAACTACAAGTTTGAAACTCGTAAATTAGGCGAGGTTGCAGAGGTTGGGTCAAGCCATAGAGTATTTACAACTGAGTTTGTTGAAGAAGGTGTTCCTTTCTACCGAGGAACTGAGATTGGTGAGTTAGCAAATGGCCTTAAACCCGAAAATCCATATCGCATTACCAAAGAACACTACGATAGATTAGCGTGTGACGAAACAAAACCAAAATTGGGCGATTTACTTATGCCATCTATTTGTAACAAGGGACAAGTGTGGATGGTTGATACTGATGAGCCGTTTTACTATAAAGATGGACGTGTACTTTGTATATCACCAAATCGGAAACTCTTTAACTGTAAGTATCTTGAGCAGTTTATGAGAGAAAAAACGCTTGTAGAGTATCCCAAACTTGGTTCGGGCTCGACGTTTGCTGAGTTTAAGATTTTCTTGCTCAAAGATATAGAGGTTCTTATTCCGCCAATAGAGTTACAAGACCAATTCGCAGCCTTCGTCGAACAGACCGACAAATCAAAATTGGTAATTCAAAAGAGCCTTGAAAAGCTTGAAACACTTAAAAAAGCATTGATGCAAAAATATTTTGGTTGAGGTGACCATATGAAAATACAAGTTATAAGTTACGACAAGAAAATCAAATATGGCAATGAACACGAATATACATATTCTTCATTGAATGCGCCTATGTCCCTTGATGCTTTCGATTTGAATATTATATCCCTGCAATCAGCGGATTTGTGGCGATATGCCGATGTGAATAAAGATTCAGTTGATTCCATAAAAGACTTTCAAAGTTTACAGCCTTTA
>ULUB01028452.1_pt1 | contig 10593 bp, 8 predicted proteins | sample 1958111 | NCBI WGS metagenome assembly ULUB01 (sample SAMEA4835749, study PRJEB28245) | human gut metagenome | biome: gut microbiome; material: fecal sample | place: Denmark | collected 2008
TTTATTACCAATGTTATAAGAAATTAAATCTAATATATCATCATATTTATTATCACTATCAAAGTTCATAACTTTTTTGATTAGCCTATCTATTGAATTATCATCAAGATACTCATTACAATTTATTATAAAAGAAGTAATTTCTTTTGATGTTGCATTATCGATGACATAATTTACCCATACATCCAAATTTCCAATATTCATTTTTATCAAATCAATTATAAATGAAATTTTTCTAATAGCAATATTATTTACATCTTCTGGCATCTTCAAGAAAGCCCGAAGTAATTTATCTGTTGGCCCAAAATTATCATTAGTTATTAAAAAATATACATCTTTATATGTTCCATGTTTGATTGTCATATCAACTATTTTATTTACATTTATGTTTGGCACCTCTATGACTAATTGCTCCGTAAATTCAAAAGGTAAAGATGCACAATATTTATCAATAATGTAATCTATTGATACACCTTTGATTTCCAAAATGAAATAAAAAATATAATTATTAGAACGAATAACACTATAAGTATACATAATGGCATCTGTCAATTTTTGAATATCTTTAGTTGAAAGTTCATCATTCATACTAGAAGCAAAATCATAAATGTATCTAGCGTCTTTACTAGCAATAACTTTATCAACCCACTTTTTTAACAAATCATCAGCTTTCATATTTTTCTCCCATCATAATTTATCAAAAAAATTAATTCTTAGGAACTAATTTTTCTTTTCCTCCCATATAAGGTCTTAAAGCCTCTGGAATATTAACTGAACCATCCTCATTTACATTGTTTTCCAAAAAGGCAATCAAGCCTCTAGGAGTAGCTAAAACAGTATTATTTAAAGTAGTAACATATTCATTACCATTTTTAGTTTTCATTCTAATACCAAGTCTTCTAGCTTGAGCATCACCTAAGATTGAACAAGATCCAACTTCAAAATACTTATTTTGTCTAGGACTAAATGCTTCAACATCACATGATTTAACCTTCAAATCAGCTAAATCACCACTGCAGCACTCTAGTGTTCTAACTGGAACATTTAAACTTCTAAAAAATTCCACAGTATACTTCCACATTTTATCATAAAATTTCATACCATCTTCAGGTTTACACAAAACTACCATCTCCTGTTTTTCAAATTGATGAACTCTATAAAGTCCACGTTCCTCAATTCCATGAGCTCCAACTTCTTTTCTAAAACAAGGTGAGTAACTAGTAAGTGTAATAGGTAGTTCTTCCTCTTTAATAATTTGTCCTTGAAATTTACCAATCATAGAGTGTTCAGATGTACCAATCAAATATAAATCTTCACCTTCAATTTTATACATCATTGCATCCATTTCTTCAAAACTCATAACACCATTTACAACATCACTTCTAATCATAAATGGAGGAATGCAGTAAGTAAAACCTTTATCTATCATAAAATCTCTAGCATAACTAAGCATCGCAGAATGTAGCCTAGCCACATCTCCCATCAAATAGTAAAAACCATTACCACTTGTTCTTCCCGCACTTTCCTTATCTAAACCATTTAATCTCGCACATATATCCGCATGGTGTGGAACTTCAAAAGAAGGAATAATAGGCTCTCCAAATTTTTCCAATTCCACATTCTTGCTATCATCCTCACCAATAGGCACAGATGGATCCATAATATTTGGAATAACCATCATATCTGCATGTATTTTCTCGCGTAATTCTTCTTCCTCTTTACCAAGTCTTTCAATCTCATTGCCATACTTACTAACTTCAGCTTTAACTTTTTCAGCTTCATTTTTTTTGCCCTCGCGCATTAAAGTACCAATCAAAGCACTTTTTTCATTTTTTAACGCCCTAAGTTCATCACCTTTACCTTTAGCCTCTCTGCACTTAATATCAAGTTCATACACTTCATCTACTAAAGGTAATTTTTTATCTTGAAATTTTTTCTTAATATTCTCCTTAACTAAATCTTTATTCTCTCTAATTAACTTAATATCTATCATGTTTAACTCTCCTCTGTTTCATCTAAATAAACTAAAATTTTCTCATATTGTGGCTTATATCTAACATCAATTCTATTTAAATATTCATCAGACACCTCAAAACCACTAACATTCATACTTTGTTTCAAATCAGCTTTTTTAACTTGTAAAGCTAAACCATTCGTACTATCGATAATTCTATTAATAAATGAATCATAATCCTCATCTTTACCTCTTGTAAGAATCGATACAGCTTTAACTACATCACTTGGAAAACCAATATAACTTAAATCCTCTTCAGTTAAATCAGTTTCTTTAAAAATATCATGCATTAAAGAAACAGCTTTAGCTTTCTCATCAGAAAAATAATCAGCTAACGAAGATAAATAATCCATATAGGGCATACCAGCTTTATTTTTCTTTCCTTCAAAAACCTTTTCACATATTAAATATGCTTTACCATATAAATTTTCTGCATTTCTAAATCCAGAAACTTCTTCATTACTAAAATATTTTAACCAGTTATTCATACATAAACACCTCCAATTTAAAGAAAAAACAGCCCTATGTTAGGAGTATATGTAATACGGTACCATCCTATACGGCTGCTTAATTATGATAACGGTCATCCCGGAAATTTTTAACTTCTCTCCAAAGTAGATTCATATAAAGCCATTATTAGTTCGCACCAACCACTAACTCTCTTATAAAATAACATTTATATTACTATTCTTTGTCATCGATTTACTAACAACATTTTATCATGTTTAATATACCTAGTCAATATCCAAAAAACCTTAAATCTCTTAAACCTTAGCAAAAAAAATAAAAATATGTTATGATGTATATGGTGATTTATATATGAATAACTTTACATTTTTAACTGATGAGCAAATATTTGGAAATAATCAGTTAGATATAATAAGTAGATATGGTACAAAATGTGCTATGACTGATTTTTCTATTTTATTAGGTGGTTATGTATCATTAGATAATTATACTAGTGAAGGAAATACTGGAAAAGATAGAACTGGTTGGTGGTGGACAAAAACACCTTATAACAATGACGCGCGCATCGTTAACCTCGCTGGTGATAGAATTTGGATATATGTTAATGAACGCTATGGTGGGGCTCGCCCAGCTTTACCTTACTCTTCAATCCAAATGGTCTCCTCGAACGGAGTGAGAGGTGCTAGTGGAATTAAGGAAATCCTTTATGGTGAATATCCACAAACAATTGTTGATGAAAATTATTCTCGTGAATTAGAAAGAGCATACAATAATGCAAGTTTAAGAACTACAGGCAAAAATTATACAACAGATTCAGTTAGATACCAAGATACTGATACAAGCTTTAGAGCTAGAGTTCATACTGAATATGAATATAATGGAAGTAAATATATTCGCTTTGTTGGTGATTCAAACTGTGATGGAGAGGTTTTGTCTGATGGTAGAACAATTCAATCTGGAAATGCGTATTGGGTTCGTGTTGAACCAATAATTTGGTTAGTAGATGAAAAAGCCAATATAGCACTCTGCAAAAAAATAATATTCTCTGGAGTACAATTTAACAATCGTAGTGATTACCAAGGCGATTTTGAAAAAACGGATATCGGTCGATTTACGAATACTATTTTTGCTAAAGAAATAATAACTGATAGAGTTTATTCACAAACTACATCGGTAGAGCAAACCCAAAATTTAGAAGGGAAAGAACCGGTAAGAAAACAAAACCCTTATGGTTTCAATTTTGATGGAGTATCAGAAGAAGATATAATAAGAGGAGCAGTAGAAAGTAATGTTTCAGTATTCTTACATGGTAGATCAAGAGAAGGTAAATCAGCAAGAGTAAAACAATTAGATCCAGACTTAGAAATAATATATATGAGAAATGCAACTCCTGATAGCTTAAATGGAAAGAGTGTTTATAACGCTGCAACAGGAGAATTGATTGATGTACCACCAACATGGTATTCAAAAGTAAAAGAAAAATGTGAAGCTGAACCAGATAAAATTCATATTATATTTTTTGATGAACTTACAAATGCACTTCCTTCCATACAAGGTATGGCATTTAACATAGTATTAGATGGTGAAGTAAATGGTAAATGGAAGTTACCACCTAACGCAAGAATAGTTGCTGCCGGAAACGATTTAAATGATTCATTAGCGGCCAATCAAATGGCAGAACCATTATTCAATAGATTTGCACATGTTTATATTCATACAACAGTAGACAGTTGGTTAAAATGGGCATCAACACCGAAAGAAAAATACGAAAGACTAGATTATAAAGAGGAAGAACCAGAGGCCAAAATTCATCCTTCTATATATGCTTACATAGCATATAAGTCTTATAGTGGTCATGATGTCTTAAGAACTCCATATACTGGAGATAAACCTAATGCAGACCCAGGAAAATGGGAAATGGCATCTAAGTTACTTTATAAAACTAAACAGCCGGAAATGTTAAGAGCTTTAATAGGAGAAGAATTGACAAGAGATTTTACAGCATTTGCAAGTAGGCAAGTAATAAGTGTTGAAGATGTAATTAATCATAATTATTCAAGTAGAGATTTAGAAATGGATGTATCACAAAAATTTGCAACAGCAGTCGGATTGTCCTCTGTTGATGATGAGCATTTTGAAGTAGTAAGAGATTTTATGAAGCAAGTAGGTGCTGAACCAAGAGCTGCATTTGAATCTATGTGGACACATGGAGATGAGAGAAGATTAGAACGCCTTGCAGAAGTACAAATGGCTGATAACTTATCACAAGGAGGAATAAGAAGATGAATAAAGAAAGATTAAATTTATTAGAAAATTATATTAAATCTGGAGTATCTCCATTATTGGTTCAAAAAATACCTTCTAATTCTTTTAATAATTCAGTTATTATAAAATCAAGTATTGATAGATCTGAATTAAATGGACATTATGAAAATACAGATTTTTGTCCTCCACTTTGGTATAAAGAATTATTAGATAAAAGTAAAACAAACACATCAGTTTTAGTAATTGAAAATATAAATGAAATCCCATTAGAAGAACAAACTAAATTTATTGAGATACTTAAATATAAAAAAGTTAGTACATTTGAATTACCTAAAAATTGTTTGGTTATTGTTACTTGTTCTGATTTAACTGCTAATAAAATAAATGAAGAAGTATATTCATTATTAGCACAAATTTAAGGATAATTTATGAATATAGAATCTATTAAAAGAAGATTATTAGTTAAGTATCCTTTCTTTGGAAGTGTAGTAGCTAATTCCAACTTTATTGCTGAACCAGCAGTAGAGACAGCAGGAACAGATGGCAAAACCATTTATTATAATCCTAACTTTATTAAATCTATTACAGATGAAGAGCAAACATTTATTTTTGCTCACGAAATATGTCATATAGCATTTGATCATATTTTTAGAAGTGAAGGTAAAGATAAAGATTTATGGAATGTAGCAACTGATTCAGTTGTAAATGCTTTTCTAAAACAAGATGGATTACCTATAGTTGAAGGTGGCATTGATATTCCAGAGGCAATAAATTATGATGCAGAAGAAATGTACAAAAAGCTTTTAGAGGAAAAGAAACAACAGCAACAACCAAATGGACAGGGTAATGGTAAAAATCAAAAAGGTAGCCAACAACAAGATGTTGGACATGACACTCATTCTATGTGGGATAAAGCAATAGAAAAGAAACATCAAGAAGAGCAATCACAATCTAATACAGGACAATCTTACGACAAGGATGAAGATAAACAAAGCTTATTAGATAAATTAAGTAAAATGTTTGATAAGAAAAAAGAACAACAATCACAGCTACAACAACTGGATGAAAACCAAAATAAAGAGCAAGAAAAGAAAAAGAATGAAGAAATAAAAAAGTTAACAGAATTAGGAGAAAAAGAAACATTTAAACAAAATAAAATAGCAAGGAAAAAACAACTAGAAGAATTAAGAAAAGCACTAGCTAGTAGGTCACATGGTCATGGAAACACTACAAATAGTGAAAGAAGAAATATAACTGACATTGGGACGTCTGAACCACTTATTGATTGGAGAAGATTATTAAAAGAAGCTGTAAAATATGATGTTGATTGGTCATATCAAAATGCCGGAATAGAGGATGGTGTAGTAACAGCATATTTAGAGGAAATGCCAAGACCAGAGACAGAAATCGTTTTAGATACAAGTGGTTCTATAAATGAAACACTACTTAGAAACTTTTTAAGAGAATGTAAAAATATATTACAAACATCTAAAGTTAAAGTTGGATGTTTTGATACACAATTTTATGGTTTTACTGAAATTAAAGATGTATCCGATATTGACAATTTGGAATTTTATGGTGGTGGTGGAACTAACTTTGACGCGGCTGTTAATGCATTTACAAGAAGAGTCGAAAATAAGATAATTTTTACAGATGGAGATGCAGATATGCCAAGTACACCAATAGATGCAATATGGATAGTTTTCGGTAGAATAGAAATTAATCCGCCAGGTGGGAAAGTAATATACATAGATACTGAACAACTTGATAGATTATATTCAAATGAAATAAGTAGTAATTCAAAAGGAAAAACAAGATAAACTATGAGCCTGTAAATAAAATTGTATAAACAGAAATCTTTCCATAATAAAATAGAAGAAATGGAGAGATTTTTATATGAAAGAAAAAATAAATTATAGAAATAGAAGTACTAAAATGAATTTAAAAAGTAATTTTAAAGAACTTGAATTTTAACCTAGAGATAGAAATGGTGAATTTGAGCCTAAAATATCCAAAAAAACCTCAAAAAAACACCTATTTTCAATTGAAATGACATTAAAAGCATGTTATAATTGATTAGGTGATTTTTTTGAACATTAATGTAAAACAAGTTTTACTATTTATTTTAGGAATAATTATCTTATTTTTTTTAGCTCATCTTTTTATATATCTAGCGCTTTTTGCCCTAGTGTGCTGGGGAATATATATAATATATAATAGTGTAAAACCATATATAAAAAAGAAAACAAAAAAATCTAAAAACGGTAAGATAATTATTGAAGCTAAATACAAAGAGAAGTAGGTGGTAATATGCCTGAATTACCTGAGGTTGAAACTGTCAAAAGAACATTAATCAAAGAAGTCAAAGACAAAAAAATATTATCCGCTCAAATTTATTGGGATAATATAATAGCTTATCCTTCTATAAAAGAATTTGAAAACCAAATAAAAAATCAAATAATTCATGATATTAAAAGAAGAGGTAAGTGGTTAATGTTTGAACTTGATGATTATTACCTGTTATCACACCTTAGAATGGAAGGCAAATATTACATCAGAAAAAATACTGACCCTAGAGAAAAGCACCAGCACGTTATTTTTCACTTTTCAGATAACACCGACTTAAGATATAATGACACCAGAAAATTTGGAAAAATGTACTTACTAAAAAAAGATGAAGCATTTAACGAAAAACCATTAAATGAATTAGGGTTAGAGCCTTGGGATAAAAAATTAACCAAGGAATACTTAAAACAAAAATTTCACAAAAAACCGATTAAAACCGAGCTTTTAGACCAAACTATTATTGTCGGTATTGGAAATATTTATGCTGATGAAATTCTCTTTTTATCTAAAATAAATCCTAAAACTATTGCAACAAACTTAAAAGACAAAGACTTGCAAAATATTATAGATTTTACAAGAAAGGTTCTTGAAAAAGCCATAGAATATGGTGGAACAACCGTAAAAAGCTATGAATCTAGTGAAGGAGTTCACGGGAGATTTCAGCAAAACTTACTTGTTCACACCAAAGAGGAGTGTCCTATTTGCCATTCAAAAATAAATAAAATAAATGTTGGCGGACGCGGAACTTATTATTGTGAAAAATGTCAAAAGGAGAGGTAACATGAAAAAAACAAAAATAATTTGTTCAATTGGTCCAAGCAGTGCCAAATATGAAACTTTTAAACAAATGGTATTAAATGGTATGAATGTAGCTAGAATTAATTTTTCTCATGCCACAGAAGAAGAAAAAACTACAGCTTTAAATTTAGTAAAAAAAGCTAATGAAGATTTAGGTTCATATGTAGCTGTTTTATTTGATACTAAAGGACCAGATTTCCGTACAGGAAATATGACTAATGATCAAATCAACTTAGTCGAAGGAAAAACTATTAAAATTGTAAAAGATGATATTCTAGGAACTGAAGAAGCCATCACCGTAAACTATAAAGATGCTTTAGATAGCATTGAAGTAGGAAGCATTATCTTACTAGAAGATGGATTAATGAAACTAGAAGTAACCGAAAAATTAGAAAATGGACTTAACTGTAAAATAATTGACGGTGGAGTATTAGGAAGTAGAAAAAGTGTCAATGTGCCAGGCGTTCATTTAAATATGCCATTCATAAGTGACCAAGATAGAGAAGATATCATTTATGCTTGTGAGCACGATGGTGACTATCTAGCCCTATCATTTGTAAGTAGTAAAGAAGATGTTTTAGCAGCTAGAGAAATATTAAAAGAGCATGGTAGAGAAGACATGCAAATAATCTCTAAAGTAGAAAGTCATAGAGCTATCAAAAACATTGATGAAATCATCGAAGTAAGTGATGGAGTTATGGTTGCTCGTGGAGATTTAGGTGTTGAAGTGCCTATGAATAAACTTCCAGTATTACAAAAGGAAATTATTGAAAAATGCCGTACAAAAGGACGTACTGTTATTGTAGCAACTGAAATGTTAGCATCTATGTATACTAGTGCTAGACCAACACGTGCTGAAATATCAGATGTTGCTAACGCAGTATTAGATGGAACAGATGCTGTTATGTTATCTGGTGAAACAACAATCGGTAAACATCCAGCAGATGCTGTTAAATACATGGCTGAAACTTGTGAAGAAGCTGAAAGATATTACGACTATGCACACCAAAAATCATATGCAAAAGAAAACAACATTCCAAGTGCTATCGCCCATAATGTTGTTGAAAGTGCTAACTTATTAAACGTTAAACTAATCATTGCAGCCACCACAAGTGGTTATAGTGCTAAAAAAATCAGTACATTAAAACCAAAATCAATTATCGCTGCCGCTTGTCCAGATGCTAAAGTAGCTAAAGCTCTAGCTCTTAACTATGGTGTTTATCCAGTAATCGTTGGATACTATAATACAATTGATGAATTGATGGAATATAGTAAAAAAGAAGCATCTAAAGTTATGAACCTAGAAAAAGGCGATATCGTTATCGTAACAGGTGGATTCCCAAGAATGCACGAAGTTAAAACAACTAATTTCTTAAAAATTGATACAATTTAAAAGATGACTAATGGATTATAGGCTTATGCTTATATTCCTCTAAAAAGTCATCTTTTTTAATATTATAAATATTACTTACTCTATTTTCTATTCTCATCATTTCAAAGTCATCATCATACTTAGTAATAATTGGCAACTTGCATTCTTTCTTAATACTATTTAAATACTGTCTACCTTTATCATTAAAACCTAAAACTCTAATATATTGAATATTCTCACACCTTTTAGCTTCCTCCTTTGTAAACGAACATAAAATGTGTAAAAACATTCTCTTAAGTTTATTATATGTATATCTTTTTGATTTAACTAAATTAATTAATTCCTCAATATTATTAGCTTTTAAAATGCTTTTCTTAATCCTATTTTCAATACCTTCATCTACAGTTTGATAAATACTTAAATCATCTGTACTTATTATTTTATATTTAAGTAAATCAAAATAATCATCCCAAAAATGTAAATCACTAAAACTCTCATAACTATCTTTAGGAACATACCCTTTAACATCAGTTCCTTTTTTTAAAGCTTCTCTAATGCTAGTCGCACTAGAAATTTTTTGTAATTTATAACTATGATAATCATTAGTTCTTTTAATAGCCCTAATTTCTACATTTTTTAAATTCCTAATATAACCAATCCCTAGTAAATCATTAGGATTATTTTCTAAAGTAATACCTAAATCTTTTAATGCTTTAGCCAAACTGGTAGGGTAGTTAAATCCTTCATTTAAATAAGTTTTAATTATATTACCATATTCTGCACTTTCTTGAACATTAACTATTTTTTTAAGTTTATTAGCATCCGCACTTTCACTACCAAAAACAAAGGATTCCACCTTTAAAGCATTTAAAATATCACATCCACCTTTAGTAAAAATATCAGCAGCTTGCGTTCCAAATACAAAAGGTAGTTCAATAACTAAATCAACATAATTCAAAGCAATATCAGCCTTTGTCCACTTATCTATTAAACTGATATCTCCTCTTTGAGTAAAATCTCCATTAATAACTGCAATAACCACATAATTAGGATATAATTCTTTCACCTTTTTAATATGGTATAAATGCCCATTGTGAAATGGATTATATTCACAAATTATTCCAACACTTTTCATATATTATCACATCCCAAAAAAAATAACAAAATGTAAAAAAATATTGTGCATCTAATAACATTATGTTATAATTAATTTAAGGAACATTTAATAAGTTGGGTGCACCAATTCTATAATTTAGAATTGGAGGTGATGCTTGTGACAAAAAGAGAAAAAGCTCTTTATGCCATAATCTCCCTTCTATTTATTTTAATA
>ULUB01065161.1_pt1 | contig 10552 bp, 9 predicted proteins | sample 1958111 | NCBI WGS metagenome assembly ULUB01 (sample SAMEA4835749, study PRJEB28245) | human gut metagenome | biome: gut microbiome; material: fecal sample | place: Denmark | collected 2008
AACGGTAGGAGAGCACTTCGAACGATGAGAACCCGTCCGAGAGCAGGAGAATCGAGAACAGCGGGGCCAGTCCGAAGGTCGAGGACGACAATGCCGCATAGACGATACCCTTGAAATTCTTCATTTTATGCCAGATATCGTTCTGCAACGCTGATGAGGAATCCCAGCAGCAGGGCATTGAGCAGGATGACCGGAGCCGCCTTACGGTCTTTGCCCGTGAGGATCAGCACGACCGGCAGAGCCATCATGAGAGTCACGGCCATACCGTCCGCCCACCAGGGCAGGTAAGGCAGGTTGCTGTAAAAGACGATCGCCCCGGCAAAGAAATATTGCAGGAAGGCCGACAGGCAGGAGCGGAACGAGAGTTTTTGGGCGATCATCGGGATGATGTCCAGAGCGCCTGCCACGGCACCCGTCGTAAGAGCCAGCGTGAAGTGATCCATGGACTATTTCGATGCGCGTTTGCGGTCTGTTTCGTTCAGCAGGATCTTGCGCAGGCGCATGGCGTGCGGAGTGACTTCCACGTATTCGTCCTCCTTGATGTATTCGAGGGCCTCTTCGAGCGAGAATACCTTGGGCGGGGCGATCGAGGTTTTTTCGTCCGATCCCGAGGCTCGCATGTTCGTAAGCTGCTTGGCTTTGGTGACGTTTACCGTGATGTCGTTCTGGCGGGTGTGTTCGCCGATCACCTGGCCTTCGTACACCTGTTCCATCGGAGAGATGAAGAAACGTCCGCGGTCCTGCAACTTGTCGATCGAGTAGGCATAGGCCGTACCCGTTTCGCCCGAGATGATCGAGCCGTTGACACGCATTTCGATTTCGCCCGTCCAGGGTTCGAATCCTTTCAGGCGATGTGTCATGATCGCTTCGCCGGCCGTTGCCGTGAGCATATTGGATCTCAGACCGATGATACCGCGCGAGGGAATCGTGAATTCGAGCCGCGTGCGGTCGCCGTTGGTTTCCATGTTGGTCAGGGTTCCCTTGCGTTTGGTGGCCAGTTCGATCACTGTCCCCGAGTACTCCTGGGGACAATCGACGGTCATCTCTTCGATCGGTTCGCACTTCTTGCCGTCGATCTCCTTGACGATGACCTTGGGCTGTCCTACCTGGAGTTCGTAACCTTCGCGGCGCATGGTTTCGATCAGCACCGAGAGGTGCAGCACGCCCCGCCCGAAGACGATGAAGCTGTCGGCGTTGGCTCCCGGTTCGACGCGCAGGGCGAGGTTTTTCTCCAACTCGCGGTCGAGGCGCTCCTTGATATGGCGGGAGGTGACGTATTTGCCGTCCTTGCCGAAGAACGGCGAATTGTTGATCGTGAAAAGCATCGACATCGTAGGTTCGTCGATGGCGATCGGGGGCAGCGGTTCCGGATTCTCGTAGTCGCAGATCGTATCGCCGATTTCGAATCCGTCGATGCCGATCAGGGCGCAGATTTCACCGCAGGGCACTGCATCGACCTTTTTCTTGCCCAAACCTTCGAAAACCATCAACTCCTTGATGCGGCTCTTTTGCATCGTCACTCCGTCGCGTTTGGCCAGGGTGACGTTCTGTCCGGTCTTCAGCTCTCCGCGCGTCACTTTACCCACGGCGATACGGCCGATGTAGGAGGAGTATTCGAGCGAGGTGATAAGCATTTGGGGCGTGCCCTCCACGACGGCGGGTTCCGGAATTTCGTCGAGGATGGTGTCCAGCAGCGGAGAGATCGAGTCCGTCGGCTGATTCCAGACATGGGACATCCAGCCCTGTTTGGCCGAGCCGTAGATGGTTTTGTAGTCGAGCTGCTCGTCCGTTGCTCCGAGCGAAAACATCAGGTCGAAAACCTGTTCGTTGACCACTTCGGGACGGCAGTTGGGCTTATCGACCTTATTGATTACCACGATGGGTTTCTTGCCGAGCGAGAGGGCTTTCTGGAGGACGAAACGGGTCTGGGGCATCGTTCCTTCGAAAGCATCGACGAGCAGCAGCACGCCGTCGCACATGTTGAGCACACGCTCCACCTCGCCGCCGAAGTCGGCGTGGCCCGGGGTGTCTATAATGTTGATTTTACAGTCTTTGTAGATGACGGATACATTCTTCGAGAGGATCGTGATGCCGCGTTCGCGTTCCAGATCGTTGTTGTCGAGGATGAGTTCTCCGGAATTTTTGGCATTGTCGCGCAGCACGTGGCTCTGCATGATCATCTTATCGACCAGTGTGGTTTTGCCGTGATCGACGTGGGCGATAATGGCTATATTGCGAAGTTTTTGCATAAAGGGAATTTTAGGTTACAAAGGTAATGAAAATGAGAACAGAGTGTGATGGCCGTGTTCGTTTTTTATAGAATTCCTCTCGATTTTCTGCAAAAGGAGTGGATGTATCGGGGTGTCATGCTGCGGATTATGTCTCCCGGTCGCTTCTGTTTGCAGGGGCGGGCATATCGATTCCATCCTGTTTCGATGCGGGAGGCGTGGCAGGTCTGTTTCGTACGTTCGTTCCGGAACTCGAAATGCGGTTTCCCGCCTTTCGGTCCGAGCGACAGCCGGTCGGGAGCGTGTCAGACACAGCGAACCCGAACGCATCTGCGTTCGGGTTTGTTGTGTCTGACGTTGCGATTTATTTATACACGACTTCCGCCGCTTCGGGCTTTTCGAAAGCTCGCAAAAGCTGGTCCTGTCCTTCGTTCAGATAAATGGTTTTGAGCGATTCCATGGGGTTGCAGAAAAAGCCCCGAAGTTCCGGATTGTTACTTACGTCTATCGTTTCGAGCTGGTTCTCATAACACTTGAGAAGATACAGGGCGGGAAGATTCGACAAATCCAAACTTTGGAGATTGTTATTCTGACATTCTATTGCAGATAAATTAGGGACGTTCAAAAATTCCAATTTTTGAAGATTGCAGTTTGTGCATATTAATTGTGTTAATTCTGGACTGTTTAGATGCAAATTTGTTATTTCGATGTTAGAGCAATCTAACTCATGTAATATAGTGAGATTAGTTAAATCTAAATTTTGGATTTTATTATTCGATACGTGTAAATATTCGATCTCCTTGTTATTCGTCAAATCCAACTCCTGCAGTTGGTTGTCGTTGCAATAAAGCACATTCAACTTCGGACAGTTGCTTACGTCGAGGGCGGTGAGATTATTGCTTTCACAACGCAAAAGATCCAAGTCCGGGCACTGTAAATCCAAGTGGGTGATCTTATTTTGAGCGATATTAAGTGTTGTGAGCTTTGTACAGTTACTAAAATCGAGCGAAGAAAGATTGTTGAGTTCTAAATCAACTAAGTTCAATTCCGGACAATCGAGATAGAGTTCTGACATTTGACTTTGGCCTGCCATTAGGCTTTCCAACTTATGGTTGTTGCTGCAATCGAGAACGGATATTGTGGAAAAAGAATAAAATCCGTCTCCTCCGATTCTCAAATCTTTCAATTCCGGATTCGCAGATAAGTCCCATCTCTCAATTTCAAGAGAACAGGCATAACAATGTAGTTGCAAGAGATTCTTGTTTTGCGATATGTCCAGACTTTTCAGGTTATAATTCATCGAGCAATCGAGCGTATCGAGCAGTTTGTTGTTGCTTACATCGAGTTTGGTCAGATCGTTTCCCGACAAATTCAGGTAGTGTAGGTTCGTGCAGGCTTCTATACCGGTCGCATCGCACATATAGTCTTTTCCTCCAAATACTATATTTCCGGGGCAGTCGATTCGTACCACTAACGATGCTTCGTAGCGGGAGAGTTCTCCGTTACGGTCTAAATCGAAATACTTGAGCAGGTAAGAGCAGAGAAATTCGTCGGGGATCGTTACGGCTTCGCGCCCTTCCGGGCTGTCGGGGGTAAGCGGTCCATCCTGCGGAACGGGATCGTCTTTTGAACAGGCAGACATCAGGCCTGTAAATGCGAGCAATAACAGAGCTAATCTTTTCATGGTTCTGGGTGTAATTTAAGAAAGTTTGACATAAACGACGTCGGTTATGGCTCAAATATATATATCCAAATATTTATGAAATAAAATGACGGTTTGGATATAATTTTTTGCATCCTTATCGTTTCTCGATAAATTGTCGCTCCGCATACCTCCTCATGACCTCCTTTTTCGTATTGTTCGTCGGAATATGCTGCCATCGAAAAAGCGCCCCGAATAAATCTCGGGGCGCTTTTTTGATGCCGGTCCTGATGGCAGGGATTCGGATTTATTTCGTATTTTTTATACGTCGGGTGAGCGATGTGGCGTAGGCGTCCCAATCCTCGATCTCGCGCCGTGCTACGCCCGATTCGATGGCTGCACGCGCCACGGCCGTGGCGACGACCGCGAGCAGACGCGGGTCGCTCGGTTTCGGAATCAGGTATTCGCGTCCGAACGAGAGCGACTTCAGACCGTATGTTTTCAGGACCTCCTGCGGAACCGGTTCCTTGGCCAGGCGTGCCAGGGCGTGGGTGACGGCCAGCTTCATTTCGTCGTTGATCGTACTGGCATATACATCGAGCGCACCCCGGAAAAGGTATGGGAAAGCGAGCACGTTGTTTACCTGATTGGGATAGTCCGAACGGCCCGTTGCGAAGATGATGTCCGGACGGGATGCCATCGCCTCTTCGTAGGTGATCTCCGGCGTGGGGTTGGCCAAGGCCAGCACCAGCGGATCGTGGGCCATCGTGCGGACCATTTCGGGCGTCAGGATACCCGGGGCCGAGACACCGAGGAAGACGTCGGCCCCTTGGAGGGCGTCGGCCAGCGTATCGACGTCTTCCCGGTCCGTGGCGAGTTGTTCCTTGACAGGATTCAGGTCTTCGCGGCGGGTCGAAACCACGCCTTTGCTGTCGCAGAGAACGAGATTTTCGCAATTCAGGCCGAGCTTCAGGAAAAGGCGGGCGATAGAAACCGCCGCAGCGCCTGCGCCGTTGATGACCACACGGGCGTTGGCGATGGACTTGCCCGCGATTTCGAGGCCGTTCAGCAGGGCCGCACCCGAGATGATGGCCGTGCCGTGCTGGTCGTCGTGCATGACGGGAATGTCGAGCGCTTCACGAAGCCGGGCTTCGATTTCGAAACATTCGGGAGCCTTGATGTCCTCGAGGTTGATGCCGCCGAAGGTCGGAGCGATGGCCTTGACGGTTTCCACGAAACGGTCCGTGTCGGTCGCATCTACTTCGATGTCGAAGGCGTCGATGTCTGCGAATACCTTGAAAAGCATGCTTTTACCCTCCATGACCGGCTTGCCGGCCAAGGCTCCGATGTTGCCCAGTCCCAGGACTGCCGTGCCGTTGGTGATGACGGCGACCAGGTTGCCTTTGCCCGTATATTTATAGGCGTCGAGCGGATTTTTCATGATTTCGAGGCAGGGCTCCGCCACGCCGGGCGAGTAGGCCAGCGAAAAGTCGTGTTGCGAAGTGAGGGGCTTGGTGGGTACTACCGCTATTTTGCCGGGTTGCCCTTCTGCATGGTAACGAAGGGCCTCTTCTCTCATATTTTTGTTTTGCATTGTTTTATGGGTTTGATGAACTTATTTTTCCGCAAGGATCGCGCCCGAGCCGGTATTTCGTTGAGAAAAATCGGGAAAGATTCTTTGGGGTTAGATCCTGTTTATTGCGATTGGTTTTTTGTCTATGTAATTGGGATAGAGGAACAGCGGCATTCCGAGCGCCATTCCTGCATGTACCTTTCCTTGTATGCCGATGGATTTCAAAAATTTGCATTTTTTGTCCTGTGCCAGCGCCGAAAGGACGAAGCCCGTGTAGATCTGGCTGACACCGAGGCTTTCGGCCATCAGCGAACCGTTCTGATAGGCCAGGTTGGCATCTGCGGCTCCGAAACGGTTTGCGTATGGAGTGTGAATGAGAATCAGGGTTTTGGCTTCGCGCAGGATGAGGTCGTTGCCTTTGCCGTATTCGGCGATCAGACGCCGGAATCCCGGCAGGTAGGCATATAGCTCCGGACGCAGGCGTTTGAGCAACGGCTTGACGAACGGGTTTTCCAATTTGCGGGCGATTCCCGCGAAAGTATCCAGCGTGAAGCGGATGATCTTGTCCAGAGTTGCGGGATCGGTGATGACGGTGAAGCTCACTTCCTGGCGGTTGCTGGCCGTCGGTGCCCGGTGGGCGGCTTCGAGGATTCGGTCGATCGCCTCCTGCGGGACGGGACGGTCGGAGAGCGCCCGGTTCGAACGGCGTGCCTTGCAGAGGAGCAACACCTGTTCGGGCGAAGGCAGTCCGTTGCGGTCGATCGGATGAATTTTATCGGGAGGGAATGAGCTGTGGCGGACCGAGCCGGTCGGGCAAACGGCCGCGCAATGTCCGCAGACGATGCAGGAGTCGATATTGCGCAGACCGATCGGGTCGCCGGGTTTGGCCTGCGTCATGATCCAGGCAGGGCAAACCTTGACGCATTTTCCGCATCGGATGCAGCTGGCTGTGTCGATATTGATTTGTACGTTCATATATTTTTGCCGAAAAATGTTATTTATTTGTGTGTGTATTTGTCTGAATATTAGTAAGTAAAAACAATTTTTCCTTGTGTCGGGCAACAAAATTACGGATAAAATCGAGCATCCGGAATATTTTAATCCTTGTTAATCTTTTTCTTCTTACCAATATATTCGTCAAATAACTCCCCCAAATACTCTTTAGGCATAAAGCCGGTTACCCTTTTATGTACGAATAAATTATCTTCGTACACAATCTCTCCAAGTTGATAGTCCAATTCACTTTCACTAAACTCGTCTTTATTGAGATTTGCTATGGGAATAGGCATAGAATCTCCATCATCTTGGCTTCGCCACACGTATGCGGATTTAGTCATTACATATAAAGAATTTCGATCTTCCGAAAATCCATACTTGGCAACTACATACTCACGATCCCCATTATTGTTCCGCCAATAGACAGCATTTTCGGTCAGATTGGCGGCATAAGCTATCAAAGGATCGCCATTGTATTCCTGCGGGGTACATGGGTATTCATTGGGCTTATCATTATAAAAATAGATTTCTTGGGCCGCTCCGGGTGTTAACGAGAGCATAACATTTTGCTTCCTCTGTTCTGTCTCAACGTGATGTTCCTGTCCAAGAGGCGGAATTTGACCCCAACCGTTTAAGGAATCGAATTGCAGTTTATCTATTTCATCTACACTCGACAACTGACCGTCATTTCGCGAAATTGGTTGCCGATCATATATCCATTCGCCCAAAGCGCCGCCGGATGTTTGTTGGTCGCTTTCAGCCCATGCCAATAATCGTTCTTTACTGACTTGGGCTTCGGCATCTGTTACAGTTCTCATCCAACTGAAATCGGGAGTAACATCGCTTTCTTGCAATAAAGACGGATTGGCCAAAAACGCTTCAATACTGCCGCACCGCATAATGATACGTTTTCGGGTAATCGGATTTTCGAGTGCATTCTCCAATCGTGTAACCCATCGAAGATTGTTCGGGCGATTGTTGCGGCGATTCGTATCTATATGATCGACGACATGTTCTTTCGTCGGTTTCGGGCCATGAAAGGCCGTAGCCACGATAATATGAACACGAACAGAGGCAATCTCCATGTATCCGTGTTTATCATTGGCTTTCCCGAAAGTCCAAAAATTATCATATTTACGAGGATGTTTACCATCACGAGAATGCCGAAAAACAGCACCATTATCTCGGACAGAGTATTTTTCATCTTTATAAATACACTCGACCTCTTGTTTGAAATCGTCAATATCAATCATATACTATTATATACTGTGAGGATATCTGTTAGTAGTTATAGCGGGTGTTTCGGTTTCCGGCGAGCCTTCATAAGAAAGTTATCATAAACAGCCCTTGGGACGGTGGATAATTTATCGACCGGATTTCCGTTTTTATGTCAGAACAGGGACTGTTCGCCATGGTCCGTCCGGGAGAATCCGAGATGTGCATAGGCCGTTTCGGTCGCTTCCCGGCCGCGTGGCGTTCGTTTGAGGAACCCTTCTTTGATCAGGAACGGCTCGTAAACCTCTTCGATAGTCCCGGCATCTTCGCTGACTGCCGTAGCGATGGTGTTCAGTCCGACGGGGCCGCCGCCGAATTTTTCAATAATCGTCAAGAGTATTTTGTTATCCATCTGGTCGAGTCCCCGGGAGTCGATATTCAGGGCCGTCAGGGCGATCCGCGTGATGTCGAGGTCGATATGACCTTCGCCTTTGACCATGGCGAAGTCACGCACACGGCGCAGCAGGGCATTGGCGATGCGCGGCGTTCCGCGTGAACGGAGGGCTATTTCCAACGCCGCATCGCTGTCGATCGAAACGTCGAGAATGCGGGCCGAGCGGTTTACGATACCTTTCAGAACCGAAGAATCGTAGTATTCCAAGTGGCATTGGATGCCGAACCGGGCCCGCAGCGGCGAGGTCAGCAGGCCGCTGCGCGTCGTCGCGCCGATCAAAGTAAAGGGAGCCAGTTCGATCTGTATCGAACGTGCGGAAGGACCCTTGTCCAGTACGATGTCGATCTTGTAGTCTTCCATCGCGGAGTAAAGGTACTCCTCGACGAGAGGACTTAAACGGTGTATTTCGTCGATGAAAAGTACGTCGCCGGGGTTGAGGTTGGTCAGAAGTCCCGCCAGGTCGCCCGGTTTGTCGAGCACCGGCCCGGATGTGACTTTCAATTGTGCATGCATTTCATTGGCGATGATGTTCGCCAACGTGGTTTTACCCAGTCCCGGAGGACCGTGCAGCAGCACGTGGTCGAGCGAATCGCCTCGCATCAGAGCCGCCTGGATGAAAATCCGGAGGTTATCCACGATCTTCTCCTGCCCGGCGAAGTTGTCCAGTTCGCGGGGGCGGATCTGATTTTCGAACTCCAGGTCGCTTTCGATGTTCCGGATGTTTTTTTCGGTGCTCATAGTCCATTCTGTTTCGGGCAAAGATAATGCAGCGGGTGGAATTTGTTCCCCATTACCGCTGCTATAGTGAAAGGTGTATAGGCAATCGTGCGGGCTTGCACGCAAAGATTGCCGAACCGCCTCCTATCCTCTGCAAAGATACGAATAAGCCGCGTGCAAAAGCAAATTTATTTGCGTTTTGCCGAGGCGAAGTATCTAAGAAGAAGTCAAAGATACGAAAAGGCGGACGTAATTATGAATGTTTGCTTTCAAAAATTTCCGGGAGCGTCCTGTCTTCTGCAAAGATGATGCGAGGAGAGGACAGGGCCGAATTTGTTTGAGTTCCTTTTCCCCTCCCTGCGGAGCCATGGTACGTAAAAGTACGTTGTTTTCGCTGCGAGCGTCGTTTGGACAACCGTATCCTGTTCTTTTTAAGGATGGATCAATTCCGATAATTGCAAGGGTGTGTCGAGCAGATAGAATTACCGGTCGCGGGCCGATAATGCTTTTCTAATAATATAGGTGGGAACGATTTTAGATGAATTAGATTATTATATAACCGTAATTTATCATTATATTTGTCCAAAATTATTATATTAGTATGTCGTAATGGGGGTATGCAATAAAAAAGGCGCCTTGAAGAAGGCGCCTTGGAAGTGATCCCGACGGGATTCGAACCCATATCGTAAGAACCGGAATCTTAAATTCTATCCATTGAACTACGGGACCGGTGGCACAAAGGTATAAAAAAAATTGAATTATGCGACAAAAAATGGATAATTGGCAAAGAATCGACAGCGTTATTCGCTGGGCGAATATGACTATCAACTACTTTGCACTCTATATTGGATTGCCGCGGGGTGAAAACCTCTATCAGATAAAAAAGGGAAATAATGGTATTTCCCGGAACCTGGCCGACAAGATCGTGACCAAATTCCCGGAAGTCAGCCTGGCGTGGCTGCTTACCGGCGAGGGGCAGATGTTTGTGGACGAGAAATTATGCGGGGTGCAAATTCCGTTTTATCAGGCGGATGTTGAATCTTATATTACGCGCATTGATGAATTGACTTCGGATCGGGAAATGGTGATTCCGCAATTGACGGGATGCGATTTGGCTATGTTGTATAACGGAAAGGCTATGGGATATTCTATTCCGTCCGGATCGATCGTGTTCCTGAAAAAAATGACGCCCGAGGAGATTATTCCCGGACTCGAATACGTGATTGTCTGTCAAAAAATCATAACTTTGCGGATAGTTCGCACTTCGGAGCGGGATTCCGAATGGCGGTTGGTTGCTGCGGACCGGGAAAATTTCGACGATATTTTCGTCAAGGCTTCCGATATCGAGCAGGTATATCAGGTCGTGGGCAAGTTGGAAATTAAAATCTAAAATCGAATTATGTTTTCAGGAATCGTGGAAAGAACGGTGACGCTCACCGATATCCGTATCGAACAACAAAATAAGACCTTCACTTTTCGTGCGGATTTTTGCGGGGAGTTGAAGATCGATCAGAGCATTGCCCACAACGGCGTATGCCTGACCGTGGTGGATATTACGGAGGATACCTACTCCGTAACGGCAATGAAAGAGACGCTGCTGCGCAGCAATCTGGGCCAGTTGCAGGTCGGCGATATCGTCAATGTGGAGCGTTCGATGCGGCCCGATGCGCTGCTCGACGGCCATATCGTCCAGGGCCATGTGGATCAGACGGCCGTTTGTACGGCCG
>ULUB01040110.1_pt1 | contig 10535 bp, 4 predicted proteins | sample 1958111 | NCBI WGS metagenome assembly ULUB01 (sample SAMEA4835749, study PRJEB28245) | human gut metagenome | biome: gut microbiome; material: fecal sample | place: Denmark | collected 2008
AAAGCTTAGTCTGAGCCTTTGTTAAGCTTTGAGGCTCACCCATATCGTGCCAAAGCTTTAACGGGTTGCAGGTAGCTTCATCTACCGTCTTAACTATAACAGAGTATTCGCCGTTTGCAGGCAGGGTTATTTCAAAGTTCTCGGTTTTGTCCTCGCCCTTGGTGCAAATGTTCCAAAGAACAGCCTTATAACCGTCTTTGCCCTTTAAAATTACAGACTTGTCGTCCTTGTGCACGCATTCGCCCTTTAAGTCCTTGAAGAACTTAAACGCATAGAAGGTCGGCTTGGGTATGCAGCCGTTTGCGACCATGCCGAAGCCGCCGTGGAACGGTGCAAACGGAACTCCCTGCTCCTCAAAGATATCGCCGAACGTCCAATATGAGTAGGACTCGTTTACATCTCCCAGTCGTGACAGCTGCTGAGCCAAATATGCTGCGTTTAAGTTTGTATCGTGAATCGGGCAGTTGGGAATATAAGAGGTGTTGAACTCTGTTATGTGAATAGGCAGACCCTTATATTCGTCAAAGCTGTCTATTATGTCCCTTGTTGTCTGCAAATTCGCAAAACCGTCCTCCGGCTTCATCAGCTTTGCATAGCCGTAGTGACCGTCAGGCTCGGGGAACTCTGTTGTGTAGTGATGCCTTGTTACAAAGTCTATATCAAGCCTTTCGCTGCGGCAGAACTGCATAAACTCCCTTATCCACTCCTCGTCTCTGACGCCGCAGATGGCAGGTCCGCCCACCTTAAACCTTTCGCTGACCTCCTTAACCGCTTCAAATGACTCCTTGAACAGCTTGAAATACTCCTTCATGTCTGCCTTGTACCAAAAGCCCGGGAGATTAGGCTCGTTCCAGACCTCGATAGGATAGCTGTATGCGTCGTCGCCGTATCTTTCAATGAGATGGTTTAAAAGAGCCTTTACAAGCTCACGCCACATATTGTAGTCCTTCGGCGGTGTTGTGTTACCCTGCCAATAGAATATCGTCTGCTCGCCGCTTGCAAGCTTTTTGGGCATAAAGCCCAGCTCAATAAACGGCTTTATATTTAACTCCTTGTAGCTGTCCATAACAAGGTCTAAGTATGTAAAGTTATATTCAACCCTTGTTTCGCCGTTTTCTTCGTACTCATGGTATATTGCCATGTCGTCGGTGAAAAGACCGTGTCCTCTGATGTGCTTGAAGCCTATTTCCTCCTGGACAAGCTTGAGCTGGTCATAATATTCCTTTTGAAGTGCCAAGCCCATTCTGCCTGTTCCGACGCAGAAGTCCACCTTGTTGTTAAAATACGCTTTGCTGTTTTCGTCAACAACTATACTGTTTATCATTGCCCTCTCTCCTTTTAAGTTTCATCTGCACTATATGGCGAGACTATTTAATCTGTCTTGCGTTGCCAAACACAACTATATTCATATAATTATTATACAGTGAGCTATTGACTATTGCAAGCATAATCCGCAAATAAAGGCATCGTCCCGAAAAATAATCTTCGGGACGATCGTTCTACATTTTTTGAACCAGCCAGTAAATAATACCGTATATAACGCTTGCCGTTGTGCCGTAGAGGATTACCGGACCGGCAATAGCGAAGATTTTTGCGCCGACGCCTAAAATCCATCCCTCGGTCTTAAATTCAATCGCCGGCGACACAACCGAGTTTGCAAAGCCTGTTATGGGCACTAACGTTCCCGCACCGCCGTGCTTAGCCACCTTGGGGTAAAGTGCAAGACCGGTTAAAACCGCCGAGGCCAAAATCAGCGTTACGGATGTAAGTGCACCTGCTTCATCCTTATCAAATCCCGTCGCCTTAAAAAGCTCAAGGATTCCCTGACCGATAAGGCAGATAAGTCCGCCTATTATAAAAGCCTTGGGAATATTAAACCATGATTTAGATGAGGCACTTGCATCGTTCGCCATTTCACTGTATTGCTTATTCGATAGCTGCATAAATTTTGCTCCATTCTGCTTGACGCTGCCGACCGAAGCGCTACGGGCAAAGCCTGATAAGCCGTCGGCATACGAGCTTGATTTACAGTATTATCTGCTGCCAGAGCGAATATATGCGCAAAATAACATAAGGCGCACAAAAAACGATTGTCCCTCGATTTTTGTGCGCCGATGCGGTTATCTTTTTGTGAGTGTATAATATGTGTAAAAATTATAAATGTTAATTGCCTCGTCAGAGTAGCTGTCCTTGCGCTCGTTCCAGCAGTTAAAGCGATCGAAATATCCCCAGGTATTCATCGCAGGATACGTGTCCTGCATATCAAGTATCATCTTATATTCCTTTGAAAGCGGAACATTTGCATATTCAAGCGTCTTTATGCCGAGGAAGTTGGGGCTGACGATGCCCAAATCCTTTTTGCCGCCTATATCGTAGTTAGCCCAGATAACAAACGGCGTTTCGTATCTCGTCAGGAAACCGTTTACGGTGATGTTTCGGTTCGGCGCAATCTCATTTAAGAAGCCTATCTCGACATTCGGCTGGTGATCTCCGAAGAACACTATAAGCGTCTTTTCGTCGACCTTCTCAAAGTACTCGATCAATTCCTTTAATGCCTCGTCCGATTTTTTCATGAGCGACAGATACTGCTCGGTTCTCGGGAAATATCCGTTCACCTTTTCCACATGGACGTCTGCGGTAAAATCATCTCCCGAATACTCATATCCGGAATGATTTTGCACAGTAACTCCGAAGATAAACAGCTTTGAATCGCCCTTGTTTTCAAACTGCTCTATAACCCTGTCATAGAAGAAGCTGTCGCTTATCAGCGTTCTGACATACTCAACATCGTCTCCGAAGCCCTTTTCCCAGCGGTCGGCGCTTTGGTAAATTGTTTTTTGCGTTGTCATGTCCTCGCCGCTTATAAAATCGTCAAAGCCCATGAATTTATAGACGGAATTGCGTTTCCAGCAGACCTCGTAGAAAGGATGCATTGCCAGCGAGCGATATCCGTAGCCCTTTAAATAGGACGCCAGTGACGGCACCTCGCCCTTTATGTGCTGCATATATGCGTAGCAGCTGTTCGGCATATTCATCATCGAAAGCGAGGTCAAAAACTCAAACTCAGTATTGCAGGTGCCGCCGCCGAGAACCGATACCAAAAGCCGTCCGTGAGGGTAGTCTTTTATCAGCTCGTTGTAGTACGGCATATACGGAGTGTTGGTTTTAAACCTTCCCATATAGCTAAGATCCGAAAAGCTTTCGTTCATAATAACGATGATATTGGGCATATCCTCAGTCGGATTTTCCGGGTCGTCCTCATAGTTTTTAAGGAAGCTTTCAATCGCCTCAACAGAGTAGCCCACCGGCTTTTCTAACTTCATTTTTCTTGCGTTTATGTAAAAGCTGAGCGCAACTCCGTTGACGTTATTTGTCGATTCGGTGTCGAACGTGGATGTCGAGTAGGATTTATAATCAATTTGATAAATATAAACGCACAAGCCGACAGTCAGAGCCGCAGATACCAAAGCTGCCGTTATTCTCATCCACACCCTTTTATAAGATATCTTAAGCTTAAACGAAAGTGCCGCCAGAGCCATAAACGCTGCCGTTCCCAGCAGCAGCGGGAGGTCAAAGCGCCATTCTCTTACGTTTGTAACTGCCATTGCGGTGTCTATAGCGTATAAATCCGTAGGCACAAGCGGTGTTCCTCTTAAAAGGAGTACAAGCTGGTTTGCGGTATGCAAAGCATAGCTCAGTAAAATCTCCGTAATAAGCGACACTCTTACCGACTGTGTCAGTGCAAACACTGCAAGCTGAACAACTGCATAAAATATAATGTTGTCAAAATATATATCGGAAGTATATACCGGAGCAGACACGAGTGTCCTTACCGTTTCAAAGCACAAAACCGGTCCTGCCAAAAAGACAAGTCCCGATACTATTGAGCCGAGCGGCTCGCTGAGCTTAATATCTAAAACCAAAAGCGCCGTGCCCAAGGCGTAAACGCTTATAAACTTAACAACTGCCGCAATGTCAACACTTTCACCCTTCACAAAGGCGCTGCGGTTGACAATTGCAAGTGCTAAAACAAGCAAAGCTGCCGCAATTCCGACAGCAAGCCTTCCCTTTGATTTAAATTTAACAGTAGTATCCTTCATTTTAATTTGCCAATCCATTTTCATTTATTTCAGCCACTTTTATCAACACAAAACGGCTGACTGTTTGCCGATTATTATACAAGCTCGCCGCTTTGATACCTGCAAACATCAGCTCTACCTATAGACAATGTCTATAGGTAGAGTGCAGATTAATATAATCGTAAAAAACTCGTCTACTTTTTCTTTACAAATTTCGCCGTGAAGCTGCATGACGATGTCGGATTTATCTTGATAGCAGGTTCGCTGCCGTTGTACGATCCGCTCCAGCCTACAAACTCATAGCCGGCTTTAGGTACAGCCTTAAGAGTTATCTTATATCCGCCCAGGAAGTTACCGCTCCATTTGCCGTTCTTCATTGTCAGCTTAGAGTTTTCAAGATAAACAGTTCCGCCGGATGAATTTTCAACCGATATTGAAACTCTGTTAGTCTTATCGCTTTTCAGCTTCAAATCATTTTTCAGCATTGTGGCGTAGTATTCGTTGCGGTTTGCCAGCCACTGTTTAAATGATGCGGTATTATTTCCGACGCCCCATGCGCTCTGCCAGCCGATGTATCTCTTGAAGTGCTGGTCAAGATACGGTGAGTATTCGTTGTAGTACTTTGTCAAAGCGTCGCTTGCCGATACGGGATTAAAAGCGACGTTTGCGGTTTTCTCCATTGCAAGCACAAACTTAGTCTTGAACTCGTTGTTTTTCAGAAGCGAAGTGAACATCCTGCCGAAATAGCCGCCGTTCTTGGAAACGGTTTTCAATATGTCGGTTTTATAATTTCTGCCGCTGCCGTATAGGTCCATGGAGAACTCAGTGTCGTAGAGCATAAACCGCCACTTGCCGTCGGAGTACTTGCCGTGTGATGAATCTGCGGTTCTCGAACGCCATATAGCCCAGTTATTCCAAAGCCAGTCGTCGTTTGCTATATAAGTTTCGACTGCGAAATAATCCGCCACGCTGTCCATATCAAACATCTCGCAGGCTTTTTTATAGTTGGCGGCATTGCTCATGTCGTTATTCTGAACGAAGCGCCTTGCTTCATTAAACGTATCCAAGTCGCCCTCTATGCCCTCTTCAAGCTCGCCGACCTTAACCATAATAACATCGTCCGGCGGAACTCCGTACTTAGACTCTATATAATTGTCGTCGTAGACCTCACCGAGAGTATAAACGCCCCAATATTCGCCGTTCAGGAAGCAGATTACAAGTCTATCCTTTTGAGTGGCAAAGTTAAAGTCAGACACAAGGCTCTGTGTCCACGGGTCCTTGAACTTAAGCGTTGCATTGTCGTTTCCGCCGTTTCTTATCATGAAGCGCTTGTAGCTCTTGATTTCCTTGCCGTTGTCAAGGCTGTAGTTGTTGTTGAACAGCTTATATGACAGCTTTGACTCGCCGTATTCCGAGCGCATATAAAACTTCATGCTCTTCTGCTGTGAATTTCGGGACCATCCTCCGTGCACACGCATACCGCAGTCGATTGAAAACTCTGTATCCAAGCGGTCGAAGAAGTCGACGTGCGCATCTCTTTCCCACTCTCTGCCCCTTTGGTTGAAGTTGGCAGGAGTGTCGCCGTTAAGCTCTCCGTTTGGATTTTTCTTTCGCCAATCGTCAAAAACGTCGCCTGCAACGAAAATTCCCTTCTTTGAATCCATCAAATCTTTGGGGTCTGCAACGACGGATATAACCGATGCTCCCTTATACTTATTAGCTATATCGCTGCCGACAAAATATGTCGCTGTTGAAACAGGGCTTACCTTGCCGTCTTTATCTACAGCAATGGCTCTTATAACTGTAGCCTTTTCAAATTCTGACGACGGGAAATACTCGCCTGCCTTGTCCACCGTTTCACCCTTGACATATGTCAGCTTTGCAATCTCATTGGATCTGTCATTGATTTGAATTGCTTTTGTGTACTTAGTCGACGATTTAGTCGGGACACTGCCGTTTGTTGTGTAGTAAATGGTCATACCCTTTTCACTTGTAATGGAAAGGTTGAAACTATCGTTGTAGAATCCGCTCTGCTTTGAAAAAATAGGCGCGGCAACAGAAACGCTTGACGCTTTTACGCTGTCATTCGTTTTTCCCGGAGTGGCGCTTAAAACTCTGAAATCTCCCTTTGCATTGGGATATCTGCCGTAAGTCTCGTCCTCCCTTGTTGCAGGAAGCGGAACAGATTGAACAATTTTTTTATCTGCGGACGAAAGATAAAGTGTGTCGTTTCCGCCGGACAACTTAAAGTTTGTGTGAAGCTCCTTGCCCTTTTTGTCCTTATCGGAAGCAAAAACAATCAGATACTCGCCCGATTTTATTGTAACGTCAGGGAAAACCCACTTGTGAAGCTCGTTTTTGTCGTCAGACAGACCTGCTCCTTTAAGGCTCACGGATTTTGAGCCGGAATTATAAAGCTCTATCCAGTCGGGAGCGCTGCCGTCTGCATCCTTTAAAGATTTTTTGTTTGACGAGCATATTTCATTTATCACCACAGAATCAATTCCTGTCGATGTCTTTGCAGCAGACGCACTTTGAGCTGCGGTGTTGACAGTTAGGGTAAAAACGAGTAAAATTGATGTTAGTATCTGCGGAATAGATTTTATACTTTTTTTCATAGCCATAGCGAGTCCTTTCGTCAGGTAAAACATTGTTATTCTTACCGCAATATCAGGTCGATATAAAATTTTTATTATATCAGCCCTTGCATTCTGTCGACTGATGCGCTTGCTTATTTCACATATAAGCGTTGCTTTTTTAATTATACTATATACTTTCATCTTTTGCAATGCTATTTTTTTAACATTTCGTTGCAATGATTGCGGAGGAAACATCATGAAATCTAAAATCAAAACTATTTTCTGGGAATACCTGCTGATTTCTATCGGTTCTGTAGTCTATGCCGTTTCCGTCAGCTTGTTTTTGGATCCGAACGGCATCGTCCCGGGCGGTTTTACCGGTATCGCAATGATAATAGGCTACTTCTTCCCAACGCTCCGAACCGGTACGGTTGTCCTGCTTCTCAATGTGCCCATAATCTTTATAGGGATTTTTAAGTTCGGAATAAAATTTTTGACGTCTACAATATACGCAACCGTTCTGTCCTCAATTATGATGAACGTACTTGCACCTCTCGGCGCATTGACAAACGACCCTCTGCTGGCGTGCGTTGCAGGAGGCTGTCTTATGGCGATAGGCTTGCAGCTTGTTCTGACTCAGGGTGCAACAACCGGCGGCACTGACATTATCGTCAAGCTTTTAAGACTCAAATTCAGGGGCATTTCCGCAGGAACTATGTTTATCTTTACTGACGGCTTGGTAGTTTTGTGCGCAGCAATAGCAACAAGAAACGTCGATTCAGGCTTGTATGCCGCAATGTGCATAATAGTATCGGCAGTAGTCATGGATATTATCCTTAACGGCAGCAACGAAGCAAAGATGATACTTTTAATCAGCGACAAATACGAAGCCATAACAAAGCGTCTCATGACCGAGCTTGACGCCGGCGCAACTCTTTTGGACGGTCACGGCGCATATTCCGGCAACGATAAGACTGTTGTTTTGTGCGTTGTTAAAAAGGCTTTAATTGCAAGGGCATTAAAGATTATAAAAGCCGAGGACGACCAGTCGTTTGCAATAGTAACAACTGCAAACGAGGTGTTCGGTGAGGGCTACAAGCTCCACGGCGGCGACAGCTTTTGATATTGATTTTTCACAATAGCTGTACTCCGAACGAGCAAGTCGAGCCGGCGAACTTAATATGTTAACAAAAATGTACCGATGCTTAAGTCATAAGCCGGTACATTTTTTGACCTTTGAGCAATATGAAATCAATATTAATCCCGATGTGAGTGTCATAAGCATACTTGAACGCTGCTTAAGCTAACAAAACGGAGTGCCGACGACGGTCGGTTAGCTCATAATAGCGGTTAGCTGCTTTACCATCTGAAAGCATGATTTGAATTTGGCATAGTGTGACTTACGGATTCTTATAGGTAATGCACGGCGTTAACCACTAAGCTCTCCGTAATATACGTCTTTGAATTTGGGGTTGGCAGTTACTGCGTTGTAGGCTCGGCAAGGCTGAACGTTGTAATGAGGTTCTGCATGAACGAAATATGGCTGTGCACCTTTCGGTGCACAGCCATTTAATTGTTCTTTTAAGCTGTCCTTAGAATTACTTAACAGTAACAGTGAGGTAAGGGCAAGCCTGGAGGGCAGACTTGAGGTCGCCGTCAACAGGAACCTTAACTACTCTAACCTTATAGGTCTTGCCTGAGGTAAGACCGGTAATGGTAGCAGAAGTGCCGGTGAATGTGCCCTTGTTCTTGTAGGTTGAGCTTGCGCCCTCAGCAACGTATACTCTGTAAGAGGTAGCGCCGGAAACAGCGTTCCAAGAAGCTGTGAGTGAACCCTTGCTGTTGCTGGATACACCTGTGAGCTTGAGTCCGTCGTCGAGTGAAACGTCGTCGTCACCGTCATCGGGATCGGGAGCTACTACGGTTCTCGGAGTAGTAGAAGGAGCGATTGTTGCAATACCTGAATCGTTGCCGTTAGCTACAACCTTGAAGTTGTAGGTTACATCATTGGTCAAACCGTTGAGGTTAACAGCATTCTTCTTAACAGAGCCGGCCTTTATCCACTTGGAAGAAGTAGCTCTCTTGTAGTAGATGGTGTAGCTTGAAGCACCGTTTGCAGCAGTCCAAGAAAGTGTTACCTTCTTGTTGCCTGAGGTAGCCTTGAGGTTTGTTACATAATCCTTAGCTGAAGGAGTCTTGTCAGCATCTGTGCCGGGAACATTGTAAATGTGTCCGACTTCAGAAGCCTTGCCTGCTGAAGATATTGCCCAAACAGTTACCTGATACTTGGTATTGCTTCCGTAAGGAATATCAACGTTAGTCAAGTAAGAAACCTGGCTCTCGTAGCTGCCGTCGAGAGGACCGAAGTCGATCTGATAGTAAGCAGCGCCGGACTTCTTATCCCAAGATATATTTGTAAGATAAGAGGACTTAGGTGTAGCCTTGAGGTTCTTAACTTCAGTCTTTGTTATATTGGACAAGCCTGAGTTGTTTGAAGAACCGGACTTAGCAGAGAACTGTGCATATGCAACGGGCTGACCGTTGTAGGAGGTTATGATAACAGTGTAATTTCTTCCTGTTACAACAGGGAAGGTTGCGCTGTTGGTGTAAGCAATCTGAGTAGAACCGCCGTATGACTGACCGTCAACATAATACATTACATTGTATGAAGGTGAGCCGGTAGCGCCCCATGTTACGGTTGCCTGGCCGCCGTAAACATTAACTGTGCAGTTCTGTCCCTGAGTGGTAATACCGCCCTGAGAATTGTTGTTGCCTGAGTTGCTGGAGTTAGCGCCTGCTGCAAGCTTTGTATAGCCTATCGGTACAGAGGTGTTGCCCTCAGCAAAAACAGTAAATATGCAATCGTATCCGTCCGGGAAGCTGATAGTAGCATAAGTGCCGTTAACAACCATTGACTGTGTTCCGAATATGCTGCTTGAGTAGATAAGAGTATAGGTGCTTGCACCGTTGCCCTGCCACTGAACAGTTACCTGTCCGTTGCCGGTTCTGTATGCTACAACAGTGCTGCCGTATCCGGGGTTATTGTTGCCGCCGCTTGAGGTTGCACCTGCTGCGAGGTACGCATATCCGATAGGATTGCTGTTGCCGTTAGCATAAACTGTGAAGGTGACGTTAGAGCCGTAGGGAACATAAATTGTTGTTGATGTTCCGCTTATGGGCTGTGTTGTCTGGTTGCCGGTAGCAGAGCTTGAGTATACAACAGTATAGAAGCTTGCGCCTGTTCCCTGCCACTGGATAGTAACGTAGGGTGAGTTAGGAGACTGACGATATGCGTATACATTGCCGTAGCCGCTGTTGTTGCCGCCGTTTGAGCCCTTTGTCCAAGAAGCTATCTCAAACTTTTCGGCTATGCTAATCTTAATAGCTGTAAGCTTATCGTAGCTGGGATCGCTGAATGAATAAGAAGTTCCGCTGACCTTGTCAGTTTTGGTCTTTGTAGTGCTTCCGTCCTTGTAGCTGATCAATACAGTGTACGATGAAACGTCGCTCTGTGCGCCCCAGGTAGCTGTAGTTACGCCGCCGGCATTTACAACGTTAAGAGTTGAGCTTCCTGCCTGAATCGGGATCTCAACAGGAGCATATGAGATTGTTTTCTTGATGAGTCCCTGTTCATCGGTAGCAATTACCTGAACGTTATAAGTTCCGCCGTAGGTGCCGTATGAATGAACGTATTCATACTGAACCTTGTCGCTTGCTGAAACAAATTTTGTTGTTAACTGACTGCCGTTGCTAATGCGGACTTCATACTTGCTGGCGCCTTCAACAGAGCCCCAAGTAATAGAAAAACGCTTATTAGCCTCGTCAATAGTAATCTTCTCAACGTCGCTGTCTGCTGCAAACGCCGGGAAAGTAAGCA
>ULUB01027837.1_pt1 | contig 10477 bp, 7 predicted proteins | sample 1958111 | NCBI WGS metagenome assembly ULUB01 (sample SAMEA4835749, study PRJEB28245) | human gut metagenome | biome: gut microbiome; material: fecal sample | place: Denmark | collected 2008
AAGCGACGAGGATCGTACGAGATTCCGCTTTCGAGATACAAGAGTTCCTATTTAATCGGATCGCCCCTCTACGCTTCCTATTTAACCAATCGGTAAAGCTCCGTAATGCGATCGCACATCGCATCCCACGAAAAGCGCTTCTTCTCCTCTTCCATGTTCGCACGGAATCCCGCGAGCACATCGTCCCGCCAGATACGGTCGATGGCCCGGGCGACTTCTACGGCATCGGGACGGCAGACGAAACCGACACGACCGTCAGGCACGATCTCCGGAAGACCGCCCACGTCGGTCACCACCATCGGCAGGTCGAATTGATAAGCGATCTGGGTCACGCCGCTCTGCGTGGCCGAACGATACGGCTGCACCAAAAAATCTGCGACGGAAAAATAGTAACGCACCAATTCGTCCGGAATAAAATAGTCGTGCAGAATCACATCGTCCTCCAGTCCGTTGTCGGCGATTTGCTTCAAATACTTCTCTTTCGGAGCATAGAACTCACCGGCCACGATCAGGCGCCGGTCTTCGGCAGGATGCTCCCGCTTGTAGACCTTCCAGGCATCGAGCAACAGGTCCAACCCCTTGTAGTCCCGAATCAAACCGAAAAAGAGCGCATAGCGTTTCGAAGGATCCAGTTCGAGGCGGATGCAGGCCTCCGTACGATCGATGACGATACCGAAATTTTCGAAAAGCGGATGCGGAGAGAAGAGTGCCGGAACTTGCGTATATCGGCGCAATTCGCGGTGCACCTGCTCGGACATATAGATAAAGCCGTCCACCGCCCTCAAGAAATAGCGGTTGAACGGCTTGTCGGTCATATGGCGTTCATGCGGTTCGACGTTGTCGATCTGACAAAGGATACGCGTCGTACCGTTCTTTTTGGCAAAACGGGCGATCGTACCGAAACAGGGCGCCATAAAGGGGGTCCAGTATTTCATCAGCACGAAATCCGGCTTCTCGCGGGCGATCCACCGCCCCACGGCGATCCAGTTGAACGGATTCATCGTATTCACGCACCGCACGATGTACAGATCGGGCGGCGGCGGTGTCTGCACCGTCTGATTCCTTCCGGGAAAGAAAATACGGGGATACTGGAGCGTGAAAGTCTTGATCTTCACCTCGTCGCCCCGGCGTTGGAAAACCCGGGCCATGCTCTGCATAATTACGGCCAAGCCCCCTCGATACGGATGGGCGGGCCCCACGATCGAAATTTTCATATCCCGAACTTTATTTTGAAAATTAAATCGAATCCCCGAACGGATTCAAACCTTCGGTACGGCCCTTCTGTTTTCGAAAAACGACGTACGGCAGTTTTAGTAAAAATACAAATACCCTACCGAATCCTGCAACAAGGAGATAACGATAACCGGTTCGGCAGAAACTGCCCGAACCGGTTTCGCTATCCATCCTATTTCGTTTTATTATACGCCTCCACACCACTCTTCAGGAAGTCGATGTATGCCTCCACGTCGAGGTTATAAGCCCGCTTGGGAACCAATTCCTGCCCATCACGGCCGAGAATCAGGTAGTTGGGCTGTCCGTTCACCCCGAAACGGGTCTGGGCGATGTAGGAGTTGATGCGACCGATGTCCTTAAGAACCTTGCCTCCCGCAGTGGTCACCCATTCGTTCTCGGGTACTTTGGTCTTGTCGTCGGTATAGAGGGCAACCAGCACGTAATCGTCGCGCAGGATCTGCTGCACGCGCGGATCGCTCCAGACGCGGGCCTCCATTTCGCGGCAATTCACACAACTGATTCCCGTAATATCCACGAACAAAGGTTTATCGGCCTCCCTGGCAGCGGCTTCGGCCTGGGCCAGATCGAAATACCCCGGCAGATCGTAAGGCCAGTGCAGGATATCCGCATATTTGATCTTTTCAGTCGTCTGTGCCGTTGCTGACGGTGCGGTAACGACGCCCTGCGTATTGATTACGAAGTCCTGCGTATGCATCGGGGGCAAATAGCCCGAAAGAGCTTTCAGCGGCGCACCGAACATACCCGGGAACATATAGACCGCGAACGAAAGCGAAGCGATGGCCAGCGTCAGCCGGGTCACCGAAACGTGCTTGAGTTCGTCGTCATGAGCGAAGCGGATCTTGCCCAGCAAATAGAAGCCCAGCAATGTGAACACGACGATCCAGATCGCCAGATAAACCTCGCGGTCGAGCAACCCCCAGTGGTAGGTCTGGTCGGCCATACTCAGGAACTTGAAACCGAGGGCGACCTCGATAAAACCGAGAACGACCTTCACGGAACCGAGCCAACCGCCGCTCTTGGGCAGGTCTTTCAGCAAGGAGGGGAAGAAAGCGAAAATCGTAAAAGGCAGGGCAAAAGCCAGCGAGAAAGCGAACATCGTCACGATAGGCACCCAGAATTCGCCGGCAGTCGAACGAATCAGGACGTTGCCGACGATCGGCCCGGTGCAGGAGAACGACACCAACACCAGCGTCAGAGCCATGAAGAAGATACCGATCAAACCGCCTTTGTCCGCGTGCCGGTCGCTCTTATTGACCATCCAGCTCGGAAGCGTGATCTCGAAGGCCCCGAAGAACGATGCGGCGAAAATCATGAACACGATGAAGAAGATCAGGTTGGGAAGCCAGTGCGTAGCCAGCCAGTTGAAAATGTCGGCCGTCACGGCATCGCCGCCCACCAGACGCGTAATCAGAATGATCGCCGCAATGGGAAGCGTATAGAGCGCTACGATGAAGAAACCGTACATCGAAGCCTTGAAACGTCCCGCAGCAGGCGATCCGCTGCCTTTCATAAAGAACGATACGGTCATCGGGACCATCGGGAATACACAAGGAGTGAGCAGCGCCGCGAAGCCCCAAAGAACCGCTTCGATAATCAGACCCCACAGGGTTTTGGACTCTCCGGCTCCGTCGCCGGAAACAGGTTGATCCGCAGCATCCCCGGCCGCAACGGATGCCCGGGCCGCCTCGGGATCGCCGATCGTGATCTCGAATCCCCAATCCTCGGGCGAATTGCAATTTTCCTCCTCGCAGGAACGCCAGTTGATATTGCCTTTCAATACGGCGCCCTCACCCGTCAGGGTGACTTTCTGACCGAGGATGATTTCATCGAAATAAGTACCCATTTCGACCTCGAAAATATCGTCGTATTCGCGTTTGGAAGCGTTGATCTCATAAGGATCGCCGTCGAGCGTCAGGCCCGTTGCAGGCTCGAACTCCACCAGGGTCGAAGAAACGTCCGAATGCAGGTCGTACGTATGCCATCCCGGCAGGATCTTACCCGTAAATACGACTTCGTAATTCGAATCGCCGAGGTCCTTCAAAGTGCTGTCCCAGGTAATGGTCGGGGACTGCGCGTGAGCCGACAACAAACTCGTCAGGAAAGTCGCCAGCAGCACGATACGGATATAAAATTTCATATCTCTGTAGTTTTAAGTTTACCCCACAAAGATAGTAAATTTTATTCAAAAACCACGTATGGGACGCATTATCTCGCGTCCGCGAGAAAAAACTACTCGGAAACCTTCCTTTCGGCTTCGGCCTTGCTGCGTGCAAAAGATTGCAAGGCGAGGTACTCCTTGTCGCCGTAATCGAACAGGTTCTGCAACTCGTTGCGGAAATAGTCCAGGTGCTCCTCCTCTTCGACGGCCAGATCCTGGAACATCTTGTGCGTTACCGAATCGTCGGCTTCGGCCGCAATGCGAGCGGCATCGTTATAGCTATCGATCGTACTCTGTTCCAGTTGCATAGAGAAACGGAACATCTCCTTGGGATCGGTGATCTGGCGCGTCGTAAACGACGGATTCATATTCACGTCCCCCTGCAAGAAAAGGATACGGTCGGACAACTCCTCGCTATGACGCATTTCGGCGATGGAAATCATCCGCATCTTTTTGGAAAGATACTCGTAACCGGCATCTTCGAAATGGACATGGAAATACATGTACTGGAGCGAGGTGGCAATCTCTTTTCCCAAAGCATCGTTCAATAGATCGATACTTTTCTGGTACTTGTTCGCAACTTTGATCTTTTCCATAATAATAAAGGTTTTGTCTCTATATCAGCAAAACCCGTTCCAGAAAGGAACAAAGCCGATCGTAAAAACGGACCGAAACGAAGTCGATTCGGTTCGGCTCCCTGCCTCGCCCGCCACCACGAAATACGACACATCAACGCCACTCGAGCGCCGCCCGGACAGCGTCTTCCTCTCCGTTCGAAACCTCGAACAGCGACAAGCCGTCCCGTTGTTCGTACCCGACCGTAAGGGTTTGCCCGTAACGGCATTCGTGCATGAAATGAATGTCAAGACGCACCGGGCGGATCGCGGTCAGCTGTTCGATGGGCAGCATATCGAACATCATGTTGATATAGCGCATCGTATTGACGTGACGGTTGAAGTCGATGTCGCTGTAAACCACCCGGTGTTCGGCAATATGCTGCGGAACGATCCCCGTCACTTTGCGCGGCTTTTCGATCGGCGACGGAGCGTCCACGATCGAATCGGCGCAGGTGCCGATGACCGTATTGAGATCGATCGCCTTGCGGGCACCCAAGTCGATGATGCACCACTGCGTCACGGCCCGCCCGAACTCCCGGCCGGCGGCATCGTGCAGCGTGAAATTACGGGTCGAGAGCATCCGGTTGTACTCGTTCACCCACGTCACTATTTCATAAGAACTGTATTGTTCGGGGCGGTCGTCGATCTCGATCGCCATGCGTGAAAGCACCCACGAGCGGTTTTCCTTATTCAACTTATCGATCCCGAACCCTTTGCGCTGGGCATCGACACCCGCCGTATTGAGGACCTCGTTCGCCAAAGCCGGAACGGTCATCCGAAGTGTGAAATCGACCTGCTGAGGGTCTGCATAATAAGTGTAACCTGTTTTTTCTGCCATATTTCAGTGCGTTTTTCAATTTCAAATGCAACGAAACGACAATCCGCCGGGCCGGGAGAAAGCCGTAGATACCGAATGGTTCCATTCCTACAAAAACGCCCCCGCCCGGCTTCCTGCGGACAGTAGCGGCGTATGCCGGAAATGGAGCGAAGCCTTCCGGCCGTGCAGACTGCATTTCGTGCAAAGATACGAATAAGCCGGGTGCAAAAACAAATTTATTTGCGTTTTACCGGCGCGGAGTGTCCAAGACGAAGTTAAAGATAATAACAAGAAGAGCGGAGAACCAAATTCAACTTTTGTTTTCGGCTCCCCCGCGTAACGAAGCTCGTAGAGGGGCTTTCTCGTTTCGATCGTCCGTACTTGCAGGGGCCTCGCCTCCAAGACGGGGATGCTCCCTGCCGGTCCGACCTTCGGTAGGTTTCAGCCGGGTTGCCCGTCCGATCTCCGGTTCGAGGAAAGTCCGGAAAATTCCGCTCCGTATTCAGGCGCGAAACATCATTCGTTATATTTATTATGTTTTTATCGAAAAACGATAAAAATTATTTGTTTTGCAGAAGTTCTTTACTATCTTTGCCTCACCGGAGGTTAAAAACAGGTCGAACACCTCGCATTACGTATTCAGCAAACCGAAAATGGACAAAAAACAGAAAAAATCTCTGCGGCGCCATCTGCTGGTCATTTACATCTTTTATTTCCTGGCTCTGGCCGCAGGATTCATCCACAGCTTCGTGCCCCACGTGTCGTCGAGTCTGGCGACAGGTTGGCAGGCTGCGTCCGAAGACATTCGGATGCAGGAAAAACACGGTATCGCGCAACATACCTACTTTTTGGCGGCCCGGTTGCAAAACGACCAGAGCAATGAAATTCTTTTCCCGATAGAAACCGGACACGCATCGATCTCCACCGAAGCCGAATATACGGGGGTTAATATCTACGTCAAAACGGACGAAAACAGCGATCCGACAGTAGTCCGGGCACTGAACAAAATCAACTACACCCTGTTGCTGTTCATCCCGGCCCTGCTGGCCAAACTCTCTATTCTGATCCTGGTAGCGCTGATTATCAACATCCTGCGCAAATCGGTACGGGACGAACAACCCCTGCCGGGACGTATCATCATCTACACGCGTGCCGTAGGATTTCTGCTGATTCTGGCCGAAGTCTGCGCCGGATTCGGCGTTTATATTTACCACTGCACGGCCCGGACGCTTCTCGAAGGTTCGCCCCTGCAAGTCGCCGCCTCGTTCCCGCTCAATTACTGGAACATCGTCATGGCGATTCTGGTACTCTTCTCGGCCGAGGTCTTCTCGATCGGATCCCGGTTGAGCGAAGAGCAAAAACTCACGATCTAAAGAAAAAATAAATGTCGATATACAATATATACACGGGGGGGGGACGCAAGACATGGCGATAATCATCAACATAGATGTCATGATGGCGAAACGAAAGATGTCACTCGGCGAGCTCGCCGAGCGGGTCGATATCACCCCGGCCAACCTTTCCATTCTCAAGAACGGCAAGGCCAAGGCGATCCGCTTTTCAACGCTGGAAGCCATTTGCCGCGAACTGAACTGCCAGCCGGGCGACATCATCGAATACCGACCGGAAGAAACGACCGAATGACAAAGCAATACAAATAATTTCACCCAAAATCAATTAACAATCATTTTATGAAAAGGTTCATTCTTTTACTTGTCACGCTGTTCGCAATGACGAATGTCGTGGCGCAACTGCGGCCCGACATGCCGATTCCTGCAGACAAAGAGGTGCGTGTCGGACAGCTCGAAAACGGCATGACGTACTACATCCGTCACAACGAAAAACCCAAGGGGCAGGCATCCTTCTACATTTTCCACCACGTAGGAGCTGTCCAGGAGGAAGATTCCCAACAGGGCCTCGCCCACTTCCTCGAACACATGGCCTTCAACGGCACCAAGAACCTGCCGGGCAAAAAGATGATAGAATATCTGGAGCGTAACGGCGTCAAATTCGGTGCGGACCTGAATGCCTACACCTCTTACGATGAAACATGCTACAACCTGGACAATGTGCCCACAGCAAACCCTGCGACGATCGACACCGCACTGCTGATCCTGCACGACTGGTCGCAGTTCATCAGTCTGGAGCCTCAGGAGATCAACAACGAACGCGGCGTAATCATGGAGGAGCTGCGCACCCGCGACGGAGCTGGATGGCGCGCCATGGTACGACGCAACGCCGCCGTCAACAGAGGCTCGAAATACGAGCACCGCAACGTAATCGGCTATCTGGACGGTCTGAAGAGTTTCGACCATAAAGCCTTGTACGACTTCTACAAAACGTGGTATCGCCCGGAATACCAGGCGATCGTCATAGTCGGCGATATCGACGTCGATCGGATCGAAAACAAGATCAAAACCCTGATGGCGGATATTCCGGTTTCCCCTGCAGATGCCCCGCAGAAAGAGGCTTACCTAGTTCCTGAAAACGAAGAACCCATCGTCAGCATCTTTTCCGATCCCGAAATGACGGCTTCGGTCATGCAGCTCTTCATCAAACGACCCGCTCTCCCCAAGCAATACAACAACCTGATAATTAGCCAAATGTACGATGTACTCAACTCCTACACAAGTGCCATGGCGAACGATCGCATGAATGAAATCGCCATGCAGCCCGATGCTCCGTTCCTGAGTGCCGGGATGGATTCAGGCAACATACTGGGAGTGAATCCGACCCAAGATCTCACGATGGTCGCCGTACAAACTCGAGACGGAGAGTTGCTCTGCGGTTACAAAGCTATCCTCGAAGAGATGGAAAAGATGAAGCGTTACGGCTTTACACAGAGCGAATTCGATCGTACGAAAGCTGAATTCCTGCGTCAGGCCGAGGCTACCTATGCCAATCGGAACGACCTTACGAACGGACAATATGTTCAAACCTACCTGGCGAATTACAAGAAAAATACCGCTATGGCAGATGCCGAAACGCAGTACAACCTCGACAAACAATACCTCGAAGCATTGACCCTCGACGATGTGAATGCTTGGGTAAAACAACTTCTGACACCTGAAAACCAGGTTATCACCGTCGAAGTACCGAAGAAAGAGGGACTGACCGAGCCGACCGAAGCCGAACTTCTGGCCATCCGCAGCGAGGTCATGGCATCCGACGTCGAGGCTTACCAGGACAATACCGTCAGCGAGCCTCTGATCCCCGCAGATATCAAGCTGAAAGGCTCGCCCGTGAAAAAGACCGCATACAACGAGGATCTCGGAACGACCGAATGGATTCTCAAGAACGGTGTGAAGATCATCGTCAAACCGACCCAACTCAAGGCGGACGAAGTCCTGCTGCAGGTACAGGCTGACGGCGGGATGTCGCAGCTTGCCGATACTGAGGTGAAGGAGGGTGAATTCCTTCCGGTCATCGCGGCCCAGTCGGGGGTGGGCAAATTCTCTGCAATCGAACTGAACAAGCAGCTCGCAGGCAAGAAAGCCGGAATCAACCTGTACGTCAATAACTACAGCAACGGTATGAGCGGTTACTGCTCGCCCAAAGACATCGAAACGATGCTCCAACTGCTCTACCAGAACTTCACAAGTCCCCGCTTCTCGGAGGAGGATTTCAACACGACGATGGACAGCTACAAGGCATACGTCCAGAACCTGACCTCGAATCCCGACTACATCATGCAGATAGAAACGATCAAAACGCTTTACAGCGACAATCCGCGTCAGCAGCCGCTGACGATCGAGGCCCTGGAAAGCATCTCGTTCGAAAATCTGCCGAAAACCTTCAAAACGCTCTACCCGGGTGCGAACAGCTTTACGTTCACCTTCGTAGGCAACGTGGATTTGGAAACGTTGAAGCCGTTGGTCGAGAAATATATCGGTTCGATTCCCACCTCGAAACACGTGCTTAAGTTCACGGACGACAAACTCCGCACAGCCAAAGGCAAGGTCGTGAACGACTTCCGCACCCCGATGCTGCAGCCGAAAGTTTCGGAGTTCCTGCTCTTCTCGAGCGATGCGGACTACACGCTGCGCAACAAGCAAACCATGTTGCTGCTTAACATGGCCCTGAACAACCGTTACCTGAAATCCATCCGCGAGGAGAAAGGCGGCACGTACGGAGTACAGGTAAGCTATACTCTCTCGTATCGTCCCGAAAAACAGGCCCTCCTGCAAATACAGTTCGACACCAACGAGGAGATGGCCGACGAACTCGTGCCGATCGTTTTCGATGAAATCGAGAAAATCGCGACTGAAGGACCGGAAGCCAAAGACATCAACGACTCCCGCGAATACTTGGTCAAGCAATTCAAGAATACGCTCGAAAATAACGGCACCTGGTTCGGGTTGATCGACGACTACAACCGTCACAAGCAGAATCTGCTCGCCGACTACGAAAAGACCCTGAACAGCATCACTTACGACGAGATCCGCGACCTGGCGAAGAAGCTCCTCGACAGCGGCAACGTAATACAGGTCACCATGCGTCCCGAAGCTCAACCCGAAGCAGATGAATAATCATCAATAACAGGTTTTATTCACTACTACCCCCGAACTCTCACCGGTTCGGGGGTTTTCTTTGGTTTCGGACTCCTGTTCACGGATGTTTCCTTTTCCGCTCCTATCTGCAATGCAGGAAGATCGTCCACGCACAGGAATCGTATCCGTTTCCGGAAAACAGACGCGGAACCAAACTCCACGAACGACGTTATGTCATCCCCCGCCATGCTTTCCGATTCCGCACTTCGCATCGAATTCTCCGTTTCGGCGACGCTCTTCCGTTTGCGGACAGCTCTCTGCCGATCACGTTGCCCCTTCCCGGCAGTCGGAATCGCATTATGCGGACAGCAGGTCCCCCGGTGCGACAGCCTGCCAACTTGCAGCAAAAGAACGATCCGAACAATGTCTTGCTTTTTTCGGACATACGGCAACCGGCTCCCCGGCAGGCAGGAAAAACAGTAACGGGACAAGATCATGCGCTCCGACTTCCGCGCACTGCTCTTCCCTGAAATTTATGCCTCATAAGACCGGAGGCAGCTCCTTCGCGGACAATACGAGCGGAATCGCAACCGCATAAAGAATAAAAAACGGGCCTCATCAAAAAGATGAGGCCCGGCGATTTCAACTGCAAACTGCGGCTATTTCGAAGTCACGACCACGTCGGACGCCTTGTTCAGCAACAACTGATAGGCCGCCGTCGCATCGCTGCCCTGCGAAAACTTGGTATAGATCGCGGTAATGTTCACCACGGAACCGTCCGCAGGTATTTTCTCGTCACGGAAACGGCAATAACCGCTCGAACGTACGACATAATTGCCTGCGAGGGTGTTGATGTCGCCATAGGTGAACCAGGCAGAGCCATAATAGAACGTACTCTCGTGCGTAAGCTCATCGACCCGCTTCGTCGCCCAGGTAGCCCAATCGTTGATATCGGTCCAACCCGGAGAATTCACATCGTAGGAGGTACTGTTGGCGAAGTAGTTGGGGAATGTATTTTTATACCCCCAGCCGGCCTTGCCGAACTTGCTTTCCAACCCTTCGAAACGGATCAAACGCCCCAGCGACTCATCCGTCAGCGTCGAATAGGAAGCGGGAGTAACCACCAAAGTATCGGCCGCCG
>ULUB01045935.1_pt1 | contig 10474 bp, 15 predicted proteins | sample 1958111 | NCBI WGS metagenome assembly ULUB01 (sample SAMEA4835749, study PRJEB28245) | human gut metagenome | biome: gut microbiome; material: fecal sample | place: Denmark | collected 2008
TGGTACTGTAAAAAAAATGGAGGTACTTTATGGATTTTTGAAGTATTATTTATCGGTTAAAGATAAATTGAATTTAAAAATGGAAGATTATAACAGTTTATTTGTTAAAGGTTATAGTAATAGATTTTTAGAGGAAGCTTTACAGCAGTTTGTTTCTAGTAATAAAGGTGGTAAATTTTTAAGAGCTTGTTTAATTGCTTTAGGTTATCAAAGTTTTGGAAATGATGATGATAATTATTTAGCTTTAGGTTGTGCTTTGGAATTATTTCAAACATCAATTTTGATTCATGATGATATTATTGATAAAGCTGATAAAAGAAGAGGATTAGATACTATTCCAGTTAAGTATCAAAAGATATATGGAGATCCTATTAAAGAGGGAAATGATTTCGAAGGTAAGAGAAAAGATATTGGTAATTCAATGGCTTTATGTTTAGGTGATTTAGGATTTTATTTAGCTTTACAAATTATAGTTCAAAATTATAGAAATAATGAAAATTTAGATAGGGTTTTAGAATATTATAATTCTGTGGCTATTAAAACTTGTGAAGGAGAAATGGTGGATGTTATTTTACCATTTTATGAAGAGTTTTATGGTGAAGAAGATGATTTAGAAAGTCATGTAATGGAAATATATAAATTAAAAACAGCATGGTATTCGGTAGTTGGTCCTTACTGTATGGGAGCAATTCTAGGTGGTTTAGATGATGAAAAAGTACATAAATTAGAAGATGCTTTAATTAATTTAGGTGTGGCTTTTCAAATTAAGGATGATTTACTTGGTATTTATGGTGATGAAAAACATATTGGTAAGTCAGTTACATCAGATGTTAGTGAATATAAACAAACTATTTTATATGCTTATGCGATTAATACAGAGTATAGAGATGAGTTATTAAAATATTATGGTAAAGATATAAGTGTTAAAGAGATGGATAAGGTAAAAGAGACATTTGATAAATCGGGAGCTAAAGAATATGCGAATAAAACTATGGATAAATTATTTAAAGATAGTTTTAAAGATATATTAGATTTGGATTTCTTAAGTACTGATAAAAAGAAGTTGTTATTAGGATTTGCGGAATTTTTAAAGGTTAGAAGTAAATGATTAAAAAAATAGTATTATGTTTATTTGCTTTATTATTAGTGGGCTGCGGAGTTGAAACTAGAACTATTGATAAGGCAAATGGTGATTCTAAAACTTATTTGTTTTTTAAAGATTTTGATCCTAATAATTATTATGTAGAGTTATTTGATAGGAATAATAATAAAAATGATGATACTAAAATAATTATGGCTAGAAGTGGTGACAAATATTATTATGAGATAGATGGAACTAGTAATATGATTGTTATTTCAAAAGATGGTTATAATTATACATTAGATGCCCAGATGAAAAATTATAATAAGGTAGAAGGACCTGTTACTGATTATTCTTATGGGGTTTTACCACATGATATGAAGGCTCTTAGAACAGAAGGTTATGAAACTGGTGAAGAGAAGGTTTATGGTAAAAATTATATATATGAGAAGTATAAATTAGATAATGATGAGACAACTTATTATTTTAGTGGTGATGATTTAGTATATATTAAACATAAAGGTATTCAAAGTACGGTATTTTTTAAGTTTAATTTGATAAAAGATAAAGCTAGTAGCAAGTTATTTGAAATTCCAAAAGATTATTTGGAAATTACTTACTAAGTGATTACTATGGTCTTAGAAGAAGTAAAAAAAATTAAAATAGAAATTGGAAATGCTTGTATTCCATTGAGTTTAAAATATGAATATTTATATAGTCTTAATAATTTTTTAGAGATTGATGAATATTCTTTTTTTGTTGTGGATAAATTAAAGAATTTTATGTTATGTGATTAAATGATATTGTTTTGGATAAAGGTAGTTATTTTAGTGATGGGGGGTAATATAAAAGGATGGTTTTCTGATAATAAAGGAAAGTTAGAAAAGTTAAAAGATGATGAGAACATTTTATATATGGAATATGAGTTTTAAAGGAACTTTTGAAGAGAAGGTGCTGGAGGTTTATAATTATATTTGTGAATATGAATGTGTGCCATTTCAAAGTGATGAAGTTAGGTTTACCGAGATAGATATATTATTCTGCTGATGAATATGTTATTTTACTTAAAAATAAAACTTTAGAAATAAGATGTAATTTTTTTGGTAGAATTAAAACTTTAAAAATTTAATATAATTAATTTACAAAGATTATGTTTCATGATAATATTTAATTGGAGGATGAATATGAAGAAAACATTTAAATTATTAGTTTGTTTACTCGCATTATTTATGATGACTAGACCTGTTCAAGCTAAAACTATTGATCATTTTCACGGTGAGATTGATAGTGATGTTAAGCTTGAAGATAATGTAGAAGGCTCTACTATTTTAGCTGGTTCTAATACTGAGATGACTAGTCAAGCCGATGGTGTTAGTTTTATGGCTGGCAACAAGGTAGAGTTTAGTGGTGAAAGTGAGTATGGTGTTTTTTTAGGTAATTCTATCGATGTTAGTGGAACCGTCAATAATGATGTATTTATTGCTGGTAATATAATTGATATTAAAAAGAATGCTGAATTGAAAAGAGATGCTGTAATTGCTGGAGCTGATATTGAATTAAATGGTAGTATTGGTAGAAATATAAGTATATATGCAACTACTGTTAATTTTAAAGGTGCCAAAATAGATGGTAATGTAAAACTTTATGCATCTAATATAGAGATTGATGATGAGACAAAAATAAATGGTAATTTATCTTATCCAGAGGATGCTACTATAAAATTATCTAAGGATAGTGTAAAAGGTGAAATTGTTAAAACGGATGCAATTCAATCTGAAGATAATAGTTTTGTTACTACAATGATGGGTAAATTTTGGTCGTTTTTATCTTTAATGCTTGTATTTGCAGTTTTAAGTTTAGCTTGTTCAAAGTTATTTGTTAGAATGCAAAAAGAATATGATAAATTTGATTTTAATAAAGGTTTAGAAGTATTTACTAAAGGATTAATGATTTTAATTTTTGTACCAATTATAATTTTTATATTGTTCTTGATGTCTATTGGTATTCCACTTGCTTTGATTTTACTTTCTTTGTACTTTATAATCATGTATCTATCAACAATATTTACTGGTTATTTAATAGGTTATAAATTATGGCAGAAGTTTTTCAATAACGATATTAATATGTTGGTGGTTGGAATATTTGGACTTGCAATATTATTTGTACTTAATTTAATTCCAGGTATTAACTTTATTGTTTCGGCTTTGACAATGATTATAGGTATTGGAATTATATATGATGTTATTTTAAAAAAATTAGGTTCTAGCGACTAGGACCTTTTTTTAGTTAAAACATATAATATTTTGGGGTGATTATATGTATACAATATATCAGGTAAAAAACGGTGATACTTTAGCAAGTGTAGCTAGTAATTTTGGGACTTCGGTAAATAATTTATCTAGTTTAAACGGTATTATGGTGGGAAGTGTACTTAATCCAGGTGATTTTATTGTAGTTCCAAAGGTTCAAATGGAAAATCCTTATTTTATGGAATATACAGTTAAGAAAGGGGACAATATTTATGAGATTTCTAAAGTTTATAATGTTAGTCCTAGTCAACTTTTGAAGTTAAATGGGTTAAATGAAACTGATATAATTTATCCTAATCAAAAAATTATGATTCCAAGAAAAAATGTATCGTTTTATGTAACTGGAATTGATGATACTTTGGATAAAGTGATGAGAGGATTAAATGTAAGTGCGGATGAACTTGCAAGACAAAATGGGACTATTTATTTGACAAATGACCAATTGATAGTGTATAAAAAATAAAGTTTTGATGCTTTGTTTTTTATTTGTCTTTTTTTTTAGGCAGTTTTGTTATATAATTATTATGGTGGTACAATGAAGAAAATACTAGCATTGTTCGTTATTGTTATTATGCTTGCTGGTTGCTTGGTGAATAAGACATATCACGAGATTAGTTATGAAGAGTTAAATAATATGATTGAAAATAAAGAAAGTTTTATTTTGTTTATAGGTTCTAGTACTTGTAGTGCCTGTGCAAGATATGAGGTTACTTTAAATGATGTTATCGAAGAGTATGGTACTGATGTTAAATATATAGATTTATCTAAATTGTCTGATACTAATGAGTCGGCACTTATAAGTCAATTTCCGATTTCTGGCACACCAACAACGGTTTTTATTGAAAAGGGAGAAGAAAACAGTACTTATAATAGAATTGAAGGAGCAGCTAAAAAAAGTAAAATTATAGAAAAATTTAAAGAAAATGGTTATATAAAGGGTTGATGAAAATGAGTGAAAACAATATTCAAAATAATCAAGTTGAAAGTGCTTTACCGGTTAATAATAGTTTTGTTAATAATCAGGAAAATGTATTGGTTAACAATTCGTCTCAAGGTAATTCAGTAAATAATGCTACTATAAATCCGCAGGATTTTCCAATTATTTCTAATTATTGCGAGAATTTGACTACTAAAACATATATAACAAATCCGGCGATAGCTCGTGAGGATGAGATTAAGAAAACAATTTTAGTGTTACTTACACCTGATAAATCTGCTTTATTAATTGGTAAGCCAGGTATAGGTAAAACAGCGATTGTTGAAGGTATTGCATATAAGATTCAAAGGGATGATGTGCCTAATGCTTTAAAAGGTTATACGATTTTAAAGATTAATTCTTCTTCAATGCTTGGTACTATGACTGTAAATGGTAAACCAGAGTCAGTGGTTAATTTACTTGTTGCTGAATTAAAAAAAGCTCCTAAAGCAATTTTATTTATTGATGAGGTACATACATTGATTGGTGGTTTTAAAGATGGACCAATGGATTTAGCTAATATTTTAAAACCTGCTTTAGATCGTGGGGATATCAAAGCTATCGGTGCGACAACAACTATTGAGTATGAAACATATATTGTACGTGATAGGGCTTTTTTGAGGCGTTTTGATAGAATTGATGTTTTGGAACCAGATAGAGAAGCAACAATACAGATTTTACTTGGAACTATTCCTAAAATAGAATATAAAACAGGCATCAAAATGATAAATAATAGTTTTATTACTAGGTTGTTAATGGAGTCTATTGTTGATGCAACGAGTGAATATAAAAGAGTATATGGTCTTTCCGCAATGTATCCTGATGTTTCTCTCTCTGTTTTATCGGGAGCATTTTCAAATGCACTATTTGATAATAAACAGGAAGTTGGAATAGAAGATGTTTATAAAGCTATTCGTGATAGTAAACGAATTTATCCAGATAGTAGGGTAAAGGAATGTGCTGCTTTTAGAGAAAAATTTTTGAGAATATGTGAAGATAGTGGTATTGTTTTACCTGATGTGAAACTGGAAGATATTGATACAGGAAATGATCTTTAATTTTAATAGTCTATCATATAATTAAACGAGGAGGGTGTGTATGAAAAGAGAAATACCGGTTAAAAATTATTTTATTTTAGCTTTTGTTGTTTTGTTTACAGTGGTACTTGCTTTTTATATGAGAGATTGGTATAACACATCTAAAGTGTATTATGCTCAAAATTCTGTTATGACTAGAGTAGTTAGAGAGATAAAAAGTGAAGAACTTGCTAATTTTACTTTAGAAAACCAAAAATTTATTTTATATGTTTCTTCTGGTAAAAATGGTGAATTAAAAAATTTTGAAAATGATTTGAAAGATTTAATTAAAAAAATGGATTTAAGTGAAGAAGTTTTATATATGAATTTAGATGGTGTGGATATTACTACTTTTTATGATTCATTAGAAAATCAGTTTGCAACTAATACAAGGGTTAAAAATCAGATTAGTACAAGTTCATTAGCTAGTATGTATGTATTTACCGATGGTAAAATAACAACACTTTTAAATAATGTTAACAATTATTCTATGAAAAGACTAGAATCTATTATTGATAGATGGGAGATAAAATAATGCTTAATGTAGTACTTTATGAACCAGAAATTCCACAAAATACTGGAAATATTATGCGAACTTGTGCGGCAACTAATACAAGATTACATTTAATTAAGCCTTTGGGTTTTAGTTTGGATGAAAAAGTAGTTAAAAGGAGTGGGGCTAATTATATTAATGAATGTGATTATATTTTGTATGAAAATTGGAATGATTTTTTGAGTAAAAATGATGGTAAATTTTATTTTTTAACTCGTTATGGTCATAAACCTCATTCAGCATTTGATTATAGTGATAGAAATGAAAAAATATATTTAGTGTTTGGAAAAGAAAGTACTGGTATTCCTAAGGAAATATTAAAAGAACATTTAGATACTTGTCTTAGAATACCAATGACCGATAAGGTTAGAGCTTTAAATTTATCAAATACTGTAGCAATTATGGTATATGAAGCTTTGAGACAACAGAATTATCCAGGTTTACTTTTTGAAGAACCTTTTAAAGGAGCAGATTATTTGGAAAAATAGTCTTGAAAAGTATTAAAAAAAATGTTATTATGTGTTTAGAATAGGAAGGAGCAATATATATGGAAATATTTTCAAATTGGGTATTTTGGGTTCTTTTAGCAACAATTGTTTTTGTTTTAGCATTAATTGGTTATTTAACTGAAAGTATGAAAAAAACTAAAGAAGATAAAAAAGAAGAAAAAAAGGAAGAACCAATTCAACCTGAGTCTACAGTTGAAACTGTTCAACCGGAATCTACTGTTACTCCAACTCAAGATGATAATTGGATGACTATGCCGGAAGTAAATAAACCTTTGGAAGAGGTACAGGTTGATACTATTAATGAGGTATCAAATGATGCTAATGCTGTAGGGGAAACTTCAACTTCTAGTGTGGGTGATAATGTATTTACAACTTCTGTAAATAATGATACACCAGCCCCTGTTACTTCTGAGCCAGCTGGATTAAATGTTGAAACTTCATCAAATGTTGTAGAGACTTTAGGTGATGGACCTGCGGATAATACGACAACTCCAGAAGTATTTTCATCTACTCAAGATGTATCAACACCATCTTCTGAATCTTCTGTGACAATGTCGTCAGAAAATTCAAGTACAGATGAAAAAAATAGTGATATTTGGAATTTATAAAAAGATGGGTTTCATCTTTTTTTATACGCCATTTTGCAAGTTTTGACAATATTTTAAAAAAATAGAGGGTTTTATCATTACCTTAAGTATGATATAATTAATTAAGTTAGATGGAGGTTATTTCATGACATTAGAAACTTTAATTGAACTAGCTAGAAAAATATTAGATATTTTATTGGTTTGGGGATTATTTTATTTTATATTAAAAAGCTTAAGAAAAAATGTAAAAATGATTATGCTGTTTAAAGGTATTTTAATCATTGTAATTACTAAGATTTTGGCAGATATGTTGGATTTGGTTACAATTGGTTACTTAATCGATTATGTAATTGAATGGGCACCTCTTGCACTTATTATTATTTTTCAGCCTGAAATCAGAGATGCACTTGAACAGCTTGGTAGAGCTCAGTTGCTTGGTAGACATAAAACACTTTCTCTTAGTGAACTTGAAAAATCAATTGGAGAAATTACAAGTGCGGTTGATTATATGCGTAAAATGCGAATTGGTGCTTTAATTGTGATTGAAAGAGAAAATAGTTTGGCAAGTTATGTAGAAAAAGCTCAAAAAATATATGCGGATATTTCTGGCCCTCTTTTATCTTCAATTTTCTTTACGAACAATCCACTTCATGATGGTGGAGTAATTATTAGAGGAGATAAAATTATTTGTGCTGGTGTTGTTTTCCCAACGAGTGATAGTATGGCAATCAGTAAGAGACTAGGTACTCGGCATAGAGCTGCTTTAGGAATTGCAGAACGTACTGATTGTATTGCTCTTGTGGTATCAGAGGAAACCAGTAGAATTTCAATTGCGATGAATGGAGAACTTATTTATAATCTTTCTTTAGATGAGGTTAGAATTCGTTTGCTAGAAGCTTTAGCACCTTCACATAAAATTTTAGATGGAGCGAAAGAAGGTGGAATGAATGAATAAGAAACCAGGATTTTTTAAGAGAATTGTACGATTCGTTGATAAAAAGATAATTGTACCTATTACTAAGGCTATTATGAAAATAGGTAGGAAGTTTGGTGGATCTAATAGAACACTTGAAACTTGGCTTTCAAGAAGTAATACTTTACTTTTTGTATCACTTTTTTTAGCGCTAGTAGTATTTATTTTGTTTGACCAAAAAACACTTATGTTTAACGATACTAGTGCAGAAGTACTTAAAGATCAGAAGGTAGAAGCTGTTTACAATGAAGAAGCATATGTTGTCGAAGGTTTACCAGATAAAGTTGATATTACTCTTATGGGTAGTAGAAGTGATTTATTTATTGCAAAACAATCTACTGCATCTAAGGTAACGGTTGATTTGACAGGTTTAAAACCTGGAACACATAAGGTTAATATTGAGTATATGAGACCTAATGATTCTGTAGAATATAGTGTTAATCCATCTGTAGCTACAGTAAATATTTATCCTAAAGTTTCTGAATCTAAAACTTTAACAACTGATTTGTTGAACCAGGATAGTTTAGATGCTAAATTAATTGTTGATAATGTAACACCTGAGGTTGATAAAGTTGTAATTAAAGGTGCAGAAGATGAAAATGCAGTTAATAGTTTGACTAAGGTTGCAACAGTTAAAGCATTAGTAGATGTATCTAGTTTAAATAATCAAGAAGCTGGTACGGTTACTTTGAAAGATGTGCCACTAAAAGCTTATGATTCAAACGGAAATAGTTTAGATATTGAAATAGTTCCTTCTAAGATTGAAGTTAGTGTGGATTTATCTTCTCCAAGTAAGACTGTTCCAATAAGGGTTGTTCCAAAAGGTGATATTACATTTGGTAAGGCTATTAGTTCTATTACTTTAAGCGATAATAATGTAACGGTGTATGGACCACAAAGTGTACTTGATGATTTAGAGTATGTTCCTGTTGATGTTGATGTTGATGGACTTAAAGATGATAGAGAATATAAATTAGAACTTGAAAAACCTAAAGGTGTTAAATCTATGAGTGTTAATAATGTAACGGCTCAAATTACTTTAGGAACTTCTACTGATAAAGACATTAACAATATAAATATAGATGTCCGTAATTTAAATGAAAATTATAGTGTTCAAGGTTTATCACAAAATGATATTCAGGTGACTGTTAATGTTAAAGGTGTTGAATCGGTACTTAATAATTTAACTGCTGAAGATATTACTGCTTATATTGATTTAAAAGATTATACACCTGGCGAGTATGAAGTAGAGGTTAATGTTGAAGGAACAGATTCTAGAGTTCAATATTTATCTAAAACAAGAAAAGTTAAAATTAGAGTTGTTGAAAAGTAGCTTAATTAGCTACTTTTTCGTTGACTTTGTTTTTAAAAAATATTATCATTAATATAAAAGGAGCGGGTTATGATGTTTGAAAAGATTAAAAATACTATGATAGCTACATCAATATTATATTTGGTATTTGGTGTTATTTTATTGTTTTTTCCATCAATGATTATAAAATCAGTTTGTTATTTGGTTGGAATTATGTTTTTGTTTGTTGGAGTTTCTGGAATAGTTATGTATATGAAGACTGAATTGAAAACCGCATTTACTAGTTTTACTTTAGTAATGTCAATTATTTTTGGAGCATTTGGGGTTTATGTACTTTTAAATCCTGAATCATTTGCTTCTTTTTTACCACTTGTTGTAGGTATATTTTTACTTGTTGATTCAGTTAGTAAACTTTCTATGGCTTTTGATTTAAAAAAATATGAATATAATAATTGGTGGCATATGCTTATAGTGGCATTCATCGTTTTAGGGTGTGGATTATTACTTGTATTTAATCCATTTGAAGCTTTAGAGGTGAGTGTTCAAATTATTGGAGCAATATTAATTGTTGATTCAGTTACTAATATATTTACTATTTATAGTTATTCTAAAATTGAAAAAAAATAAATCTATCGCATTGATAGATTTTTTAATGGTCTTCTAGATGAGTAAATAATAATCCTATGTTAATTAAACCGGCAATACCAACTATTGTGTAAATGGCTCTTGATAACATAGTCATTTCACCAAATAAAAATGAAACTAAGTTAAAGTCAAAAAGACCAATTAATCCCCAGTTTATTGCACCTATAATTGTTAGGACTAAACATATTTTTTGTAATATTTCCATAATTTCACCTTCCTCTACCATATATAATGGCTAAAAAAATAAAAATTATTCATAAATAAAAAAACATTTCCATATAATTAATTGAAATTGAAAGATGGTGAAAAAATGAAAAAAATTTGTTTAGTTTTATGTGTTTGTTTTTTAATGGTAGGATGTGGTAAATATACGGTTAAAGATGCAGAAAAAGATTTAGAGAAAAAAATTAATAAATTAGAAGGTTATAATTTAACTGGTGAAATGGAAATAAT
>ULUB01073683.1_pt1 | contig 10461 bp, 14 predicted proteins | sample 1958111 | NCBI WGS metagenome assembly ULUB01 (sample SAMEA4835749, study PRJEB28245) | human gut metagenome | biome: gut microbiome; material: fecal sample | place: Denmark | collected 2008
GGCGGCCTCCACAGCCGTAGCGATTCCTTTGGCTGCATTATATACAGGTCCGAAAAATATATTTATAAGGAAATTCATGCCCTGCCCGTTCATCGTGTAAGCCAAATTACCTATCAAGCTCCAACTCGAGAAACTGAATATTTGGCGGAACATTGTCTTAGACCAATACAGGCTGAATTTACAATTGTCGAACTTATGTAGGCAATAAATGCGGTAAGTTATGGCGACGGCAAATTGTGCCGCCATCATCATTATTCCGTAAGCCAAAAGTTTATCCGGGAATACGTATTGAAGCATTATGACCACGCCTAACTTCAACAATACTTCAAAAATGCTTATATAGGCGTAAGCGTTCATCCTCTCATGGCCGAATATTGATGCGTTGTATGGGACCTGCGTTACACTTATCATGAGAGTGGCGATTGAGCATTGCATCACCCAGAAAGCTGCTTCATGCCTGTCTGCAGGTATTACAAGTTTGTTGTAAAACAGCCATAGTCCGACGGTTTCGCACAGCACAAGCAATATAAGCGCAATAAGAATATGTACGTTCATCAACATTGAGAACGTCTTGCGCTGCATGTCAACGTTATCTTTTTCCAGTCCATACGCAATAAACCTCTGGGTGGCTTGTGCCAATGCCGAGTTAAGAAAGGCGAACATTGCCACCATGCCGCCGACAACGTTGTAAACGCCATAATCCACGACTCCCAATACCTTTAAGACAATCCTTGATGTATAGATAGCTACCGCCATCGTCAGGAATTGACGGAAGTATAGGAACAGCGTGTTCTTGGCTATGCGCTTGTTGTTGGTTGATGTGTCAGGCATTATTGAGATGAATAAGATCCACTATTATTTTTTGTTATCAAAGAAATACAAAAACAACACCTAAGTCATTATAAATTTTTTATATCCAATTTTTAAGCGGAGAGCGGTTTACAAGTGGGTACAACAATGCCAATATCGATATAACAGTTACGAATTCTGCCGCAAGCAATACCCCCCCGAAATTTTACATACATTAACATAAAATATATCTAAAAGACTAATCACAGGCCAATGGGCAAGAAACCACCACATTGAGTTTCTACCGATGTCTGTAACAGGTTTAAACTGTACAATTGAATTTTTACAGATATAATTAATCACGATGATGCCTGCAATGGCATAGACATACCATAAAAAAGTATTTCCCCTTGTTACTGAATTGACATGGAAATCAACCATAGACGGCCAAGCAAATGAAATTGCATAAATGACTAGGGCGATTAAAAATATCTTCTTATCGAACTGTTTGTCTTTCATTAAAAATCCCATACCATAGAAAAACATGGCAGGGAAAAAGTTTGAAATATAGTACGGATGAATGAACCCCCAACCATATATTCCATTAATATGGCATAATATAGCTCCGACTACGCCACAAACAGCCCAACCATAACCATTGCAAACTTTCAGCATCACTGGCGACAATGTGCGTACAGCAAACAATGTAACTAAAAACCACATCGGCAATACACCGTTATTGACACCGCCGTACAATAAAGTGGACTTGAACGGCGTCAGGACATAATGAACCAAATTGGTATCGCCCATACTGGAATACTTGATCGCCTCGACAACTATGCCAATAAACCAAAACAAAAGATATGGTCGCCATAGTTTGCATAGTGTATGTATAAATTCTTCTTTAAACGTTATGTCTCTTTTATAAAACATACCGGACTTGAAGAAAAACCAAGCCATAAAGCATGAGAACACAACCTGCAAAAATTTGAATACTTGATTATGAGTCATACCTGAGAACTGGCTGCAATGATAAAATATCATATAAATTATGAATATTCCAGCTGCGGTGTCAAGATATGTCAACCTCTTATTATTTGTCATCGTTTTCAGGCTTTCTTCAATCTTTTCATTAAGAATGAATTATGTTTTAATGTGGGTTTTCTTGGTCAAGCACCAATTCTGCCCCCGTTTTTATGAGGATACTTTCGTAGGGCGATGAAGACACTTTTGTGATATGATGAAAGTACTTCCGATGTGCTTTTCAAGTTCGGCAATTATACGTTCTTCATCCTTGCGAGCCGCTTCAATTTCTTCCAAGTGTTTTGAATTTGAGATGATTTCTTCTATCAGATCCTCACGGCTCATTTCTTCTAATTGTTTCCTCTGGGAATGAATTAAGTTTTACTATTAGTTTTCATCGTTAAGCGTCCAATTTGCCCCTGTTTTATGAAAATACCTCGTGGGACGATGAAGACACTTTCGTGAAGCGGTGAAAGCACCTACAATGGCGGTACTTTCATCGGAAAACGGTAGTTTTTCACATGGTTAGGATGATGACAGCCGACATGGTTTCCACCGGTAAACGTTGCAAAACGGCTGAGCCATGAAAGCTGCCATCATTATTTCCCATTCAAAAAGATACTTGTAAACTCGTTTCCTTGCCACTCCGTCAACTTCACAGGATGTCGCTTATGCTTACGCTCTTGGTTATACTTTCCCATGAATGCCTTGCGACGGTCAGGTTCAACGGATAACCGAGTTCCAGCATCTCGCCCAGCTTCTTCAGGCTGTAATTGATGCGGTGCAGGATGCCGTCGTACTGCTTCCATTGCTCGCGTGGGCTTTTTGCCGTGATGACGGGGAAGAGGAGGGGAGTGCCTTTCCGTTTGTAACGGTCCGCGATTTCCTGCATTGGAGGCTCCCACGGCATGGAGATTTCCTTGCCGGTGAGGTGCTGGCGGTAGGTAAGCCGACCATCGCTGACGTTTCCTTCTGTCAGGCGGAAGATGTCGTCGCTTTTCATGCCCTTGGTATAGACCGTGAACAAGAAAATGTCGCGGGCGAAGATGACCTGCCGTGGCTCGCCGCTCAAGTCAAGGCTGCGCAGGCGTTTCACCTCGTCGAGCGTCAGGCCGTTCCTGTATTTCTTGACGTGGTAGCTCACGTCCAGGCCTTCAAAAGGATTGATGTCGGCGGCGAGCCCGTCGTTTACGGCAAGTTTATAGACCCGCTTCAAATTCCGGATATAGAGGGAAATGGTGTTGCGCCCCAGCTCCTGATTCTTCAGCCACGTGTGGTAGTTGTGCATCAGCAAAGCGTCGAAGTCCTTGAAAGGAACCTCATTCTTGCCTAAATAAGCAATGAACCTCCTAAGGTACATTTTCAACTTATAGGCCGCATCGTAACGCCCCTCGTCCCGCAGTTTCTCAACACAGGAGTTGGCGTAGGCTATGAAACCGAAACCGCCAAGCCCCTCTCCGGTTCTCCCCTGTGGGGAGAGGGTTATGGTTGCCGTCTGTGCATTTTTCTTTCTGTTGTTATCCACTATTTATTAAATTTACCTGTCTGTCAACCGCCAAAATAGATTACCCTGCCGTTCGGCTTGCCTCCCAGGAAATCAAAGATATTCGGCTCGTCGAAATGGATGCCCATGTCGGCGTAATAGGCTTCCTCCGGGTCTTTGGGTATGGTGTAAAGGTCTTCGTAAAGACTTATCTGCTTGCCGAACGCAGTGGTGAAATACTTATTCTTTGCCGCATCCTGCTCTTTCTTCCGGATGTTGTTCCAAAGGTTTTCGCCGTTCCATATCGGCAAAACTTCCTCGTTGAGCCAAACAGCAGGATTGTTTATGTATGTTTTGTTATTATAGATGACGAGCTGGGCGGCAAGGTGATGGTCTTGTGCATATTCGGAAACGGACATCGGGAAAATTACGTTACTGAACACACGCCCGTCCCTGTGGCGCAAGGTGAACGTGCGCTCATCCTTTTGCCCGACAACCATATAAGTATCCAGCCGTTCGGCATGGATTGCATCGAATGTCTTTGCCGCCTCTTTCAGCAGGTCCTTTTCCTTTCCTTCCACGAAAGTGGTTTCATAGCGGAACTCCTTGGCGATGGTATCCGCCAGGGAAAAACCTCGCTTGTCACGCCAGTTGAAAGCGAGATCAGCCCACAGCATCTTGTGGGCTGCCTGTCTGTTTCCGGTGAGCCGCATAAACATCGCATTGCGGTAACGCAGGTCTGGAAAGACTGACCGCAGAATTTTGTCCTTCCGGACAAACCATATCAGCATTTCACTCAGGCGGTAAAAGTCACCCGACAGCACGCTTTCAACTATCCATTGCCTGAGCGCACTGTACTTAGTGTCGGCCACAGCCCTGCCTATGAGGTTGTGGACTTCGGTGCCGGCATTGATACTCATTTCAAATCCGTTGCACCAGCGGCTCTCCACGTTGCCTACGCAGCGGTACCTGTATTCGTAAACGCCGTCAAGTCCGACGGCGACGGTATTCTCTATATAGAGCAGAAAAGGAAGGATTTTGTTATTGTCGAAGCACCTCGCTTCCTGCCAGACAAGACGGTACAGCCTGCCGTACAGCTGATAGAAGAAGGCCACGTCACCGTCCACGTTCATTGACGGGTGGTGAAGGCTTTTCCATTTGGATTTGAATTGGTCTGTCGTGTACACTTTTTAAGAAGTTAAAGAAGTTATCACTCACTGCGTTCGTTAGAAGTTAAAGCCATTACCCGCATCGGTAGCTTTCTTACTTCTTAACTCTTCATTCTTAATTAAACAAGCTGTATGTATTCTGGCTGCACTTCGACGGCAGCGGCAAGGAGGTTGGGAAGTTCCACGAACAGCCTCTTGATGCGTGCGCCCTGCATTTTCTGCAGGTTGCCCTCGTAGCCGTCCAGCGGCCCGCCGACGATGCGCACTTTGCGGCCTACCATGTCGGGAGTGATTTCTTCAGGCTTGTAATAGCGTGTGTTTTCGGTAGAATTAACGGCATGTATGAAGCGTTGCATGTCTGCTTCCCTCACCGTCATCGGTATTTTGTAGCCGCCGCGTATGTAACGGTATTGCACGGTGTCGTATTTCTCGACTATCGGGTCAACCGCCAGCCGCGTGTCATGAACGAAAAGCAGGTCCTGCATAAAGGGCACTTTCTCCCGGATGCGCTTGCCGTTCCTGACCGCCAGTTTCCACACCATCGGCGTGAACACCTTTGCCACCAGGCCGTCAAGCAGCTTGTAGGCAGGCTGTTTGGCGTTCCTACGTTTCAGGTCGCGCATGACGAACCATTGAAGACGGTCATTCCCGTCCGACGGAACCTCCTTTTTTGTCGAAAAACCGTCTTTGCCTTGCTGTCGTGATTCGTTCATGTTTTTAGGAAAGGGCATTCCTTCTAATCCTGCAAGCTGTCGTAAATTGCACGATAACAAGCAGTTACAAAAGTTTGGCTGTTGACTTCTCTTAAACCCATAAGATTGTTCCATCTCCGTCACTACTCATAATAGCGTTTGTGTTGGTATTGATTTTCATGACGGATTTTTTTCCGTCTCCTATTATGAGATGGATATTCTTGTGAAACAACTGAATGTCAATAGCTTACACGGGCTTCACTAAAATATTCCGTCAACAATTTGCCAAAACCGTTGACGCTTCATAAAAAATATATGCAAATAAATACGCCAAACCGCTTGATGTTTAATTATTTTTTTCTACCTTTGCAACAGAATATCCATCTCATAATAGGAGAAGTCCATTTTCGTGCAACAAATTTTTGCGTCAGAGACCCTCCAGAATCATGCTGTTTGCTTTGTCCACTTCGCTTGACTTTATCGAGTCGAGGTATATCTGTGTTGTCGTTTCCGAATCGTGACCGAGGGCCTCGCTTATGACGGCAAGCGGAACGGCCCTGCCCCGGGCGATTGTAGCCCATGAATGGCGGGTATAGTACATCGACAACGGCAGCGGCAGTCCTGCCAGGCGTGCGATGTCTTTCAGCAGCCTGTTGGTTTTCCTCATCATGTTCTGGTACTGCCTGCGCTCGCTCCCGTCCTCGCGTGTGATTATGGGCAGTAGGTATCTTGTGGCGTTAGGCTTGTACTTGTCAATGATTGCCTGCATCTGCCATGTCCATTCCACCGTCAGAAGCTGCCCCGTTTTCTTGCGGCGGTAAGTCAGGCAGCCGCCGTCAAGGTCGGTTTTCTTCAGGTACGCCATGTCGACGAATGACATTCCGCGCGTGCAGAAGCTGAACATGAACATGTTCCTCGCGAAGTCAAGGCTTGGCTTCCGCGACAAATCCAGGTCGTTTATCTTCTTGATGTCGCTGAAAGGTATGCTCCTTTTCACGGTCTTGTCCATGCCGCAGTAGACGTGCCTGAACGGGTGCCGGTCGGGCGTAAGCTCCTTTTCTACCGCCAGTTTGTAGTTAGTGCGCAGGATGCGCATATAAAAAGAGGTGGTGTTGCGCGTCAGTCCGCATCCTTGCATCCACGCCTCGTATAGCTCCATAAGCCCGCCGTCCACCATGCCGAATGTCAGGTCGGCACCCTTACGGAAACGCATGAGACTGTTTAGCATCGAACGGTACGTTTCCGCCGAACGCACCTTGCCAAGCTGCCTCTTGTGCCGTATCCGGCTGCGGATGAAGTTGAACACGCTGTCCGGCGTGTCTGTATCGGGCGAAAAGGCTGCCGTGATTTCATCAAGGCTTACCGTGCCCGTTGTTTTTTCGCGCTCCTCCACCATCCGCCTGAGCCTGTCAAGTTCCCATTGCAGTTCGTCCTTCAACGAAACGAGGAAAGCGTAGCGGGGCGATGACGGTGACGGCAGCAATATCCGCCCTGCCCTTCCGTCCCATTCCTCGGCGAAGATTTTATACTTGCCCGTTATCCTGCGCACCGAGCGCCCGTGTATCAGTTGGAACACCAAGGATCCTTCCCTGCCCGGCATTGTCGAAGGCCTGAACTTCAGTTTTATAGATGTCATAGTCCAATGTTTTTTATCCGTTTTATAAAAAACGGCCGGCGGATTTTTGTATGCCGACAAGCCGTCTTGCAAAAAGTGGCCTTTTCATTCCCAAAGGTTATCTTTTGGAGCGCAATATGCGGTCTTCTGCATCCCGAAAAGCCGTGTATTGGAAAGGCTGGGCATTGTGCCGGCACATTTATTATATGTCGGGACCGCATTTATCCCCGGCCTGCCATAAAGGTAGTGGCAAGACATGATGCCTGCAATACGTTAAACATTGGAGAATTAGGGATTTAATTGGATTTAGGAGGATATCGTTTCCGGCCTGTCTGCTCCGTGTCCTTGACACCAAGCAACATGGCCGGTGTCTTTTTACTACATAAGGCAATACCATATCCTCCGCCAAAGAGGGAACTTCTTGCGCTCCGTTTCACTCAACTGTCTGTGAAGTCCCCACATTGGCGGCGGTATTTGGATGACTTTGTTCATTTAATGCCTGTTCTTTTGATTGCAAGCCGTCGGGCATCATGTCCGGAAGACGTTTTCCCGTGCAAACATACTGCGGACGGGAGGAACGCCAAGTGCCGCCTGCGCTTTCGGCGGGAGGGCTTGACGGCAGCCTTCCGCAAATTTCCGCGTGCCTTGGAAATTTGGGCATTCCGTCCGCGCTCTCTCGCCTCACACCTGTCTTATCCTCCCTCTTGTCCGCAGTGGAACTCCGCACGGAAAACGGCTTTCCCGGCCACGAAGCCCGAAAGGGTTTCACAAAAGGGAAAAGAATTGAAACTAACAACATTCAAAACATCGGATTATGCGTGTAAGAAGAATGACAATCGAACAAGGACGTAGGGTCGGCATTGACCGCTTCCCGAACTTCCACCGTACCGGGAGCGTAAGAGGCATGAAAAGGCTGTATTACGGAAAAGACTGTCTTTTAATACGTTGCGGCAGTTACATCTACAATGTATCGTCCGAACCACGGATTTATTATCAGGCAAGTGTATGACATTAAAAACAGGAATTATGGACTATCAGGACTTTTCAGGAGAGGCAATATCCAAACAGGACAAGGAGTTTGCCAAAGAGTTTGAAAACTTCGTAAACGGACGGATGCGTTCGGCAGATGACACCGGCAGGGAACTGTCAAGAGCGCACCGTTATCTGCAACAGCAGATGTTCAAGGTGTTCATCGGCTTCATGCGCCAACTGGCGCACAACTACCGCAAAGGCTATTATGACGACCGCAACGAATGGGCATCAAGGCTTGCGGCGGAAGCATACGGCACGCTTGTCGAAAAGGAGCTTGTCTATGACCCAGACTATAAAGAAAAAGAAATAGAGTATAAACCTAAAAAAGATATGAATATGGCTGGATATACTGTTTTTCCCGAATACGGCAGGGAATGTGAACTGATTAGGCCGTGGCGTGGCTATCATCACGGGATTGTGGTTGCACTGACAGATACAGGCTTCATAGTAAGGTTGACAAGCGGTGCGGAGATAGAAGTGTACGGTGACGAGATAAGACTTTGCTGATATGTGCAGGTTGATGACACCCCTATTGGAGGAGGCCTTGAAAGGCTATCCCCTTTACTCGCAGGACGGCAGGGGAAAGGAAGCCGTCTGCGTGGCCATCTTCGCACTCGGTGCGGTACGTTGGTTCATACTTGAGGGAGAAGTGCAGGAGGGCGACACCATCCTTTATGGTATTGTCGTAGGACTTGCGGAAGACGAGTACGGCTATATCTCGCTCAACGAACTTTCAGACGTGACACTTGACCTCACCGCACAAGGCTTGGGCAGGTTGCCGGTAAGGCAGCAGGAAAATTTCCGGCCAACAAAGTTGAAAAACTTGCAGGACTACCGCCTGCAACGGTTTCTTACCGGATTTGAACATTGAACATTAACTAATCCGTCAGCCGTGGCTTCCACGGTCACGGCTGGCACAAACAGACAAGACAATGAATACGAACATCAACATTGACGCAGTAATGAGGTGCGGCGAGGCAGACGGATGGGACGTGCGTGCCGACAGGCAGGGGAACAGCACCGTTTTCGAGTTCTATAAGTTTACGCCCGCAGGACAGGACTTTTATTTCACGGCATCCATGAGCGGAGACAGCATCGACAGTCTGGCCGATGAGATAGAGGCTTATTACGAGAACTTCGACCCAGACTATGAGGCGAGCCTGTGGATTGGACCGGACGGTCACGGACAGCGTGGCGCGCCTTACCACATCAAGGATATAGTAGCCGACATGGAGGAGACGGAAAAGATGGTGTACGGACTGTTGGAAGCAGTCAGGAAGATTGCATGAAACAAACGGTCAGGAAAGAGCCGGCCGTATTCCTTACGGATATGGCCGGACTTGCCGTGCTTCAATGCAAGCAAATGTTGGAGAATACTTAAACTTAATGAAGATGACAAACAAGGACATCATACACATAGCCGCCATGAATGGCTGGAAGGCATCGGTCAGGGAAGAACCGGACGGCACAAAGCGTGTCAGTTTCCAGCGGTACATGAAAAGCGGAATGCCGTTTGTTTTCACGGTGGAGGTGAATGACGGCAGGGCTGAGAGCCTTGCCGCCGAGATAATATCATTGGTGGATGCAATCGACCCGGAAACCTGCGCCTGTGAATGGATGGTAAAGTCCGGCGCAGTGTCGCCGTCCATGTTCAGCCTGGCAGTGACGGATATAGACGGCATACGGACGGAGACACGGCTGCTTGCCTGCGCTTTTCTTGAGTTTTCGGGGAAAAGCCTATTGCCATAGTTATTACATATAATGAGATGTGTCACTGCCCTGTGTTCTTACGCTTGCGCCCTTTCTTCGGAAATCCGGTCTTCTTGAACAGTATCAGGTCTTTGCCGAGGAAGCGTAGCCTCAGGTTGCCCTCCGTGCGGGAAAAAGGCAGCGGCCTTTCGGGATGGCTGATATAGGCGTAGATGGTGCAACGGTGGATGCCGAGGTAGTGAGCGGCCTCGCGTACCGAATACGTATGCTCCGGCATTATTTTCCAGAATAACCTGCGTAAGTCCATGATTTGATGTTTTTGCCATAAAGGTACAGGCTGTCCTGATGCCATACAATACGTCAAACATTGGAGAATGAGGGAGTTACTTGGAATATTCGGGAAATTGTGAGCCGTGAGTTTCCGCAATGTTCAAAAAAACAGCGGATAGGATGGAAACGGAAGAGGTAAATCAAACAGAATTTTTTTGCGGACAGAAAAAGGCATGTATTTCAGGGTTGACAGCGTTGACAAGGTTGACGACGGCTTAAGCGCGCAAAAACCATTGTTTGCAAGTGCTTATAATACAATAATTTATCTTTTTCTTTTAATAAAAAGATATAATTATAGATATGCCGTGATTTGTCAACACGTGGCTATGGTTTTTCTGATTTTCCCGAATCTGTCAACGTTTGTCAACGCATACTTTTTCATAAAAGTGATTGGTATATTGGAACTTATCTGTTGTCAACGCTGTCAACCCCGAAATGTGTGCATATTATTTTTTATTGTTCTTCTTGTTAAAACAAAAATACCACATACCTTAGTCCATTGCTGATTATCCTTTTTATCAAAGGTTGTAACGTATATGTCTGTTGGAAAAAATCCAGGCATTCGTGATTTAAAATACGAAGTGATTTAAACTTTTTGTTTTCGTGAAATTTTCTTCA
>ULUB01037662.1_pt1 | contig 10436 bp, 7 predicted proteins | sample 1958111 | NCBI WGS metagenome assembly ULUB01 (sample SAMEA4835749, study PRJEB28245) | human gut metagenome | biome: gut microbiome; material: fecal sample | place: Denmark | collected 2008
GCTCAATTTAACATATGCACCGCAATTTCGGTTTGACCCCTACTAAGCATAGCGACTCCGTTTTCAGTAAATACGTAAGGCATGTATTTCAAATGTTGTCCGCGTCCTTCGTTTAAGGTCGCAATTTGCGACCTTAAACATTCGTCCTTGGTCAATTGAAACATGAAATCTTCTGGAAATCGTTTAATATTACGTTTTACTTGCTCATTAAGACGCTTTGTTTCAACGCCATAAAGTGTGGCAAGGTCACGGTCAAGCATAACTTGTTGTCCTCTAATGATTTTTATTAGAGACTCTATATTGTCAACACCAACCAACTGGTCACTTTTTGTGGTCAGTTCGCTGCTCTCCTTTTTTTCTATTTTATCTGTCATATTTATATTCATTTTTCCAAAATCACAAATTGTGACTTTGAACATTACCATATTTAACAGCATTCAAAGGTAGTGCTTTTAGCCTTTAAGCCACTATTGCACAACCATTTTTTTTGAAAAGAACGTAAAATAAATAGTTTTATTACTGTGATTGTACTTTTATCAATCGCTTAACTCGTTGCACCGTACTCACGCCCATTCCACTTAACTTCGCCACATCCCGAATGGAATACCCCTTGCGGAGCAAACTAATAACTTCCCTATATTCGGCTTTCATCTGTTCTGCCGTTTTTACAGAGCCTACCTTGCGTCCGAGTTTTCCATCTTTCTCTATATACCGCTTCCGTCCTGACTGCAATCGGAATGAGATATTATCACGTCCCAATTGCGCACAGGTTGAAAGCGTGGCTATCATTATCGTGGCAAAGAGGGACGGATGTCCTTCATCGTCCAATAATATAAGTTGTTCCTTTTAATGCCACAGTCAATGAGTTGCAGACAATGGGCAATGTGAACATTGTTTACCATAATCTGCAAGCAGACAAGATACGCAAGCGCATATCGCATTACTTTGTCTTGCAACCAATCGTCTTAGAATCGTGGATAACGTATTTGGCATTGTTGCGAAATGCCTGTTGCCACCATTCAAGAGTGTGGAACAAAGTAAGCTCCATTATGCCTGTCTATCCAAGAAGAATTGCTCATTCTACTAATCGCCAAAAATCATACACTTTTGGGTAATATCAGTGTAATCGAAAGTTAAATACGTTAAATTATTACCTTTTCGTATCTAAACAGAATCCACACAGTCACTTTTCTACCGTTTAGAGCATATAGTATTGATAATCACCTAATAACAGATCTTATGATTGCAGCGGCTTAACTGAACTGATATTGCCTAACAGCCTGACGATAATTGGGTATGCTGCGTTATGGAGTTGCAGCAGCTTGACGAAGATCGCATCATTGGCTGAAATTCCGCCAGTGTGTGATTCCGAAGTGTTTGAAGATGTCAATAAAACTAACTGCGAGTTGTTTGTTCCGGAAGGATCAGCCACCGCCTACAAACAGGCGGAAGGCTGGAAAGAATTCAGCGACATAAGGGGCTTTGCCGGGATTTGTGTTGAATAACATATTGCAATAGTTTGCGGTTTGCGGAAGTCTGCGTAACTTTGGGAGATGGATTTTCGCAAACCTGAATGAAGCATTTAATACTACCTGACAACGATGAGCGCAGGCTCATTTTCTACCTTTCCATGGAAGAATTCGCCGCCCGTGAGATGGACGGCGAGGCTTTCTTTCTGTGGCAAGTAAGCCCAACTGTGATTTTTGGCCGCAACCAATTGATGGAAGCGGAAGTAAACGTGCCTTTCTGCCGCGAGCATGGCATAAAAATGTTCCGGCGCAAGAGCGGCGGCGGATGCGTATACTCCGACTGGGGCAACATCATGGTGTCTTACATCGTGAAGGGCGAGGACGTAACCGCCACCTTCAACACGTTCCTGCAACGGCTTGCATCGGCGCTGCGCGACATCGGTGTCGACGCGACGGTGTCGGGACGCAACGACATCCAGATCGGCGGGCGCAAGGTGAGCGGAAACGCGTTCTACAAGGTGCCAGGGAAAAGCATCGTGCACGGCACACTGCTCTTTGCAAGCGACTTTGAACGGATGCAGCAGGCAATAACGCCGTCGGCGGTGAAACTGCAGAGCAAAGGGGTGGCTTCGGTGCGCCAGCACGTGACCAACCTCAGCGAGCACACCGACATGCCCATCGAGGAGTTCAAACGCTATCTTATCGACAGATTCTGCGACAGCGAGAGGATGCTGACCGCTGCCGAGATTGCGCGCATCGAGGAAATTGAGCAGACATATCTCGACGAGAGTTTCTTCAACGGCAGCAATCCGGCATACACCGTCACCAAATCCGAAAAAATCGCCGGTGTGGGCGAAGTGGCTGTCGGTCTGGAGATGCGCTCCGACATCATCCACCACATCAGCCTGTCGGGCGACTATTTCATGCTCTCCGACCCGATGCCCGCACTCAACAGCCTGCTCCGCGGCAAGCGCATCGACGAGGCAGCCGAGGCTCTGAAGGGCATAGACATGGGCAGGCACATCGCAAACCTCACAACAACACAATTGACAGAAATCATCTTAAAATCCTGATATAACATGGACGACTTGAAAAAAACTTGTCTTTACGACAACCACGTGGCTCTGAAAGCCCAAATGAGTCCTTTCGGCGGATTCATGATGCCGATACAATACAGTTCAATCATTGACGAGCACAATGCCGTGCGCCAGCGTGTGGGCATGTTCGACGTGTCGCACATGGGCGAGATCTTCGTCACCGGCGACGATGCCGAACGGTTTGTCAACCACATCTTCACCAACGATGTCACAGCCCTTCCAGCAGGAAAGATTCTCTACGGAATGATGCTCTATCCCGACGGCGGCGTGGTCGACGACCTGCTTGTCTACAAAATGGCTGAGCCAAAAACGTGGCTGCTGGTGGTGAATGCCGCCAACATTGACAAGGACGACGCCTGGATTCGCGAGCAGGCGAAGGATTTCAATGTGGAAATCGACAACGCCTCGCCTCGCTACGGACAGATTGCGCTGCAAGGCCCCGACGCAGAGAAGACTGCCGCCGAGGTGCTGGAAATGGATCTCGGCAACCTGGCTTTCTACACTTTCGAGGAAATGGAATGGCAGGGAAACCCTGTGATTGCGAGCCGCACAGGATATACCGGCGAGGACGGTTTTGAATTTTACGCAACGCCCGATGTCATCGTTGCAATGTGGGAGAAGCTCATCGCCGCGGGCGTGACGCCGTGCGGTCTCGGATGCCGCGACACGCTGCGCTTCGAGTCGGGTCTGCCTCTCTACGGACACGAACTCAGCGAGGAAATCTCACCTATAATGGCAGGGTTGGGTATGTTTGTGAAACTCGACAAACCGGAGTTCATAGGCCGCGATGCGTGCGCCAAGCAGAAAACCGAAGGAATGGCGAAGAAGGTGGTGGGCATCGAGCTTAACGACCGCGCCATCCCACGCGGAGGCTATGAGGTGGAGGCCGACGGACAGGTAATCGGAGTCGTGACCACCGGCTACCACACAATCACCACCGACCGCAGCGTGTGTCTCGCCCTCATCGACAGCCGCTATGCCGCCCTCGGCACAGAGGTGGGTGTGCGCATCCGTCGCAAGGCGTTTGCCGGAACGGTGTGCAAGAAGCGTTTCTACGACAAAAAATACAAGAAATAACATACTTAAAATCAAAAACATAAAAACTACAGAACTATGGCTAAGACAATTGAAGGTTTATTCTACAGCGAATCTCACGAATGGGTTAAAGTGGACGGCGAAACTGCAATCATCGGCATCTCCGACCACGCACAGCAGGCAATGGGCAACATCGTATACGTCGACATGCCTGAGGAGGAAGACGAAGTGACCGCCAACGAGGATTTCGGCGCGGTGGAAAGCGTGAAGGCCGCCAGCGACCTCATCTCTCCTGTAAGCGGTGTGGTTGTGGAAGTGAACGAGGCTCTTGCCGACGCTCCTGAGCTGCTCAACAAGGACGCTTACGAAAACTGGATCATCAAGGTGAAAATGGACGATCCTGAGGAGCTGAAAAACCTTATGGACGCTGCCGCTTACGAGAAATTCTGCGAGAACGAGGAACACTAAGACTTGTGGCTATGGGATTTTCTTATTTTCCGCATACTGCTGCCGACATAGGCGAGATGCTGAAGCGCATCGGCGTTGACGGGCTTGACGACCTGTATGCCGACGTGCCGCGCAGCGTCATCTTCGATGGCGACTACGACCTGCCCGACGCTATGTCGGAAATGGAGGTGCGCCGTCGTTTTGAGGAGCTCGACAGGAAAAACCGACATCTGACAATAATGGCTGGCGGCGGTGCCTACGACCACTATGCTCCGGCTGTCGTGCCGGCGCTGACGAGCCGTTCGGAGTATCTGACAGCATACACGCCCTATCAGGCGGAGATTTCGCAAGGCACCTTGCGCTACATCTTTGAATTTCAGAGCATGATTGCCACACTGACGGGTATGGACTGTGCCAACGCGTCGATGTATGACGGCGCCACAGCCGCCGCAGAGGCGATGATGATGGCTATGGCTGCAACGCGCAAGAAGACGCGTGTGCTGCTGTCGTCAACGTTGCTGCCTCAGGTGCGCGAGGTGGTTCACACCTATGCCAAATACCACGGCGTCGAACTTTCTGAAATCGCTTCTGCCGACGGTCAGACCGACATCGACGACGCCCGCCGCCTGCTGGAGGCCGGCGACGTGGCTGGCGTGCTGGTGCCGAGCGTAAACCGTTTCGGCATCGTGGAGGACCTCTCGGGATTTGCCGAGGCAGCACACGCCCAGAAGGCGCTGCTGATGGTCTATGCCGACCCTTCGGCGCTTGCCGTGGTGCGCACTCCGGGCGAATGGGGTGCCGACGTGGCTTGCGGCGACGCCCAGACATTGGGCATTCCGTTGGGATTCGGCGGCCCTTATGTGGGTTTTCTGGCATGCAGCAAGGAGCACGTGCGCAAACTGCCGGGACGCATCGTCGGAGCGACGACCGATGTCGACGGTAAACGTGCCTTCGTGCTTACGCTTCAAGCGCGCGAACAGCACATCCGCCGCGAAAAGGCCAACAGCAACATCTGCTCCAACCAGTCGCTGATGGCTCTCTACGTGACAATATATCTGTCGCTGATGGGCAAAAAAGGACTGCGGCAGGTGTGCGACCTTTCCTATGGAGCGGCACACTATCTGCACGACCGGCTGATTGAGACCGGACTTTTCTCGGAGGCTTTCAACCGCCCGTTCCTGAAAGAATTCGCGCTGCACACCGACATCCCTGCCGACCGCCTGCAACAGGCGTTGCTCGACGGCGGATTTTTCGGAGCGCTGCCCACAGAGGAGGGGCTCGTAACCTTCTGCGCCACAGAGCGCCGCACGCGTGAGGAGATTGACCGCATGATTGACCTTATTAAGCAGATTCAACTATGAAATACTACGACAAACTGATATTCGAGTTGTCGCAACCGGGACGTTGCGGCTTCTCGCTGCCGGAAAACGCATGGGGCACCGACACGGAGGCTCTACCGGCGACGCTGCGACGCGACGCGGAGGCTGAACTGCCGGAGGTGAGCGAACTCGACGTGGTGCGCCACTACACCAACCTGTCGAATATGAATTTCGGTGTCGACACGGGCTTCTACCCTCTGGGCAGCTGCACGATGAAATACAACCCGAAAATCAACGAGGAGATTGCGGCTATGCCGGGATTCCGCGACGTGCATCCGCTGCAGCCCGACTGCACGGTGCAGGGCGCGCTCGAACTGTACGACAGCCTCGACCGCGCGCTTGCCGCCATCACTGGCATGGCGCACTTCACGCTCAACCCGTTTGCGGGCGCCCACGGCGAGCTGACGGGTCTGATGGTGATGCGCCGCTACCACGAGCTGCGTGGCGACACCAACCGCACAAAGGTGATTGTGCCCGACAGCGCCCACGGCACCAATCCTGCCAGCGCGGCTGTGTGCGGACTTAAAGTGGTGGAGGTGAAATCGCTCGACGACGGCACTATCGACATCGATGCGCTTCGTCCGCTGCTCGACGACACCGTGGCTGGCATCATGATGACCAACCCCAACACTCTCGGCTTGTTTGAGACCCGCATTCCGGAGATTGCGGAGATGGTGCACGCCTGCGGCGGACTGCTCTACTACGACGGCGCAAACTTCAACCCGCTGCTTGGCAAGGTGCGCCCGGGCGACATGGGATTCGACATCATGCACCTCAACCTGCACAAGACGTTCTCCACGCCTCACGGAGGCGGAGGCCCAGGCTCGGGTCCTGTGGGCGTTGCCGCACATCTGGCTGAGTGCCTGCCCGACTTGAAGGTGAGCCGCGGCGACGACGGCTTGCTCCACACTGTGCGCACGCCTGAGGCTGCCGGACGCATATCGGGATTTATGGGCAACTTCGGTGTGCTGATGCGCGCATACGCCTACATCCTGATGCTCGGCAAGCAGAACATCCGTATGGCTGGTCCGTTGGCCACACTCAACGCCAACTACATCAAGGAGTCGCTAAAGGACTGCTACAAACTGCCTATCCCGTCGGTCTGCAAGCACGAATTTGTGTTTGACGGATTGGCCGACAAGTCGACGGGCATAACCACGCTCGACATTGCCAAGCGTCTGCTTGACTATGGCTTCCACGCTCCGACAATCTATTTCCCGCTGCTCTTCCACCAGGCAATAATGATCGAGCCTACCGAGACGGAGTCGAAGGAAACGATCGACGAGTTTATCGACGTGATGCGCCGCATCGCGAAGGAGGCTGTTGAAAAACCGGAGGCTCTGCGCGAGGCTCCGCTGACCACTCCTGTGCGCCGTCTTGACGAGACTACCGCTGCCAAGCATCCGATACTGACATTCAAAGAGTTGCAACAATGCTGACAACCGATCTGATTATAATCGGCGCGGGTCCGGGCGGTTATGAGACCGCCCTGCTCGCCGCGCGTCGCGGACTGAGCGTGGCGCTGATTGAGCGTGGCGAGGTGGGTGGCACATGCCTTAACGAGGGATGCATTCCCACGAAGGCTCTCTGCCGCACCGCCGCCATGGTGAGCGATTTTGCGGAGGCTGAGGCTTTCGGAATCAAGGATGTCGCCTTCACGCTCGATTTTCCCGCTGTGATGGAGCGCAAACGCACGGTGGTCAAGCAGTTGCGCGACGGAGTGGAATCGCTCATTTCCAACCCCAACATCCATCTGCTCCGCGGAGAGGCTCGTTTTGTCGACGCGCTGACGGTAGAGGCTGCCGGCGAACGCGTCACGGCGAAAGACGTGATCATCGCCACAGGTTCGTCGTCGGCGATGCTGCCAATCGACGGCAATACGCTTGAGGGCGTGCTGACGTCGCGCGAGCTGCTCGACATCGACAGCGTGCCGCAAAGGCTATGCATAGTGGGTGCGGGCGTAATCGGACTGGAATTTGCTTCGGTGTTCAGCGCATTCGGCAGCGAGGTGACGGTGCTTGAATATGCCAAAGAGGTGCTGCCGCATTTCGACAGCGACCTTGCAAAGCGACTGCGCCAGAGTCTGGGCAAGCGAGGCATAAAGATTGAGACGCAGGCTGCCGTGAAATCAATCGCCAAAGAGGGCGACGGGCTGGCGGTGGCTTACGAACGCAAGGGTAAAGAACAGTCGGTAACTGCCGACAAGGTGCTGATGGCTGTGGGTAGACGCGCCAACGTGGGCACGCTCAACCTCGCCGACATCGGCGTGGAGTTCTCGTCTCGCGGAATCGCCGTCGACGGCAATATGCAGACCAACGTGCCTCACGTCTATGCCGTGGGCGACGTAAACGGTTTGATGATGCTTGCGCATGCGGCTACGTTCCAGGGCATCCGCGCGCTCGACGCTATTATGGGCGTCGACGACAACCTGAGGCTCGACGTGATTCCGGCGGCGGTGTTCACGATGCCCGAAGTGGGCATGGTGGGGCTGACAGAGGACGACTGCAAGGCACAGGGCATCGAATATGTGACTAAAAAGGCGTTTTTCCGCGCCAACGGCAAGGCGGTGTGCCTCGACGAGACCGACGGCTACTGCAAACTGATTGCCGCCGCCGACGGACGCCTATTGGGATGCCACATCTATGGTCCGCATGCCGCCGACCTTGTACAGGAGGCTTGCGCGTTGATTACTCGCGGCGACTCGATTGCCGACCTGCAAGGCATAGTGCACTCTCACCCTACGCTGAGCGAGATTGTGCAATCGGCTGCACATTGCTGACTTTTAACGCATAGAGAAAGCCGTATCATCTATCAAAGCTGATGGATGATACAGTTTTCTTTTTGTCCCGATGGCGCACGATGTGCCGGTGTGTGCTGTCACTATACACAAAAAGCGCCCCCTTGCGGGAGCGCTTTTTACTATATGCTATCTCTAAGGATTAGAGGATAACTTTCTTAACAACTGGAGCACCAGCTACGACAGCCTTAACGATGTAAGCGCCTGTTGCAGGAGCGGCAACCTCAGATGCGTTGCGAGCCTCAGCTACTTTCTGACCAGCTACGTTGAACACTTCGATAGACTCAGCTACTTCGCTTACAGCGATAACGTTACCGTTAACTGTGATGTTTGCAGCTGCAGCTACATTGCTTTCTACGCTGTCTTCACCCTTCTTTGTAATCTTATAAACGCCCATACCGTTGAAGCATTTGAAAGTCAAGACAAGTGCAGAACCATCGTTCTGTGGCAAGCAGAAGATAGAGTGTACGCGAGTACCTACGTCTGAAGTCTGACCAAGACCGTCAGCAGGAACTGTCCACAATGGCTTCATTGACTCGAACGACATGTTTTCATCAACAGTTGTGATGATAGCCTGGCATTTGTGAGGGGCGTCATACTGACCTTCAGAATAAATCATCAAGTTAGTTTTGCCAACAGAGCCTTCTGCGATACCGTTAGTTCCAAGAGCAGGCTCAGGAACTGTACCTGACAGAATAGTTCCTTCTTTGTCTTTCTTTATCAAGTCAGCATTGCCGATGTTGTCAATCATAGCACCGTCAGAGCCATAGAGCGCTGGGGCAGAAGTAAAGCCATCGATGTAGAACATATTCATATTGCCCGACTTAGAACCGTCACGGACAATCTTCAAAACAGAACCCAAGCTGAAGCCTGTGATACCATTAGGGTAAGTTTGTCCAGCTTCGATTGCCTGGAAAGTAGCCTGGCCTGTCCAGCCGCCCATCCACTCGTCAGAACCTTTTTCGCGTACCCATTTGAATACGTTCATATTGTCGGCAGCAGAAGTAACAGCCATAACTGTTGCATTAGCCTCAGCACCTGTGATGTCACCGATAACGTCGCAGTAGTCAATGCGACCAGTACCACCGTCAAAGAACAAGTCGCCAACCGAAGTGACAGCACCTGTAGTCAGGTCAACTGTATAAACCTCGTATTGTCCGTCACCCATTGAGTTAGGGTTGTATGTTGCAACATAGAAATGTCCGTACTCATCGAAACCAACTTGGTTGACAGCCAAAGTGCCACTGAATGCCTCACCGCCCTTAGTCAATGCCAAAGAGCTGAGGTAAGCACCTGTCTTAAGGTCAAATTTCTCGATTGTTGCAGTTTCACCGCTCAAGCCTACATAAACAGTTGTTCCATCTGTAGTTGCAGTACGTGCGCTTGTAGAAGCAATAGGGTTTGCTTTGTAAGCATCTTCTGTGTGGAAACGGTCAAAAACCCAAAAGTTTTCGCAATTGATGCCATCAACAGACTCATAAGTCTGGCCATCAGTTACAGCAAATGCAGAAGCACCTGCGAGCATCAACATTGATGCAGAGAGTAAAAGTTTCTTCATAATTAAATAGTTTTTGTTAGTAAAATTCCTTTCTATTTAGGTTTGTTTTTGAAGCCGGTTGCACGGCTTTCAAATCACACCGCTAAAGTAGTGCTAACTTTCCGATGGTGCAAATATTTCAAGCAAAATAATTGTATCAATTCCTTAAATTTTGTTTACTACTGACTGCGTGAGCGGAACAATACCACTCTCTGGACGATGATGCCGACTGACCGCGTGAGCGGTCACGCTTTCAGTTAACCCCCGACATCGTCGGGGGACTGGTGCGCAACCGAATGCGCCGCGCAAGCGCCGCCGCTGAAGCCACTGATGATAGACACTCATTCCTCAGCGGCACCGCCCTGCGGTGCATGCCGCTCCTTTGCCCATCCCCGGACTGCGTCCGGGGTTAACTGAAAACGGGTCCGCGTTGCGGACCGGCACCTCTGCTCTGGTCGATGCTCCATGACTGCGCTGCGGACCGGCACCCCTGCTCTGGATGATGCTCCATGACTGCGCTGCGGACCAACACCGCCACTTTGGTCTCTATGCTGCCGACTGACCGTGTGAGCGGACCAATACCCCTACTCTGGTCTCGATGTTGCAGACTTGACCGCGTGAGCGGTCACGCTTTCAGTCACCCCCCCCCGACATCGTTGGGGGACTGGTGGACAA